>Ga0164242_10000102_pt1 | contig 99751 bp, 83 predicted proteins | sample OricomgcompostMG_FD_108783 | JGI IMG/M metagenome (GOLD analysis project Ga0164242, IMG submission 108783) | Miracle-Growth compost microbial communities from Emeryville, California, USA - Original compost - Miracle growth compost (MG) ...
GCGCGCCGCGGGTGGTGTCAGTACCGGTAGGTGTCGGGCTTGTAGGGGCCCTCGACCGTGACGCCGATGTAGGCGGCCTGCTGCGGGGTGAGGGTGGTGAGCTTGGCGCCGAGCGCGTCCAGGTGCAGGCGGGCGACCTTCTCGTCCAGGTGCTTGGGCAGGACGTACACGCCGACCGGGTACTCGCCGGGCTTGGTGAAGAGCTCGATCTGCGCGATGGTCTGGTTCGCGAAGGAGTTCGACATCACGAAGGACGGGTGGCCGGTCGCGTTGCCCAGGTTCAGCAGGCGGCCCTCGGAGAGCACGATGATCGTGTGCCCGTCCGCGAAGCGCCACTCGTGGACCTGCGGCTTGATCTCGGTCCGCTCGATGCCGGGCAGCTTCGCCAGGCCGGCCATGTCGATCTCGTTGTCGAAGTGGCCGATGTTGCCGACGATCGCCTGGTGCTTCATGCGCTCCATGTGGTGCGCCATGATGATGTCGCGGTTGCCGGTGCAGGTGACGAAGATGTCGGCGATGCCGACGACGTCGTCCAGCGTGGCGACCTGGTAGCCGTCCATGGCGGCCTGCAGCGCGCAGATCGGGTCGATCTCGGTGACGATGACCCGAGCGCCCTGGCCGCGCAGGGATTCGGCGCAGCCCTTGCCGACGTCGCCGTAGCCGCAGACGACCGCGACCTTGCCGCCGATCAGCACGTCGGTGGCGCGGTTGATGCCGTCGATCAGCGAGTGCCGGCAGCCGTACTTGTTGTCGAACTTGGACTTGGTCACCGAGTCGTTGACGTTGATGGCCGGGAAGAGCAGCGTGCCCTCGCGGTGCATCTCGTACAGGCGGTGGACGCCGGTGGTGGTCTCCTCGGTGACGCCGCGGATCTCCGAGGCGGTCTCGGTCCACTTCTTGGGGTTCTCCGCCAGCGTCCGGTTGAGCAGGCGCAGGACGACCTCGAACTCCTCGCTCTCCGCGGTGGAGGGGTCGGGGGCGGCGCCGGCCTTCTCGAACTCGACGCCCTTGTGGATCAGGAGGGTGGCGTCACCGCCGTCGTCGAGGATCATGTTCGGGCCGGGGTGGCCGGGCCAGGTAAGCGCCTGCTCGGTGCACCACCAGTACTCCTCCAGGCTCTCGCCCTTCCAGGCGAAGACGGGGACGCCCTGCGGGTTCTCCGGGGTGCCCTCCGGGCCGACGGCGATCGCGGCGGCGGCGTGGTCCTGGGTGGAGAAGATGTTGCACGAGCACCAGCGCACCTCGGCGCCGAGCGCGACGAGCGTCTCGATCAGCACCGCGGTCTGGATGGTCATGTGCAGCGAGCCGGTGATGCGGGCGCCGGCGAGCGGCTTGCTCTCGGCGTACTCGCGGCGGATCGCCATCAGGCCGGGCATCTCGTGCTCGGCGAGACGGATCTCCTTGCGGCCGAACTCGGCCAGGGAGAGGTCGGCGACCTTGAAGTCGGTCGTGGCGGAGGCCATGCGTGCGTACTCCTCGCGTATGCGGTCCCGGGAATCCGACCGTACGCGACCGCGCCGCCGCCGGGCGGACCGGGCGGGGCGAGGGCGGCCGACGTGCGACGGTCCCCGGGAGGGACGGGTCTGGTCAGGGCCGGGAGGGTAGGCCGAAGGCAGCGGTCGCACCCGGTTGCCCGGCGGGCCGCGGCGCGCGGACACGCGCACCCGCACGCAGGCGTACCGCCCGCGCGCTCCCGGCTCAGTCCGTCGGAGGACCTCTCTCCCTCGACCGGCACCTGTCCGGCCGACCGCCATCAGCAGCGACGTCTGGCTCGGGCACGAATCTACACCTTGAGACCTGGATTGAGGCTGTCCCCGGGCTCGATTCCGCCTAGTGTGCGGGGGAGCGCCGGCGGCCTGCCGGGCATCCGGCGACGCGCGGCAGCAGGCGACGGCAGCAGGCGACGGCAGCAGGCGACGGCGGCGGACTACGTGCAGCGGGCACGGCGGACGGGAGTGGGCGGATGTCGCAGCCATCGGATCCGGCGGGGCCGGGCGGTGGAGGTGGATCGGGCGGCGCGGGGAGCCCCGGCGGGCGAACCGGGGCCGCGGGCCTGCCGCCGCACGCGGCGGAGCGGCTCGCGGAGGCGCGGTCGAGCGGGACGTGGTCGTCCGCGCTGTCCACCGGCGCCTTCGCGGCCGTGCGGTCGGTGGGTTTCGAGCCGGTGGGCCAAGTGATGGGTTCGGCCGTGTTCCACATCGGCCGCAGCGGGCGCTACTGGGGCTACCACGACTGCCTGTTCCCGCAGGCCGGATACGGCAGGCTGTTTTCCGGCGGAGCCCGGGCGCCGGTGGCGCTGTCGGGGCGGAACGCGCCCTCGGCCGCCCTGGTGCAGGTCTTCGACCAGGCGCGGCGGACGGCACTCGGCCGGATGACCGAGGAGTGCGCGGCGCTCGGCGGCGACGGCGTGGTGTCGGCGCAGCTGACGGTGGCGCCGTTCCCGGCGCAGCCGAACTGCCTGGAGTTCCAGGTGATCGGCACCGCGGTGCGGGCACGCGGGGAGGTCCGGCCTCGGCGGCCGTTCACCTGCCACATGGACGGGCCGGACTTCGCGAAGCTGGTCCGCGGCGGCTGGGTGCCGGTCGAGCTGCTGTTCGGAATGTCCGTCGGGGTACGGCACGACGACTACGGCACCCAGTGGCAGAGCTCGTCGTGGGTGAACAGCGAGGTCGCCGGCTGGTCGGAGCTGGTGCACGGGGTCCGGGCGGACGCCCGCGAGCACATCGCCCGGCAGGCGAGGCGCTCCGGCGCGGACGGCCTGGTGCTGGCGAACGGCGAGCTGGAGATCTGGGGCGAGCGCTGCATCCGCGCGGCCAACCGGAACTCCGACAGCGAGCAGGAGGACCATGTGGCCCAGGTGGTCATGGTGGGCACCGCGATCGCCCGCTTCCATCGCTCGGCGCCGCCGACCTCGACGATGGCCGTGCTGCCGCTGGGCAACCGCGGCGACCGGTTGCGCAAGCGCCTCGCGCAGGCGGCGGCCAGCCCGTACGGGGACCGGGAGCGGATCCAGCAGCTCGCCCGGGAACTGCGCGAGGCGGAGGGCCAGGGGTGACCCCGGGCACGGCAGACTCGACCAGGGATCACACGCGGCAACGCGGCACGGCAGTACGGCAGGACTCGCTCAGCGACAGCCAGGCAGATCAGGGAGTGGCGGGATGACGTCGTCTTTTGACCCCACGACGCAGGGGGTGCCGGCCGACGCGATGCGGCGGCTGGCCGAGCTGGAACCCGGGAAGCCGGGCTCGATCTTCACCAGCGACCTCTCCGTCAACGAGTTCCTCCTCGTGCGCGAGGCCGGGTTCAAGCCGATCGGGCTGGTGCTCGGCAGCTCGATCTACCACGTCGGCATGCAGATCGGCCGGTGGAGCAAGAACCAGGAGCTGGAGACGCTCAGTCAGGCCATGTACCGCGCCCGCGAGTTGGCGATGACCCGGATGGAGGCCGAGGCCGCGCAGCTGGGCGCGGACGGCATCGTGGGCGTGCGGCTCTCGGTCGAGGCGCGGGAGTTCGGCAGCGACATCGCCGAGTTCATCGCGATCGGCACGGCGGTGAAGGCCGACCACCCGGCGCCGCACGGCGGTTCGTGGCGCAACAACAAGGGGCTGCCGTTCACCTCGGACCTGTCCGGCCAGGACTTCTGGACGCTGATCCGGGCCGGCTACGCCCCGCTGGGCATGACGATGGGCACCTGCGTCTACCACATCGCCCACCAGCGGATGGGCTCGGTGTTCTCCAACATCGGCAAGAACGTGGAGATCGAGCAGTTCACGCAGGCGCTGTACGACGCGCGCGAGCTGGCGATGGCGCGGATGCAGGCGGAGGCGGAGGCGCTGCACGCCGAGGGGATCGTGGGCGTCCAGCTGAACGCGCACAACCACCGCTGGGGCGGCCACACCACGGAGTTCTTCGCGGTGGGCACGGCGGTCCGGCCGCTGCGGGAGGACCATGAGATCGAGCGCCCGAGCATGGTGCTGAGCCTGGACGGCTGACGCCCACGCGGAACGCGCGACGCAGGACGACCCCACGCAGGACGAGACGACCCCACGCAGGACGAGGAGAGCACGGAATGAGCGGCGAGCAGACCGGCGGCGGGCCCGCGGATGGCGAGGGTCGCGAGGTCGTCCCCGCGGCGCCGGACAGCGGAGCCGACGGCGGGCTCGCCGGCGACGGCGGCACTCCGGACGGCGCCGCGCTGGAGCTGCTGACCGCCGCCCTGCGCCGGGACGCGGCGGACCTCGAGGTCTACGCCCAGGTGCTGACCGGTTCGCTGGCGGAGGCGCTGCCGGAGGGGTGCGTCGCGCTGGAGCGCCGGCGCACCGCCCGCGACCGGCTCTCGGGCCGCCCTGGCCGGGTCGAGCGGCTGGAGGTGTCGCTCGACGAGCGGCGGCTGGTGCTCTCGCTGCCGTCGGGCGGCGGCGGCCGCCCGGCCGGCGAGGTGTGCACGGTGGTGCGGGGCGTGGTGCTGTCCCGCACTCCGGTCGGGCTGGACGTGTGGGTGCGGGAGCTGGCCCAGGCGGTGAGCGCCCGCGCCCGGCAGGACGCCCGCGCCCGGGCCGCGCTGGAGCGCCTCATCCTCGGCTGACGCGGCGGCGCTCATCCTCTGACGCCACGGTTGACGCAGTGCCGCCCCGGCCGCGCGAGCTGCCCGGGCAGGCTGGACGGGCGGGCCGGACGGGCGGCACCCGGGCGAGGCCTCCGCCGGCGGCCTGCGGACGGCTGGAAGGCGACCCGGGAGCGGCTCGGGAGGCCCTCGCCCGAGCGCCGGGGCCGCGCCCGGCCGGTCGAGCGCGTCGGCCGGGCGGCACGCCTCGGCATCGGCCGCCCGGAGCCCCTCAGCACCAACCGCCGTCGCGCGGCTCAGTGTTGAGCGGGCCCGCCCGGCGTCACGGGCCCGCTGGGCGTCGCCGGTCCGCCCGGGGTCGCTTCGGGAGCGGGGCCCGCCGCGGCCTTGGCCGCGCTGTAGATGTCGGGCTCCAGGTAGATGACGCGGGCGATCGGGACGGCCGCGCGGACCCGCTCCTCCGCCGCGTCGATGGCGCGGGCGATGTCGCCGGCGCGCTCCTCGTGCCGGACGGCGATCTTCGCGCCGATCAGCAGCTCGTCCGGCCCCAGGTGCAGGGTCCGCATGTGGATGACCTGGTGCACGTCGCCGCCGGCGACCAGCGCCTCGCGGATCCGCTGCTGGATCTCCCCCGACGCGGCCTCGCCGACCAGCAGCGACTTGGTCTCCTGGGCCAGCACCACGGCGATGCAGATCAGCAGCGTGCCGATGCAGACCGTCGCGATCCCGTCCCAGACGCTGCTGCCGGTGGCGATGGTGAGGACCACGCCGAGCAGCGCCAGCACCAGGCCGACCAGCGCGCCGCTGTCCTCCAGCAGCACCACGGGCAGCTCCGGCGCCTTGGCCCGCCGGATGTACTCGAACCAGCCCTGCCGCCCGCGCAGCCGGTTGGTCTCGCGCATGGCGGTGCGGAACGAGGACCCCTCCATCACCACCGCGAAGAGCAGCACGCCGACCGCCCAGTACCAGGACTCCAGCGGGTGCGGGTGCCGGATCTTGCCGATGCCCTCGTAGACGGCGAAGACGCCGCCGACCGCGAACAGCACGACCGCGACCAGGAAGCCGTAGACGTACCGCTCCTGGCCGTAGCCGAAGGGGTGTTCGGGATCGGCGTGGCGCTCCGCCCGCCGGCCGCCGATGAGCAGCAGCACCTGGTTGCCGGAGTCGGCGACCGAGTGCACCCCCTCCGCGAGCATCGACGACGACCCGGTGAAGGCGAACGCCACGAACTTGCTCACGGCGATCACCAGGTTGGACGTGAGGGCCGCGATGACGGCCTTGGTCCCGCCCTCGGTGCTCAAAGAATCTCCTCGTTCTGCTGGGGCGCGGCCGCGGGAGCGATCGCGACGGTGGCGCGGAAGACGGTTCCGCTGCCGGTGAGTTCGGCCTCCCGCTCGTGCGCGGGCAGGTAGACGGACTGCCCGGGGGCGAGGCTAGCGGTCGCCCCGCCGGCGGCGGCCGTCACCCCACCGGCGGTGCAGAGCAGGATCTGCGGGGTTCCGCCTGCCAACCGGACCGCCGGGCCGCCGTCCAGTTCGATCCGGGAGAGCCGGAAGTCCTCGAAGGGCGTCCGGTACTCGGCCTCGCCGGGCGTCCCGGGCACGGGCTCCGGCCGCAGCACCGCCGGGTCGCAGCCTTCGAAGCGGACGATCCGCAGCAGCTCCGGCACGTCCACGTGCTTGGGCGTGAGGCCGCAGCGCAGCACGTTGTCCGAGTTGGCCATGATCTCCACGCCGAGGCCGCGGACGTAGGCGTGCGGCACACCGGCGGCCAGGTACAGAGCCTCGCCGGGCGCCAGCCGCACCGGGTTCAGCAGCAGCGCGGCGATCACCCCCGGGTCCCCCGGGAAGGCCGCGGCGACGGCCGCGTAGAGCCGCCGCGCCGCCGCCGGCAGCACGGCCTCCACCTCCGGCGCCGCGGGCCCGGCCAGGACGGAGGCGACCGAGTCGACGACCGGCACCAGCGCGGCGCGGTCGGTGGAGAGGACGTCGGTGAGCACCTCGCGCAGCGCCTCCGGCTCGGGCTTGCCGCGCAGGGTCTCCGCCCAGCCGCGCAGGCCGGTCGCGCCGGCCGCCGCCAGCGCCTCGAACAGCTCGGCGGCCGGCTGCGCCCGCCGGAAGCCGCAGAGCGCGTCGAAGTCGTCGAGCGCGACCAGCGCCTCGGGCTTGTGGTTGGCGTCCTTGTAGGTGCGGTGCGGGGCGTCGATCGGGACGCCGCGCCGCTCCTCGTCCGCGAAGCCTGCCCGCGCCTGCTCCCGGTCGGGGTGGACCTGGAGGGAGAGCGGCTGCGCGGCGGCGAGCACCTTGAGCAGGAAGGGGAGGCTCGGGCCGAACCGCCGCACGGTCGGCGGGCCGAGCTCCCGCTCCGGGGCCTCGGCGATCACCTCGTCGAGCGGCCGGGGGCCGTCCCCGCGGTCCACCCGGGAGGGGGCACCGGGGTGGGCTCCCATCCACAGCTCGGCCTGCGGCTCGCCGGTCGGCTCGGCGCCGAGCAGGCGCGGGATGGCGGTGGTGGAGCCCCAGGCGTAGGGGCGGACGGAGTTGGACAGTCGGTCCACGGTCTGCGTCTCCTGTTACCTCGAGGGGCGGCGGCGTTCTGGTGGTGCGGGTGGCGGGTCGGCGGTGCGACGGCTCGCGCGGCTGCCCGGGCGGCGGCTCGCCGGGCCGCGCCCGCGGCGCACGACACGCGGACGCCGACCGCCGGGGCCTCGCGCCGGCCGATCACCGTCCCGCCGCCCGCGCGCCGGGGCTGCGCGTGCGACCCGGCTCAGTCCCCGCGGCCGGAGGCGGCCAGGTGGGCGTAGACGGCGGCGAAGTCGGCGGTGGCGATCAGCTCGGCGAGCGCGCACAGCGGGTCGGCCCGGGTCGCCACCAGCTCGTCCACCGAGCCCTGCCGGTCCTCGGCGAACCGGCGCGCCCGCAGGGCCGGTTGCGCGGACAGCGGGCCGCCGGGCCGCAGCTCCGGACCGAAGCGCGGGTCGTAGCCCGACCCGCCGCCCGAACCGAAGCCCGAGCCTGACCCCGCACCGAAACCCGAACCGAAGCCCGAGCCGAAGCCGCGCTCCGGAGACTCGGCACCCGGCGCGGGCCCGTCCTCCTCCGGCTCCACCTCCGGCGCCGGCGGCACGTCCGGCATCGGACGCAGCATCAGCACCCGCACCCGCAGCGGGTCCGGCTCCTCGACCCGGTCGCGGAAGAAGTCGTCGGGGTCGGCGCTGGTCGCCATGCCGAGGCTGCCGGAGAGCAGCCCGGCGTGCTCGGTGAGCGCCTCGGGCAGCATCGCCGGCAGCGCGGGGCGCCCGGCGCGGGCGGCGAACGCGGCCGCGAAGCGGCGGGCGGCGGCGTCGGCGACCGGCCCCTCGCTCCACAGCAGCGGCACCGTGCCGTCGACCTGGAGGGCGAGCGCCTTGGCGGGGTTCTCGAAGACCGGCAGGTCAGGGCGGCAGCGCACGGCCGTCTCGTCGAGGACGTCGGCCGCGGCGGAGAAGGCGTCCTCCGCCAGGGCGAGCACGCCCACCCGCTCGGCCAGGCCCAGCGCGGGCACCAGCAGCGGCCACAGCGCGGTGAGTTCGGCCGACGCGGCGTCAGGAGCCGCGTCCGGCAGCGGCTGCTCCGCGCCGCCCGCCCCCGCGGGAGCATCCCGCCCCGGACCCGCCACCACGCCGCCGGGCGCCCCCGGCACGAACGGCAGCGGCATCCCCCGGGCCTGCAGCGCGGCCTCCGCCACCGCACTGCCGGCAGGCGCGACGGCGGCCAGCGCGCAGCCGCGCCCGTACGCCTGCTGGGCGAGGGAGACCAGCCCGGCCTCCCCGCCGTCGGGGGTGAGCAGGAGCAGCAGGTCCACCGGCCCGACCCAGCCGGGCAGCGACCAGACGGCGCCTGTCCCAGGCTCCTCGGTGACCGGACGCAGCGTCAGGATCGGGCAGAGCGTGCCGCCGAAGGCCGCCAGCAGCTCCCCGCAGAGCGCGCCGACGCCGTGCCCGGCGACCAGCACCGTGCGCGGCCGCCCGTCCGGGCGCAGCGCCCCCAGCCCTGCCTCCTCGGCCAGCCGGGCTGCGGTGCGCACCCGGGCGCCGGCCGACGCCAGGGCGTAGAGGTCGCCCGCGGCGTCGGCCCGGCGGAGCGTCTCGGGGTCGTCGAGCAGCGCCTCGTCGATCATCGGCGTGGTCCGTCCCGTCCGTCGGAGGGCTGTGGTCAGGCCGGGCGGCGCGCTTCGTCGACGAGGAGCACCGGAATGCCGTCGCGGACCGGGTAGGCCAGGCCGCAGCTGCCGGAGGTGCACACCAGCTCGTGGCCCTCGCCCGCGCCGCTGCCCGCGCCGCCGTCCGGGCCGTCGCTGTCCGCACCGGTCTCCCGGAGCGGCGCGTGGCACTCGGGGCAGGCGAAGATCTCCAGCAGGGAGGGGTCGATGCTCATCGCGGGGCTCCGTGGATCGGCGTCGGCGTGGTGGTGCGTGCGTGCTGGTCGGTGCGTGCGCGGGGCTTCCGCGCGGGCACGAGCCTACCCGGCGGACTCCCGGACGACGGCCAGCACCTCGTCGCGCAGCCGGGTCATGGTCTCCGCGTCGCGCGCCTCGACGTTGAGCCGGAGCAGCGGCTCGGTGTTGGACGGGCGCAGGTTGAACCACCAGTCCTCGCCGGAGACGGTGAGGCCGTCGAGTTCGTCGAAGGTGACGCCCTCGCGGCCGGCGAAGGCGGCGCGGACGGCGGCGGTGCGCTCGGCCTGGTCGGCGACGGTGGAGTTGATCTCGCCGGAGGCGGCGTACCGGTCGTACTCGGCGACCAGGGAGGACAGCGGGGCGTCCTGCTCGCCGAGCGCGGCCAGCACGTGCAGGGCGGCGAGCATGCCGGTGTCGGCGCGCCAGAAGTCCCGGAAGTAGTAGTGCGCCGAGTGCTCGCCGCCGAAGATCGCGCCGGTGCGGGCCATCTCCTGCTTGATGTAGGAGTGGCCGACGCGGGTGCGGACGGGGGTGGCGCCCTCGGCGCGGACGACCTCGGGGACGGTCAGCGAGGTGATCAGGTTGTGGATGACCGTCAGATCGGTCTCCCCCGCCTCGCGGGCGCGGGCGATCTCGCGGACGGCGACCAGCGCGGTGATCGCGGAGGGCGAGACCGGCTCGCCGCGCTCGTCGACGACGAAGCAGCGGTCGGCGTCGCCGTCGAAGGCGAGGCCGATGTCGGCGCCGGTCTCGCGGACCTTGGCCTGCAGGTCGACCAGGTTCTTCGGGTCGAGCGGGTTGGCCTCGTGGTTGGGGAAGGTGCCGTCGAGCTCGAAGTACATCGGCACCAGCCGCAGCGGGAGGCCGGCCAGCACGGTGGGGACGGTGTGGCCGCCCATGCCGTTGCCGGCGTCGACGACGACGGTGAGCGGGCGGCTGCCGGAGAGGTCCACCAGCGAGCGCAGGTGGTCGGCGTAGGCCTGGAGCAGGTCGGTGGAGCCGATCGTGCCGGGCTGGGCGTCGGCGTCCGGCGCGGCGTCGGGGCGCGGCGGGATCTCGACCGTGCGGCTGCCGTCGGCGGCCTCGGTGGTCCAGCTCTCCACCAGGGCGCGGATGTCGGCGAGCCCGGTGTCCTGGCCGACCGGGGCGGCGCCGGCGCGGCAGAGCTTGATGCCGTTGTACTGCGCCGGGTTGTGGCTGGCGGTGAACATCGCGCCGGGCAGGTCGAGCTTGCCGCTGGCGAAGTAGAGCTGGTCGGTGGAGCACAGCCCGATGCGGGTGACGTCCGCCCCGTAGCCGGCGGCGCCCTCGGCGAACGCCTGGGACAGGCCCGGCGAGGAGGGCCGCATGTCGTGTCCGACGACGATCGCGGTCGCTCCGGTCACCTGGACGAAGGCGGCGCCGAAGGCGCGGGCCAGGCTCTCGTCCCACTGGTCGGGCACGACGCCGCGCACGTCGTAGGCCTTGACGATGTTGCTGAGGTCTGCTGGCACCTGCGGCTCCGTGGTCGGATCGTTCTTGCGCCTGAGGCTACCGGCTGTGTGTAAGGGACGGGTGCGAGCGGAGCAAGCCGCGAGAGCGGTTGGAGTAACGGCCACTCAGCTTCAACGCAAGCGGGCGGCCGAGTGCGGCCCGCACGTGGCTGGTCGCGCAGTTCCCCGCGCCCCTTGGGGCTGCGCCCCGTAAGGGGCGCGGGGAACTGCGCCGTCATCGCGCGCGACCGCGCCGCCGCGCGCCTACGCCTCCGGCGAGGGGAGGACGCGGAGGTGGCCTCGGCGGCCTACCTCCGCGGGGTCCGCGGAGCCGCCGCCGTCGCGTCGCCGCTCCGGCGGCCTCGCCGCCTCGCGGACGGCGTTCGCCAGCGCCTCCAGGTCGTCGCTGCTCGGCCGGGTGGGGCCGGGGTCGACGGCGAGCCGGACGACCTCCCAGCCGCGCGGCGCGGTGAGCCGCTCCGAGTGCTCGGCGCACAGGTCGTAGCAGTGCGGCTCGGCGTAGGTGGCGAGCGGCCCGAGGACCGCGGTGGAGTCCGCATAGACGTACGTCAGCGTCGCGACGGCGGGACGGCCGCACGCGGTGCGCGAACAACGACGTACAGGACTCACGACGTTGGACGGTACCGCACTCCTGACCGGCCCGCGACGACTCTCCCCACCTCGGCCGCACGTGTCGCCTCCGGCGAGGCCGGGAGCGGCGCCCGCGGTGCACTACGCTCGGACGGTGATGGACAGCTCCGAGCCCCGAGTCAGGCGGCGTGACCGGCACGGCCGGGGGCTGCGCGGCCCGCTGGCGCCGCCGCAGGTCCCCCTGGCCCTCACCCGGTCGGAGATCTTCGACGACTACGTGCGCGAATCCGTGGAGCGGCTGGAACGCCGCTTCCCGGAGCTGGCCGAGGTCGAGTTCGCCGTGCAGGACGTGCCGGCGGAGCCGGACCGCCGCACGGCGGACGCCGCGGAGGCCGCCGCCTTCGAGGAGGACCCGGTCCCGCTGGCCCGGCTGCACCCGGGCCGGCCCGGGCAGACCGCGCGGATCGTCGTCTACCGGCGCCCGGTGGAGATCCGGGCGCGCGGGCGGGACGAGCGGGCGGCGCTGGTGCACGACGTGGTCGTGGAGCAGGTCGCCGAGCTGCTGGGGCGACCCCCGGAGGACGTGGACCCCCGCTACGGCGACGGGGACGACGAGGACGAGTGACCGCCCCGCCGCCGCGGATCGGCCCGGCCACCAGGGCCCGGCTGCCCGGGCCCGCCCCGCCGCCCCGCCGGGGCTCAGCCCAGCGGGGCGCGCACGTCGGGGACGGTGTCCGGGACCTGCACGGTGCTGCGGTCGCTGGGCAGTTCGTCGATCGTGAACAGCGCCGAGCGGGCGATCATCCGCGCCGCGTAGACCGTCGAGGCCGAGCCGGCGGAGGGCGTCACGGTCACCGCGAACGGCCCGGAGACGCCGCTCGGCTGCGGCACCGGCACCGCCGTGGTCACTCCGGACGCGATCCGCACCGTCTTGCTCGCCGGGCTGCCGTGCGGGCCGAACGAGGTGACGGTGACCGAGGCCGCCGGGCCGGCGGCGGTGAGCAGCAGCGTGGAATCGGAGCCGGTACTGCCGGCCGCGGTGGCCCGGGGGCCGACCGGGGCGGAGCCGGCGAGCCAGCTCTCGTCCTGCCCGTGCCGGGTCGAGCGGGTGATCTGGATGCCGGCCACGATCGGGACCGCGCCGGAGGCGCCGCTCGGGCTCAGCCGCAGCGCGGCGGGCTCGCCGTGGGTGACCTTCCCGAGGTCGAAGGCCTCGGCGGTGCCGCCGGAGACGTGCACGGTCTCGTGTCCGGCGGGGGTGATCCAGCCGGTCTGCGAGGCGAGCTGGACCTTGAGGTCGGCGTCGGCGGAGCCGGGGACGGCGACGACCAGCCGGGCGTCGGAGGTGTCCCCCGGCAGGCCGGGGACCAGCACGGAGTCGCCGGCGGTGGTGGCCGGCAGCCAGTCGGCGCCGGCGGAGCCCGCGTCGGCGTGCAGGGCGGCGGCGACCCGGCCGTTGTTCACGGTGACGTGCAGCGCCAGGTCGGAGCCGCTGACGCCCTTGGTGACCAGGGAGGCCACCCGCACGCTGGTGGTGCTGCCGGGCTGGACGGTGATGTCGGCGGCCGCCGCGTCGTCGGCCTCGCCGTCGGGGCCGAGCAGAGCCACGCTGACCGCGGCCGGCTCGCTCTCCACGTCCGTGAGCTGCAGGGTGTCCGCGCGGGTGGAGTCGGCGCTGGCGCCGGCGAACCAGAAGTCGGTGCCGGGGGCCGTGCAGGGGGTGCCGGAGAGGCCGCCGGAGGTCGACGAGGTCTCCTCGACCGTCAGTCCGGGCGCCAGCCGGCCGCTCCCGGCCGCGACCAGCGCCCCGGAGGTGCCGGCCGAGGAGCCGGACACGCCGGTCACCGCCCCGGGGGCGGTGAGCGAGGCCACCGACGTCGGCGCGGGCGCCGGCGCGGCGGAGGACGCGGAGGACGCCGACGCGGACCCGGACGCCGACGGGCTGCCCGAGGCCGACGGGCTGCCCGAGGCCGACGGGCTGCCCGAGGCCGACGGCGCCGAGGCGGATCCGGACGCCGCCGCCCCGGGGGTCGCGCCGAAGGCGGCCGGGGTCACCGGGCCGAGCGTCGCCGCACTGCTCCCGGCGACCGCCCCGGCCTCACCGCCCGCGGAGGAGCCGGAGGAGCCGGAGGAGCCGGAGGAACCGGCGGCGGCCAGCGGTCCGGGGGCCGCCATGGTGTACGAGGTGTTCCCGCGCGAGCCGGGCGCGGGCGGGCAGACCAGCGAGGAGCTCTGCACGGCCGCGGCGGTGGTGCCGCCCGCGGCGGAGGCCCCGGACCCGCTCCGGTCGGCCTCCGCGAGGCCGAACGCGACCACGAGCACGGCGACCCCGGCGAGCAGGGACTGCGAGGTGCGGTTGATTCCCACGTGGTGTCAGCTCCCGGAACCCGGTCGGTAGGTGGTGCCGGACCCGTCCGTGCCGTAGGGGCCCGGCGGTTCGGCCAGCCAGGGGTCGTCCGCGGGCAGGCTGCCGTAGCCTTCGCCGCCGACCTGGCCGGGAATCGGCACCTGGCCGGGGGCGCCCGTCCAGTACGGGTCGCCGCCCTCGGCCGGCGCAGCGCCGCCGTAGCCGTCCCAGCCCTGCTCGTAGCCGGTCTGCTGCGGCGGGACGGGCGGGCCCTGGCCCCACTCGCCGGGGCCCGGCGCCGGGTAGGCCGCGGGGTCGTAGCCCTCGTAGCCCTCGTACTGCTCGTAGCCGGGGGCGGCGGGGTAGCCGGGGTCGTAGCCGGGCTGCCGCGGGTCGGGATAGCCGCCGTAACCGGCAGGGGCGGCCGGGTCCGGGGCGTAGGGGGCGCCGGTCACCGGATCCACCGCCGGGTATGCGGCGGGGTCCGCGCCGCCGGCAGCCTCGCCCTCGGCACCGGGTTCGCCGCCCGCCGCGCCCGGAGCGCCCGCCGCCTCGGCGGACTCGGTGCCCCCGGCGGCGGCCGCGGCGGCGGCGAGCCGGCGGGCCCGGCGGCTGCCGGGTACCGGCGGCTCGTCGGCGAGCGCGGAGGCGGCCTCGGCGGCCTCCGGCAGGTCGTCGTCGGTGCGGTCGCGGCGGCCCGGCAGGGCCAGCACCAGCAGCACCACGGCGAGCAGGCCCTGCGCGGCGATCCACGCCTTGTGGACCACGCCGGTGTGGTAGCCGACCACGAGGTCGCCGCCGGTCGCGGGGAGCTTGAAGCCCTGCGCCCAGCCGTCGACGGTGGTGGCGGGGAGCGGCTCGCCGTTCAGGGTGGCCTGCCAGCCCGCGTCGGCGCGGTCGGCCAGCCGCAGCACCCGCCCGGCCGGTCCGGCCGGGACGGTGGCGCGGACGCCGACCTGGCCGGCCGGCAGCGGCACCGGCGCGGTGGTCGCCGCGGCCGAGGAGGCGGAGGAACCGGTCCCGGCCCCGGCGGGGATCTCGATCGCCGCCCGGGAGACGTTGTCGGCGAGCCGCCAGATCGAGCCGGTGCTGGTGGCGGAGAGCGCGTTGAGCCCGGGCGTCTGGTCGAGCCGGGTCGCGAAGGCGGACGTGACCGGCGGCTCGACGACGATGTACTGCACGCCGTAGCCCTCCAGCGCGCTCACCGGGTCGCCGCCGGAGCCGGAGAGCAGGCTGCCGACGATGCCGGAGAGCCCGGCCACCGGCGTGGTGGCGGCCTGCAGTTCGGCGTCGCCGAGGGTCGGTCCGCCGCCGGTCTCGAGCGCGTAGGAGACCGCGGCGCCGTTCGCGGAGGGGCGCAGCACGAGCGTGCGGATCCGGGAGACGGTCTGCGACTCCTCGCCGATGAACGACGGCAGCACCTCCGAGCTGCCGCGCTCGACCGGCCCGGCCGCGCCGCGCACCAGCCACCAGCCGGCCGAGGCGACCGGCGCCAGCGCGGCGGCGGCCACCACCAGCGCGGCCACCGGCTGCCGCCAGCCGAAGGCGACGCCGGCCACGCGGCTGCGGGCGCCGTCGGCTCCGGTCGCGGCGGCGGCGAGCAGCGCCAGCCCGGCGAGCAGGGTGGCCGGGCCGGCCCACGGGGTGACCGGTGGCTGTCCGGGGCCGGCCGTGACGTGGCCGCCGGCCGTCAGGATCCCGCCGAGGAGGCAGACCGCGGCGGCGCCCCAGGCGGCCAGCACGGCCCGCCGCCGGTCGGAGCGCAGCAGCGCGGCGAGCGCGGCCAGCAGGATGCCGAGGGTGAGCAGGCCGGGCGCCGCGCCGTGGCCGCCCGGGTCGAGCAGGACGAGGTCGGCGGCGGTCGGCGCCTGGCCGACCACGCCAGGCACGCCGGCCTCCAGCAGCAGCCGGCCCGGGTGCGTGAGCAGCCCCAGCGACCAGGGCGCCAGCACCACCAGCGGGACCAGGACCATCACCGCGCAGCGGGCGCCGAGCCCGCGCACGGCCGTCGCGCCGGTCCCGAAGGCGCCGCCGCGGACCGCCGCCGCACCGAGCGCGGCGGCGGCGAGCACCAGCCCGAGCACCCACACCACCGGCACGAAGGCGGTGGCGACGGTGAGCAGCAGGGTGGCGACCCAGGCGCTGCGCCAGCCGGGGCGGACGCCGCGGGCCGCGGACTCGCTGGAGATGCCGAGGCCGACCGCGACGGCGGCGGAGCGGGCCAGCAGCGGCAGCAGGATCGCGAAGACGGCGGTGCCGAGCCGGCCCTGGGCGACGGCGCCGGTGACGGCGGGCAGGAAGGCGTAGCCGGCCGCGGCCCAGGCCCGGACCAGCCGGGACTCCACCAGCGGCCGGGAGACCAGGTAGGCGCTGACCCCGGCGACCGGGGCGGCCAGCACCAGCAGCAGGGTCACCGCCAGGCTAGCGTGCCCGAACAGCAGTCCGCCGAGGACGGCGACCACACCGAGGTAGGGGGCGCTGGTCGCGGTGGTGCCGCCGCCGGCGGTGTGCCAGGCGTCGGCGTAGGCGCTCCACAGCGCGGAGGCGCCGCCCGGGGTGGGCAGCAGGGCGCCGCCGGAGAGCGGGCCGGAGCCGAGCAGCCCGCGCGCGGCGGCCAGGGTGACCACGAGCAGTCCGGCGAAGAGCACCGGCCCGGGTCGGCGGGCGAGCCGGCGCAGCCGGGAGAACTGCTCGACCTCCAGGAAGTCGGCGTCCTCGTCGCCCGGCCCGGACTCGACGGCGCCGCCGCCGTGCCGGGAGGAGAAGGCCTCGTTGCCGGCCCGGCCGATCAGGTCGGCCGCGAGCTGCTCGACGGTGAGCCGGATGGTGGCGCCGGGGGCGGGGAACAGCGCGCGGTCGTCGAGGGCGTCGTGCCGGGAGCGGGTGCGGGCGCGTCGGGCGCGGGCGGCGAGCAGCTTGGGGGCGCGCAGCAGGACGTGCCCGAAGCCGGCGAGTTCGTCGAGCGCCTGGCCGGGCACCTTGCCGAGCAGGTAGCCGACGGTGCGGACCAGGGTGGAGAGCAGGATCCGCAGGAAGACGTAGGGCAGCAGGGCGCCGCGGGTGTTGGCGAGGACGGTCCAGACGGCGCCGGCCTTGTCCACCCGGTGCGGGTGCGGCGGCGCGCAGTCGATCGGGCGGCGCTCGCGGGCGGCGGCCTCGGCGTGCCGCAGGACGGCGTCGGGGGCGACCACGACGCGGTGCCCGGCGGCGGCGACCCGCCAGCACAGGTCGACGTCGTCGCGCATCAGCGGGAGCGCCTGGTCGAAGCCGCCGAGCTGCTCGAAGACGTCGCGGCGGATCAGCATGCCGGCGCTGGAGACGGAGAGCACCGGGCGGACCTGGTCGCGCTGGCCCTGGTCCTGTTCGCGGCGGTCCAGGCCGGTCCAGCGGCGGCCGCTGCGCGCGATCGAGACGCCGACCTCCAGCAGCTGCCGGCGGTCGTACCAGGAGCGGAGCTTGGGGCCGACGACGGCGGCGGTGGGGGTGGCCTCGGCGGTGCGCAGCAGCTGGCGCAGGGCGTCGGTCTGCGGTTCGCAGTCGTCGTGCAGCAGCCACAGCCACTCCACCGGCTCGGTCGAGCGGCCGGCGAACTCGGCCTGCTCGGCGGCGAGTTCGTCGTGATGGCCGAGCGGGTCGCCGAACTGCCCGCGGCCCTGCGGCCCGTCGCCGGGGCCGGCGAGGGCGCCGGAGAGGTCGTACGGGAGTTCCTCGGGGTGCAGGGCGGGGGTGACGCGGACGGCCTCGTTGACGGCGGCACCGAATCCGGTGCGGCGGGCCAGCTGGACGACTCCCTGGCCGCCGATCGCGTCGGCGAGCAGCCGGTGGCTCTCGTCGGTGGAGCCGGTGTCGGCCGCGACGATCCGCTGGACCGGGCGGTCCTGGCCGAGCAGCCCGGCGAGGGCCTGCGGCAGCCAGCGCACGCCGTCGTGCGCCACGACGACGGCGGTGACCATGTGCCGGGCGTAGGCGGGGGCGCCCCCGGGGGAGGTGGCCGCGGCGGAGGCGCCGGACGGGCCGGCACCGGCGCCCGGGAAGCTCGGGAAGCTGGAGTAGGCGGTCATCGAGGTAGCGGGCCCCGGTTCGGGTCGGTGGCGGCGGGTCCCGGCCGGGCACCGGATGCGGCACCGGGAGCCGGGGTTTGGCGCCCCACACTACAGAAGCACCGGGAGCCGCTTCCGTCTCCGTCCTCGCCCCGGGCCCGCCCCGCGCCCGTCCTCCTCTCCCGGGGAGCGGCGGCCACGACCGCTGCCCGCCGCCCGCGCGCGGGCGCCCGCGGGGCGGTGACCTGCGCGGAGGGAAAAGTGAGCGGCGGCCGGGCGCGAGAGCCCGGCCGCCGCTCAAAGAGAATTCGCTCGCGCGTTCTCAGACCGCGCTTTTCTTCAGCCTGCGGCGCTCCCGCTCGGAGAGCCCGCCCCAGATGCCGAAGCGTTCGTCATTGGCAAGGGCATATTCCAGGCACTCGGCCCGCACCTCGCAGGCCAGGCAGACCTTCTTGGCCTCGCGCGTGGAACCGCCTTTTTCCGGGAAGAAGGATTCCGGGTCCGTCTGGGCGCACAGGGCGCGCTCCTGCCAGCCGAGCTCCTCTTCTTCCGTCTCCTCGCCGATCAACAGCTCAAAGAGCTCGCTCATCAGCGCGCCTCCTGCCCCTCGTTCGCGTCCCCGTGATGCGGTCGTTATCCAGTGCGGCGAAACGACACGAGTGAAATTACAAGTGCGGAACTCTGGCCCAGTCAAGCCGTGCTCTGGTATTAAGCCCGGGATTCACCCCCTGGTACCAAGCCGCCACAATAAGTGTGCAGAACCGGGCATATCAGTGCGCAGCACAAAGCACACCGCCTGCCAGGTCGGGCCGTCTGTGAGGACATGACCCGAAGGCCGCTCGGTTGCGCCCGGAGCCCATCGGATCACAAGGAGATCACGGAGGGACGACGACCGGGGGGGGCCTGACGGCACGTCACGGACGCTCCGGCGGACCCCGTAGGTGGTGATGAGCCCCGGCTTCCCCCGCCCGGCGGGCGGCAAACCGAGGGTCATTCGAAGGAGTGACTTCCGTCCCGATTCCGGGCGCAACGCCGGTGTCGGGTTGACACCGCCCCGCCGCCTCCGGTCGACTACCGACCATGTCGATGCACGCTGCGCCTGCCCGGAGGCTCCACGCCGAGCTCCGTCGTGCCGCCAGCGCGCTCTGTCTCGGCTGCTCCTGTCGCTGAACGCGATCCCCGCGCCCGCGCCCCGCGCGTCCGGCTCCGCTCTCCCGGGCTCTCCCGAGTTCCGCTGAGCGGCCCGGCGCCCCGGCTTCCACGGCGCGCCGCCGCCAGCGCTCCCCCGTCGGCCCTCCGCCGTTCCGTGCCGCCTCGTCCCGGTAGGTGACGCACTCCCCGGCTCGGCCGCCGACCGCGAGCGCCCTCGCGCCCGGACCTCTCCGGCGCCCGCAGTCCGCCCCAGCCCGCACCGCCGCACGCTCCGCCGCGCGGCGACCGCAGCCGAGGAACCCCCCGTGCCCGCACCCCGCACCGCACCCGCGACCCCCGCCGCCACCTCGCCCGCCACCCCCGCGCCCGCCGCCGCGCCCCCGGCCGCCGCCGCCCGCCCCGGGGCGTGGGCCGACGGGCTGAGCGACGTCTCCATCGCCGGCGACCCGCTGGCCTGGCCGCACCTCGCCCCGCCCGAACGCGCCCGCCCCACCACGGTCAGCGCCTTCGCCGCGCTGGCGGGGCGGATCGCCGCCGACCGCGCCCGCTGGGAGCCGCTGGTCGACTACGACCCGGTCACCCGCTGGTACCACCGGCTGGAGGTCGGCGAGGGCTACGAGGTCTGGCTGCTCAGCTGGCTGCCCGGGCAGGGCAGCGGCGCGCACGACCACGGCGCCTCCAGCGGGATCCTCACCGTGCTGGCGGGCGAGCTGACCGAGCGGACCGCCGCCGGCCCGCGCCGCCTGGGCCCCGGCTGCCGGCGCGTCGTCGCTCCGGGCTATGTGCACGAGATCGTCAACGCCGCCATGGAACCCGCCGTGAGCCTCCACGTGTACTTCCCGGGCCTGCGCGAGATGACCCCGTACCCGGCGGTGGCCGCGACCCCGGCCGCGACTCCGGATGAGGAGATCGCGCGCGCCGGACGTGTCCGATCCGTGGCCGGATCCGCGCGCCCGCCGCGCGGAGGGTGAACCACCGCAGCTCCCGGCCGTTACCAGGCCGGCGCGCCGCCCGGAACACCCGGCGCGATGGAGTTGCGCATGAGTTTCTGTGACAGCCCTGTGACATCGTGATGCTAGTGTCCGCACGTTCGTGCGGGGCGCCCGGTCGAGACCGAAGCGGCGGCACGCGCGGCACGGGCCCGAGGCGGCCCCGGGGGGCGGACGGACGCGCACCCGGTTTCCTCACGCGCGCCCGCGCCCGTGCCGTCCTCTTGTCCTCCCTCATCGCTCCCGCGCGCGCGACCTGAGCATCCGGCCGGGGGGCCGGATCCCGACAGCAGAGGTCCAGACGTGAGAGCAGGACGATCAGGGACGCGCCACCGGCGCTCCCGATCCCGCGTGACGCTCACCGCGATCGGCGCGCTCGTCGCCACCGCGGTGGCGATCGGCGCGGTGGCCGAGGCGAGTTCGTCGCCGGACGCGGGCAGCGGAGGCGGCGGGTTCTCCTCCCCGACCCAGCTCGACTCCCAGTTCGCGGCCGCCGCCAAGGAGTTCGGCGTGCCGCAGTCGGTGCTGATGGCCGTCTCCTACCAGGAGACGCTGTGGGAGACCCACGGCGGGCAGCCCAGCGCGACCGGCAACTACAACGTCATGGGCCTGACCGACGTGCAGGCCGCCGACGTCGAGACGCCGAGCACCTCCGAGAAGCTCACCGAGCTCAAGAAGGAGACCGGCGACTCCGCGCGCGGCAGGCGCGACGCCGCCCCGTCGCTGCACCCCTCGAAGCGGGTGCTGGCCGACATCGGCGCCGTGCCGGTCTCCGACCCCACCCTGCACACGCTGGACGCCGCGGCCGCGCTGATCCACAAGCCGGCCGCCGACCTGCGCACCGACCCGCAGGCCAGCGTCCGCGGCGGCGCCGCCCTGCTCGCCTCGTACGAGAAGACGCTGACCGGCGGGCTGCCGTCCGACCCCGGGCAGTGGTACGCGGCGGTCGCCCGGTACGCGCAGTCCCCCGACCCGAACGGCGCGAAGCTGTTCGCCGGGCGCGTCTTCGACACGGTGCGCTCCGGCGCGAGCCGGACCACCGCGGACGGCGAGCTGGTGGTCCTGCCGGCCGACCCGGGCGTGGCGCCGAAGGAGCTGGCGCCGAGCACCCCGACCGTCCCGGCCCCGGCGCTGCCGGACGGGACCTCGCCGAGCGGCTCCGCGAGCGGCCCGGCGAGCGCGGCCGGCTCCGCCCCGGACGGCTCCGGCACGGCGGGCACGGGAGCCTCCGACCCGGCGAGCGCCGGCGCCTCGGCGGCGGCCTCGGCCCCCGCCTCCACGGACGCGGGCACCCCGGCCGACGGCGGCGGCTCCGCCTCGCCCGCCGCCGGCGGCGCCACCGCCTCCGACGCGGCGGCGGCCACCGGCGCCGACATCGTCCCGGCGGGCTACGCCACGAGCCTGGCCCCCGAGACCGTCCCGGCGGCCTGGACCGCCGAGTGCCCGAGCACGCTCTCCTGCCTGGTCAAGCCGGCCGACGACAACAACTTCGACGTCGCCGACCGCCCCTCCGACGGTGACCAGATCGACACGATCGTCATCCACGACACCGAGGGCGGCTACGCCGGCACGGTCAGCCAGTTCCAGGACCCCAGCGCCGGGACCAGCGCGCACTACGTCGTCCGCTCCAGCGACGGCCAGGTCACGCAGATGGTCCAGGACAAGGACGTCGCGATCCACGCGGGCAACAAGTACACCAACATGCACGCGATCGGGATCGAGAACGAGGGCTACGCCTACCAGGGCGCGACCTGGTACACCGAGTCCGAGTACGCCTCCACGGCCGCGCTGGTGAAGTACATCGCCGCAAAGTACGGCATCCCGCTGGACCGGCAGCACATCATCGGCCACGACGAGGTGCCGGGCCCGATCGACTCCTACGTCTCCGGGATGCACTGGGACCCGGGCCCGTACTGGGACTGGAACCACTTCATGTCCCTGGTCGGCGCCCCGGTGACGGCGAACGCGGCCGGCGCCCCGCTGACCGTCGGCGAGGCCGTGACCTTCTCGGTGCCGTTCACCTCCGCCAACGAGCCGACCGTGGTGGACTGCTCGTGGAACGACCCCTGCGCGACGATGCCCGCGCAGGCCGCCGACTTCGAGTACCTCTACACCGGCGCCAGCACCTCGGACGCGAAGATCACCGACCCGTACGACGGCGCCGGGACCACCACGGACTCCGACACCAACGACCGGATCACCAGCGGCGAGAGCTACGTCGTCGCCGCCCTCTCCGGTGACTGGACGGCGATCTGGTACGACGGCCAGAAGGCCTGGTTCTACAACCCGCACGGCGCGTACACCAGGCCGGCGCCGGCCGGGACCACGATCGTCGAGTCCGCCTCCGGCACCGCCGCGGTGTACGGCCGCGCCTACCCGGAGAGCTCGGCCTACCCGAGCGGCATCACCGTCCAGAGCGTGACGCCGTTCAGCAAGTACACGCTCCCGGCCGGCCAGGAGTACGTCGCGAACGCCCCGGTGTACGGCGACTTCTACGACTTCGAGACGGCCGGGGTGCAGGGCACCTTCGTGCGCGGCACCACGCAGTACTACCCGATCCGCTACGGCCACCGGCTGGCCTACGTGCAGACCTCGGCGGCGACCACGGTCGCGACGACCGCGCCGCCCGCCGCCTCGACCCGCTGGAATCTGCTCGCCACGGACAGCGGCGGCAAGCTCTGGCAGTACCAGGGCCGCGGCAGCGCCACCACGCCGTTCCTCTCCCGCTACCAGGCCGGCACGGGCTGGCAGGGCTACAACGCGCTGGTCGCCCTCGACGGACTGCGCGCGGACGCGTCGAGCCCGCTCGTCGCGCGCGACTCCAGCGGCGTGCTGTGGTGGTACTCCGGCAGCGGCAACCCCGCCTCGCCGTTCAAGGCGCGGGTGAAGATCGGCAGCGGCTGGCAGATCTACAACACCGTCGTCGGCGTCGGCGACGTCACCGGCGACGGCAAGGCCGATCTCGTCGCCCGCGACAGCGCCGGCAAGCTCTGGCTCTACCAGGGCACCGGCTCGACCACCGCGCCGTTCAAGGCCCGCGTCCAGATCGGCACCGGCTGGCAGATCTACAACACCATCGTCGGCGTCGGCGACCTCTCCGGCGACGGCAAGCCCGACCTGATCGGACGCGACAGCAGCGGCAAGCTCTGGCTGTACACCGGCCGCGGCAGCGCCACCACGCCCTTCGCGGCCCGCGTCCAGATCGGCACCGGCTGGCAGATCTACAACACGATCATCGGCACCCGCGACCTCAACGAGGACGGCAAGGCCGACCTGGTCGGGCGTGACTCCAGCGGGAACCTCTGGCTCTACCAGGGCACCGGCAGCGCGACCGCGCCGTACAAGGCACGCGTCGAGGTCGGCACCGGCTGGCAGAACTACAAGACGATCCTCTGACGGAACGTCACCACCCAGGGCGGCGGGGCCGGGCGCGCGGTGCGCCCGGCCCCGCCGCCCTTGTGCCGCCCCGGCCTGGCAGGATGGCGGCATGCGCATCGTGGCACTGGCGGGCGGGATCGGCGGAGCACGGTTCCTGCGGGGCCTGAAGCAGGCGATCGGGGCCGGCGACGAGATCACCGTCATCGGCAACACCGGCGACGACATCCACCTCTACGGGCTGAAGGTCTGCCCCGACCTCGACACCGTGATGTACACCCTCGGCGGCGGCATCAACGAGGAGCAGGGCTGGGGCCGGACCGAGGAGACCTGGTCGGTCAAGGAGGAGATGAAGGCCTACGGCGTCGGCCCCGAGTGGTTCGGGCTCGGCGACCGGGACTTCGCCACGCACATCGTGCGCACCCAGATGATCGCGGCCGGCTTCCCGCTGAGCCAGGTCACCGAGGCGCTGTGCACGCGCTGGCAGCCGGGCGTCCGGCTGATCCCGATGTCCGACGACCGGGTCGAGACGCACGTCCTGATCGAGGACCCGGAGGCACCCGGCGGCCGCAAGGCCGTGCACTTCCAGGAGTACTGGGTCAAGCTGCACGCCGGGCCGGACGCCCAGGCGATCGTCCCGGTCGGCGCCGACGACGCCAAGCCCGCGCCGGGCGTACTGGAGGCGCTGGCCGAGGCCGACGTGGTCCTCTTCCCGCCCTCCAACCCGGTGGTGAGCATCGGCACGATCCTCGCCGTCCCCGGCATCCGGCAGGCCGTGGTGGAGGCGGAGGCCCCCGTCGTCGGCCTCTCCCCGATCATCGGCGGGACGCCGGTGCGCGGGATGGCCGACAAGGTGCTCGCCGCGGTCGGCGTGGAGACCTCGGCGGCGGCCGTGGCCAAGCACTACGGCCCCGGGCTGCTGGACGGCTGGCTGGTCGACACCTCGGACGGGGATGCCGTCGCCGACGTGGAGGAGGCCGGGATCACCTGCCGGGCAGTCCCGCTGTTCATGACCGACGCCGACGCGGCGGCGGAGATGGCCCGCGCGGCGCTGGCGCTGGCCGAGGAGGTCCGGGCATGAGCGCGGCCGCGGGCGGGAGCGCCGAGGGGATCGCGGACGGCTTCCGGGTCTGGGCGCTGCCCGGCATCCCGGAGGTCCGCGCCGGCGACGACCTCGCCAAGCTGATCGCCGCCGCCGTCGAGGGCTCCGAGCCGCTCGCGGACGGCGACGTCCTGGTCGTCACCTCGAAGATCGTCAGCAAGGCGGAGGGCCGGCTCGTCCAGGCCGAGGACCGCGAGGCGGCGATCGACGCCGAGACGGTGCGCCTGGTCGCCCGGCGCGGCCGCACCAGGATCGTCGAGACCCGGCACGGCTTCGTCATGGCCGCCGCCGGCGTGGACGCCTCCAACACCGCGCCCGGCACGGTGCTGCTGCTGCCGGAGGACCCCGACGCCTCGGCGCGGGCGATCCGCGCGGGCCTGCGCGATCTGCTGGGCGTCCGGGTCGGTGTGCTCGTCACCGACACCTTCGGGCGGCCGTGGCGGAACGGGCTCACCGACGTCGCGATCGGCGCGGCCGGCGTCGCCGTCCTCGACGACCTGCGCGGCGTACGCGACCCGCACGGCAACGAGCTGGCGGTCACCGTCACCGCGTCGGGCGACGAACTCGCCGCGGCGGGCGAACTCGTCAAGGGCAAGACCGGGCAGCGGCCGGTCGCCGTGGTGCGCGGGCTCGGCCACCTGACGGACGATCAGGACGGGCCCGGCGCCCGGCCGCTGGTGCGCTCGGCGGTGGACGACATGTTCCGGCTCGGCACCTCGGAGGCGGTGCGGGAGGCGGTGGCGCTGCGCCGCACCGTCCGCGAGTTCAGCCCCGAGCCGGTGGACGGCGGCGCGGTCCGCCGCGCGGTCGCGGCGGCGATCACCGCGCCGGCCCCGCACCACACCACGCCCTGGCGCTTCGTGCTGGTCGAGAGCGCCGAGGCGCGCACCCGGCTGCTCGACGCCATGCTGGCCGCCTGGCGCCGCGACCTCGCCGGGATCGACGGCTGGGACGAGGAGCGGATCGCCCGCCGCACCCGCCGCGGCGACGTGCTCCGCGCGGCGCCGTACCTGGCGGTGCCGTGCCTGGTGACCGCCGGCGGCGCGCACGACTACCCGGACCCGCGGCGCGCGGCGGCCGAACGCGAGATGTTCGTGGTGGCGATGGGCGCGGCGGTGGAGAACTTCCTGGTCGCGCTGGCCGGCGAGGGGCTGGGCTCGGCGTGGGTCTCCTCCACGATGTTCTGCCGCGAGACGGTGCGCGAGGCGCTGTCCCTGCCTCCGGATTGGGATCCGATGGGCGCGGTCGCCATCGGCCGTCCGCTGTCTGCGCCTACGCGGCGCGGCGACCGGGACCCGGAGGCGTTTTTCGCGGTCCGCTGACGCGGCGGGCCTTGCGGGGCGGCTACAGGGTTTCAGCGGGCCGTCGGCTGCCGGGGTGCGGGCCCCAGCGGGTTACTCGCGCAGTTCCCCGCGCCCCCTTTTCGCCCACCGGGCTTCAACGACTGCTCACGGGCGGCTGCGGGCGGTGCCTGGCTGGTCGCGCCCACGCGGCGGAGCCGCAAGTGTTACAGCCCCGCGCCCCTACGGGGCGCCGCCCCCAGTGAGGGGGGAAGCCGACCGGCTGACGGTCGGTTGCACTGTCCAGGGGCGCGGGGAACTGCGCGACCCGCCCACTGGGGCCCGCAGCCGCCCGCCGGCAGTCCGCTGAAGCCCGGTAGGCAGAAGGCTCCGCCGCGCGGGCGCAACGCGGCACGCGCCGACGCGGGTCAGAAGGCGCGGAAGTCCCGCGGCGCGAACCGCGGACCGCGCCGCGGCGCCGCGCGCCCGTGGAGGAGGATCAGCCGGCACACGCGGTGGCGGTGGCCGGCGTAGGGAGCGAGCAGCGCCAGCATGCCCGCGTCGTCGGTACGTTCGCGACCCGCCAGGTTCCAGCCGACGGTGTTCGGCAGGTGCAGGTCGCCGACCGAGACCGCGTCGGCGTCGCCGTTGCTCCGCTGGACGGTCTCGGCGACCGTCCACGGCCCGATGCCCGGCACCGAGGAGAGCCGCGCGGCGGCCTCCGCCGGGCCCAGCGCCGAGGCCTCCTCCAGCCGCGGCGCGAGCCGGACCGCGCGCAGCACGGTGCCCGCGCGCTTGGCGTCGACGCCGGCGCGGTGCCACTCCCAGGACGGGATGGCCGCCCACTCGCGGGCGCGGGGCGCCACCCGCATCGGGCCCGCGTCGTCGGGGGCCGGGCCGGGCGCGGGCGTTCCGTAGCGCCGCAGCAGCAGGCGCCAGCCCCGGTACGCCTCGGTGGTGGTGACCTTCTGTTCGAGGATCGCCGGGATCAGCGACTCCAGGACCAGGCCGGTCCGGCCGATCCGCAGATCGGGGTGGCGGCGGTGGGCGTCGCGGAGGAAGGAGTGCGCGCTCGGGTCGAAGCCGGCCGGGTCGTCGTCCGCGCCGAGCAGCGCGGGCATCCGGTCCAGCAGCCACTCCGCGCCGTCGCCCCAGGCCTCGCCGTGCACCGCACCCTCGGAGCGGCTGACCCGCAGGCGGATCGTGCCCGGCCCGGCGGGCGTCCGCGAGGCCCGCCAGACGGAGCCGTCGGCGGTGACGCGGTAGGTCGGGTCACCGCTCCCCCGCCGCAGCACCCCGAGCGTGAGCCCCAGATCCACGCCCCACCCCGCCCGCCATACCCTCCGCCGCACCCCGGCGCACGCGGGCAACGCGGGCGCGGGCGCAGGCAGCGCGGGCGCGGGCAGCGCGGGCGCGGGCAGCGCGGGCGCGGGCAGCGCGGGCCGGGAGGACGCGGGCGCGGCAGGCCGGGGCGCAGGAGTGACCGCCGGCGGGGGCGCGGCAGCCGCCGCGGGAACGAGCGCCGACCCGGAGACGGCGGACGCCGTCGGAGGGGCAGGCGCCGTGAGCGCCGGCGCGGGCGCGGCAGCCGACGCGGGGGGCGCCCCCGCCCCCGCCCCCGGGGGCGGGGGCGCGGCCGGGGGCGCGGGCGGGGGCGCGGGCCGCGCGGGGTGCGGGGACGGGGTCACGTCCCGAGGCTAACCGGTGGCGGCGGGCGCCCGGCGCCCGGCGCGGATCCGCGACGCGCTAGCGCCCGGACGCCGCCGCGCGCTGGAAGGCCAGCGCACGCGAGCGGATCGTGGGCAGCTCGGCGTACATCCGGTCGCCCGGGCACTCGGTGCTGACCACGTCGCGGTGCCCGGAGATCGCCCAGAGGGTCACCGCCGTGCCCTTCTTGAAGCGGGAGCCGGAATCCCCCGAGAGCAGGGTGACCTTGCTCTCCGGGCTGGTGCGGGTGAGGCTCAGCTTCCACGCCGCCAGCCTGGCGATGGCGGTGACCACGGCCGCCGGCACCGCGGTGGTGCTGTAGGTGCCGATCGCGGCGACCCCGGTGCTGTCGGTGTTGAAGCCGAGGGTGTGCGCGCCGAGCACGGAGCGGTCGACACCGCCCGCGCGCCCCTCGTAGATCGTGCCGCACTTGTCGACCAGGAAGTTGTAGCCGATGTCCCGCCAGTGCCGGCTGACCACGTGGTAGCGGTAGATCGAGCGGATCACCGCCGGGGCCTGCGCGCAGGTGTAGTTGTTGCCGGTGTCGGTGTGGTGCACGAACACCGCCTTCACCGGGCCCGTGTAGGCGAAGGTGCTCTCGCGCAGCTTCTCGTCGGCGCCCCAGCCGGCCCGGAGGACGATCGCCGGCTTCAGCCCGCCTCCGGCCTGGCCGATGGGCGCGCCGGCCGGGGGCGGGGTCGGGCTCGGGGTGGGGCTGGGAGGCGGCGTCGGCGTCGGCGTCGGGCTGGGGACGGGCGTCGGGGCGGTGCCGCTCCGCACCGGGTCCGGCGCGGGCGCGGTGGGGTCCGAGACGACGTGACCGGGCGCCCGCTCGGCGACGCCCTCGGGCGCGCCCCCGGTCAGGCGGCCGGTCATGGGCCCGGCGGCCAGGGCGCTGGTCCGGGCGACGGTGACCGCCTCGGCCGACCCGCCACCGCCGCCCGAGCCGCCCGAGCCGCGGGCGCCGCCCGAGCCGCCCGAGGAAGAGGAAGAGCCCGGCCCCGAGGCCGTCGGCTGCCCGCCCGGGTCCACCAGGTCGAGTCGCAGCCCCGCCGGCACCACGGCCCGCCCGCCGTGGCGCGCGGGCAGCACCCGGACCCGGACGCCGTCGCTGTCGCCGACCCACATCGGCGCCCCGCCGCCGCGCAGCCCGGGCGCGTCGGCCTCGGCGGAGCCGGCGTCGGGGGCGGTGTCGTCGGAGGTCTGCAGCGCGCTCCAGCCGCTCCACCGGCCGGTCGCGCGGTCGCGGGTCTGCACCTGGACGGCGTCCGGGAGGGTGGCGCGGGGGTCGTTCCAGGTGACGCCTAGCAGCGAGAAGCGGTGGCCGAGCACGGTGCGCACCACCGCGCCGTGCCCGTGCGGCCCGGCGGCCGGCGAGGAGGAGACCTGGTGGAGCGGGGCGGTGCCGGGTCCGGAGACGTCCGCGGCGGCGGCCCCGCCTCCACCCGCCAGGCTCAGCGTCGCGGTGCTCCCCGGGATGCCGAGGGATCCGGACACGGCGGAATCGACCGACCCCGCCGCGGAGCCGGCGCGCGCGCCGGCGGGGACGACGGGGTGATCGGAGGGGTGCTGGGAGTCCGTCCGGGCTGTGCCACATGAGGTGAGCAGCGCGGCGGTGAGGGCGGCGGCGGCGACCGCCGCACCGGTGGCCGCCGCGCGACCCGAGGACAGATCAGGGCGAATGCTCATACAACGGATACTGGACGTACACGGTTTATGACGCCACCTCAGGTGCTTTGTCCGCACGCGGCGCCCGGCCCGCCTCTGGACGGCGCGCCACCCGGAACGGCTAGGGTGGGACGCACCATGAGCCAGACATTCGCCGGTGGCGCCCCGACCCCCGCCGACCTGCTGCGGTCCTCGCTCGACGCCGACCCCGCCCGGCCCGTCGTGACCTACTACGACGACGCGACGGGCGAGCGCGTCGAACTGTCCGTCAAAACCCTGGACAACTGGGTCGCCAAGACGTCCAACCTGCTCCAGGACGACCTGGCCGCCGCGCCCGGCGACCGCGCCGCGATCCTGCTCCCCGCGCACTGGCAGACCGCCATCTGGCTGCTGGCGTGCTGGTCCGTCGGAGTGACGGCGTGCATCGGCGGCGACCCGGCGCAGGCCCAGCTCGTGGTGAGCGGGCCGGACACGCTGGAGCAGGCGGAGGCGTGCGAGGGCGAGCGGGTGGCGCTGGCGCTGCGCCCGCTCGGCGGAAGGTTCCCGCAGCTGCCGTTCGGCTTCCTGGACTACGCGGTCGAGGTGCCGGCGCAGGGCGACCGCTTCGCGCCGTACTCGCCGGTGGACCCGGACCGCCCCGCACTGGAGATCGGGGAGCTGGTGCTGACGGGACGTCAGGCGGTGCAGCGCGCGGAGGAGCATGCCGCGGCGCTCGGCCTGGACGCCGGGGCGCGGGTGCTGAGCACTCTCTCCTACGACACGTGGGAGGGGCTGGCGGGCGGGCTGCTGGCGCCGCTGACGGTCGGCGGGTCGGTGGTGCTGTGCCGCAACGTGGATCCCGCCGACACCGAGCGGCTCGCGGCGCGCGCGACGTCCGAGAACGTCACCCACCACGTGAGCTGACGCGCGGGCGCGCGTTCCGCGCGTCCGGCGCGGGAGTGCGCCTGCGGCGCGGGGCGGCTACCGGGCATCAGCGTTCCGTCGGCTGCCGGGTGCGGCCCGGCGCATGGCCGGTCGCGCTCGCGCGGCGGAGCCGCAAGTGTTTCAGCCCCGCGCCCCTGGACAGTGCAGCTCACCGCCCGGCGGTCACTGGCGCCCCGTAAGGGGCGCGGGGAACTGCGCGAGCAACCCCCTGCGGCCCGCAGACGCAGGCAGGCGGAAAGCTGCTGCCCAGTGGGCGAACAGGGGCGCGGGGAACTGCGCGAACAACCACCTGCAGCCCGCAGACGCAGAGCAGGCGCCAGGCCTCTGCCCCAGTGGGCGAACAGGGGCGCGGGGAACTGCGCAGAACGCTCGCCGCCGCGCGGGCGGCAGCGCGGGCGGCAGCGCGGGCGCAGGTCAGGCGGGGGGTCGGCCACCCGCGCGGAGTAGTCGCGGGAGCGGCGCCGCGGGGGCGCGGGCGAGGATCAGGGAGGCGCGGCGCCGCGCGTGGCCGCCGGCTCTGACCCCAGGAAGCGAAGGCGAACACCGGACACCTCTTGCGCACGTGCCCATCCGGCCTGGCCGGGCCGCGGGAGAGAGGCAGCGACGTGAGCAGCAGCGAGCATCCCGACCGCCCCACCCCCGAGGACGACGCCCCGGAGCAGGACAACCCGGCGCACGACGACCCCGAGCTCGACGCCCCCGAGCTCGACGCCCCGGCGCACGACGACACCGGCGCGACCCGCGCCGGACGCGCGCGGCGGCGGCGGAGGGTGCTGCGGTGGGTGGTCGGAGCGCTCGCGCTGCTGCTGGTGGTGAGCGGCGCGGCCGGCTGGTTCCTCTACCACAAGCTCAACGGCAACCTCCGCGCCGACGGCCTCGCCGAGCACCTGCTCGGCGACGACCCGCACCGCCCGACCGTCGAGCCCTCCGCCGGCGGCGCCGAGAACATCCTGCTGATCGGCTCGGACGACCGCAACGGCAGCAACGCCGCCTACGGCGACAAGGGCTCGGGCGCGCGCTCGGACACCACGATCCTGCTGCACCTCTCCGCGGACCGGAAGCACGTGACCGCGGTCAGCATCCCGCGCGACACCCTGGTGCCGATCCCCTCCTGCGAGCTGCCCGGCGGACGCCGCACGCCCGCGATGAACGCCCAGTTCAACTGGGCCTACGCGGTCGGCGGCACGGCCTGCACGATCCGCACGGTGGAACAGATCACCGACGTCCGGATCGACCACTTCGTCGTGGTGGACTTCACCGGCTTCAAGAAGATGGTGGACGCCGTCGGCGGCGTCGACGTCTGCCTGCCGACCGCCGTGCACGACAAGGACGCCAAGCTGAACCTCCCGGCGGGCCGCCAGCACATCGACGGCAGCCAGGCGCTGGGGTTCGTGCGGGTCCGGGAGACCCTCGGCGACGGCAGCGACACCCAGCGGATGGCCCGCCAGCAGCAGTTCCTCTCCTCGCTGATCCAGAAGATCGAGGGTTCCGGCGTGCTCTACAACCCGATCCGGCTCTACGGCCTGCTGGACGCGGCGACCTCGGCGGTGACCGTCGACCCCGGCCTCGACAGCCTGAGCAAGCTCTACGACCTCGCCGAGGGCCTGCGGTCGACACCGTCCGGCCAGATGGTCTTCCTCACCGCGCCGATCGAGCCGGACCCCGCCGACCCGAACCGGGACCGGTTCGTGCAGCCGCAGGCCGGCACGCTGTGGCAGGCGATCCGCGAGGACCGGCCGGTGGACGTGACCGGGGTGACCACCGGCGCCCGGCCGGGCGCCGGCCACACGACCGGCACGCCGTCCGCGACCGGCTCGCCCGCGGCGTCCGGCTCGTCCGCGGCGTCCGGCTCGTCCGGGGCGCCGGGGGCGTCCGCCCGCGGGTCCGCGAGCGGCGCCGCGACTCCCTCCCCGACCTCGTCGTACACCGGGCGGGCCGCGAACCAGGACATCTGCGCGACGACGCCCTGACCCGCGGCCCTCCGCCTGCCGCACGGGCGGCCGGCGTCAGCCCCCGGCGGTCGCCGCCACCGCGAGTTCGCCCGCGACGACGTGCTCGACCAGCGCGACCAGCACCTGCTTGCAGGACTCGCGGTCGCGCGCGTCGCACAGCACGACGGGCGTGTCCGGCCCGAGGTCCAGCGCGCCCGAGATCGACTCCGGGCGGTGCGAGGCGACGCCGTCGAAGCAGTTGACCGCCACCAGGAACGGGATCCCCCGGTCCTCGAAGAAGTCCACCGCCGGGAAGCAGTCGGTCAGCCGCCGGGTGTCGGCGAGGACGACCGCGCCGAGGGCGCCGGTGGCGAGCTCGTCCCAGGCGAACCAGAAGCGGTGCTGGCCGGGGGTGCCGAAGAGGTAGAGCGCGAGGTCGTCGCGGAGGCTGATCCGGCCGAAGTCCATGGCGACCGTGGTGGTCGTCTTGGTCTCGACCCCGCTCAGGTCGTCGACCGGGCGGGAGACCTCGGTCAGGTCCTCCTCGGTGGTCAGCGGGCGGATCTCGCTGACCGCGCCGACCAGGGTGGTCTTGCCCACCCCGAAGCCGCCAGCGATCAGGATCTTGAGTGCGGTGAACGCCGGGGGCGCGTCGGCCGCCGGAGCCGCCCCGGTCGTGGGAGCCGCGCCGGTCGCCGGGGTCGCCCGAGCCGTCGGGGGTTCAGAGTGCGCGAAGGCCATTGATCACATCTCGCAGTAGTCGGACGTCCGGTCGGTTGCCGGGTGTACGCGCGGCGGGCTGGGTGATCCGGACCAGGTCCTGGGCCAGCAGTTCGACGAGCAGCACGCGGACCACGCCGACCGGCAGCCCGGAGTCGGACGCCAGGTCGGCGAGCGGCTGCGCGGAGTCCCCGCACAGCGCCAGCAGGTCGCGTTGTTCGGGGGGCAGGAACACCGGCGGCTGGGCACCGGTGGGCTGCACGATCGCCATCAGGTCCAGCCGCCCGATCGCGTCCGGGAGCCGGGCGCGGCCGGAGGTCATGGCGTAGAGGCGCACCAGGGGACCGGCCGCGTCGTCGTAACGGTCGGTCCAGGCCTCGTCGTTGCCGCTCCCGGGCCGATCCGTCACGGCGCTCCTTCCGTCCGGGCGGGCACCCCGAGATGCTCGCCCACCCGGTCGACCAGCAGCGCCATCTCGTAGGCGATCAGCCCGATGTCGGCGTTGCCGTCGGTGAAGACGGCGAGGCAGGAGCCCTCGCCGGCGGCGATGACGAACAGGAAGCCGTCCTCCAGTTCGACCATCGTCTGGATCACGCCGCCCGCGCCGAAGTGCCGTCCGGCGCCCTTGGCGAGGGAGTGGAAGCCGGAGGCGATGGCGGCGAACCGCTCGGCCTCCTCCCGGCCCATCCCGGCGGAGGCGCCGGTCGCCAGGCCGTCCGAGGAGAGCATGACGGCGAAGCGGACCTCGCTCACGCGGGAGACCAGGTCGTCCAGCAGCCAGCCGATCCGGTTCGCCGAACCGGCGGGTCCTGCGGCGCCGCCGGATCCACCGGCCCCGGCGGTCGGGCCGGCCGGGCCGGCTGCGCCCGCGCCAGTGCTCGCGGACCTCGCGTCCGCGGCGGTCAGATGGGTGATGGTGTATGCCTCGGTCATCGCGGCCCCGCCTCTTCCGACTGGTTCGCCCTGCGTTGCTGGTTGACGATCTGTGACCCGTCCCCGCCGCCCGTCGGCTCGCCGGCGGCACCCGGGCCGAAGGCCGTGGTGGCGCCCGCGGCGCGGGCGCGCCGGCGCCCGGAGCGGAGGGAGGTCATGGTGGCCCGCGCCGCCTCGGGTGAGCGCGACGGCCGGGGGTTGCCCGTGCGCGGCCCGCCGCCCTGCTCGGCACCGCCGTCGCGGCGCAGCTCGGGCGCGAGACTCGCCTGCTTCACGCGACGCGGCAGCCCGCCGATGTCCTGCGCGGGCGGCGCGGGCGCGGCGGGCCCCTGCGGCGCGGACGCCTGCGCGGCGGCCCGTCGCGCGGCGGGCGCCTGCGCGGACGGCGACGCGGGCCCGCCCGGCGATGCGGCCCGCCCGGCGGGCCCGCCGACGGCGCGGGACGCGCCGGGCGCGCCGGGCGCGACCGGGCCCGCGAGGCCGGTGGGCGCCGTGACGGCGCCGGCGGCGATGGAGCCGCCCCAGGCCCGCGCCCCGCCCGGCGCCGCGTGACGGCCGGTCGACCCCCGCCCGGCCGTGCCCGGCCCGGCGGCGGCGTGCACGTCGACGCCGGCCCCTGCGTTCAGCGCGTCGGCGGCGGCATGCGGTCCGGGCACCTGCCCGGCGGCGGCCGGTGCGCCTGCGATCCGACCGGTGGCGGCCGGCTCGCCGGGGAACCGCCCGCCGCCGACGGCCGAAGCAGCCTGGGCGCCGGAGGCCCGCCCGCCGGAGATCCGCCCGCCCTCGAACGGCCCTGCGGCGTCCTGCCCGGCCGGGGAACGCTCGCCGGCGCCCCGCCCGTCGGCGGAAGGCCCGACGGCCGACAGTCCTGCCGTGGCCTGTGGGTCGGCGTACGTCCCGGCGGCCGCCTGCCAGTCGCCGGACGGACCGGGCACGCGCCGCCCGTCGGCGGACGGACCGGCGGCGACCGCGGCGATCTGCCCGGCGGCAGAGCGCCCCGCTGCCGAAGGCCCGTTGACGGAACGCCCGTCAGCGGACGATCCGGTCGTGGCACGCCCGTCGGCGTAGGGACCGGCGGGCGACGTGGCGTCGGCCTCGCCGTCCGCGGCCTGCCCGGGGGCGTTCCGCCAGCCGGCGGCCGGCGCGGCGGGATTCGGCGCGTCGGCGGCCGGCGTGAGCCGGCCGGCCTGCGCGGGCGCGTCCGCGGCGGTCGTCGCGGGCGCGTCCTCGCCCCACGGGTCGCGGGGCTCGGGGACGCGGAGGAGTTCGACCGGGCGGCCCTGGCCGTGGCGGGCGTAGCGGGGAAGCACCGTCTCCCGCTCGTCCCTGCGCGCGGTGGGGACCGCCGCCAGCGCGCCCCCGCCCGCCGTCTCGAGCGGCCTCGGGCCGGAGGGCGCGCGCAGCAGTTCCTTCGGGATGAACACCACCGCGCACACCCCGCCGTAGACGGAGTGTCGCAGGCTCACCCGCACCTTGAGGCGCTGCGCGAGCCGGTTGACCACGAAGAGGCCGAGCTGGCGGGAGTCGAGCAGGTCGACCTCGGGGGCGTTGATGCGCTCGTTGGCCGCCGCCAGCGCCGCATCGCTCATGCCGAGGCCGCGGTCCTCGATCTCCAGGACGGTGCCCCGGCCGACCTCGTCGCCGCGCACCGTGACCCGGGTGTTGGGCGGGGAGAACGCCTCGGCGTTCTCGGTGAGTTCGGCGATCAGGTGGACCAGGTCGGCGACCGCGCCGCCCTCCAGCCACAGGTCGGGGATGCTCAGGATCTGCACCCGGCTGAGGTCCACGGTCTCGGCGGCGCCGGCGCGCACGGCGTCGAGCAGCGGCACCGGCTTGCGCCAGCCGCGGCCGGGCGCGGAGCCGGAGAGGATCAGCAGGGACTCGGCGTGCCGCCGCATCCGGGTGGTCAGGTGGTCGAGCCGGAAGAGGTCCTCCAGCTCGACCGGGTCCTCGGTCCGCCGCTCCATGGTGTCCAGCAGGTCCAGCTGCTTGTGCAGCAGGACCTGGCTGCGCCGGGCGAGGCCGACGTAGACGCCGGAGACACCGGTCAGCACCGCGGCCCGGCCCGCGACGGCGCGCAGCGCGGCCCGGTGCACGGTGGTGAGCGCGGCGGCGACCTGGCCGATCTCGCTGTGGCCGGCGCCCTCGGGCTCGGGCGGCGCCTCCGCGTCGATGTCGACCTGTTCGCCGTTGTGGATCCGGCGGATCGCGGAGGGGAGCCGGGTCGAGGCCAGCCGCAGCGCGTCGTTGCGCAGGCCGGTGAGGTCGGTGACCAGACCGCGGCCGATCCGCACGGACAGCACCAGCGAGAGGACGACGCCGACCAGGCCGAGCACCACCGCCAGTCCCGAACCGCCCAGCACGGACAGGGAGTACGGGTCGGTGCCGGCGCCGGCGGCCTCCGCGGCGGCCTCGGCCCGGGTCAGTCCGGTCAGGACCGGCCCGGCGGCTGCCGTCCAGGTGCTGCCGGGGACGGCGGAGAGGGCGTGGTCCGGACCCGCGGCGGCGATCGCCTGCTGCGCGCGGCCGAGGGCGGTGGCGGCGGGGGAGCCGAGGACGGCGCGGAAGGCGGCGGCGTCGCTCTGCGGCAGGTCCGGGACGGCGGCGGCGGTCAGCGACTGCTGCGCGCCGGTGGCGCGGACGAAGGCGAGGAACTGGTCACCGCCGAGCGTGCCGGAGGCCTGCGCCGCCTGGACGACGGCGTCCTGCTCGCTCAAGGACTCGCGCGCGCGGGCGAGTTCGAGCACCGCGCGGGCACCGCCGGCGTGATCGGCGGTGTCGGCGTCGGCTAGCCCGGCCTGCACGGACAGTGCCTGGGCCACGGCGTTGCCATAGCCCGCGGCGAGGCCTCGGGTGATGCGGGAGGCCGAGCCGTCGGCGTCGGCGGAGCCGCTGGTCAGCGCGCTCGCGGCGCCGAGCATCGCGTCGATCCGGCCGGGCAGCGCGGAGTCGAGCGCGGCGATGTCCGTGCTGCTGGCGCCGACACCGGAGCGCAGCGCGCCTGCCGCAGTGTCGGTCGCCGACTCGGCTTTCTTCAGGGCGAGTTGGCGTGCAGTGCTGGGCGCGGCGCGGTAGATCTGCGCCGCGGTCCGCTCGTTCTGCACGGCGGTGGTGAAGTTCCTGATCGGGGTGATCAGTTGCGCGTCGACCGAACGCAGCTGGTCCGCGGCGGACACCCGGGAGGCCGTGCTGACGGTGGCGTAGCCCCACAGCGCCATCAGTGAGACGACCGGCACCGTGAGCAGGACCACCACCTTGGCGCGGATCGAGGTGGGGCGCAGCCGTGCGGCGGACGGCCAGTGAGGGGTGGGCATTTCGAGGGGATCTCCTCGTCGTCGGTGGGCTGCGGCGGCTCCGGGCCGTGCGGGGCCCGGGCCGGGTCAGCCGACGGGGATGTCGACGTCGCGCAGGGGGCCGGCCGCCGCCGCGTCCTCCGCGCGCTCCTGCGCGGTGGGCGACAGCGCGACGTAGGCGCTGGCCAGGAAGAGGAAGGAGCCGAGCACGACGGCGAGCGGGAAGATGAAGGAGCCGGGCGCGGCGCCGGCGAGCGGCCCGCGCCCGCCGTCGACGTGCACGGTGGCGGCGTACATGCCGGTGTAGTGCATACAGCTCACCGCCAGGCCCATGACCAGGGCGGCGATCGAGGAGGCGACCGGCCCGCGGATGGTGAGCGCGGCCCACAGCGCCGCCGAGGCGGCGACCACCGCGATGATCACGGAGATCGTCACCGTGACGGGGTCGTAGTCGATGTGGCCGTGCAGGTCGACCGCGGCCATGCCGATGTAGTGCATCGCGGCGACACCGAAACCGGTGCCGAGCCCGCCGAGCAGCACCGACCGCACGCGCGAGCCGCCGTAGCCGGCGGTGAACACCCCGGCGCCCACCACGGCCATCGCGACCACCAGGCTCAGCAGGGTGAGCGGGATGTCGTAGCGGACGGGCGTGCCGGCCACGCTGAAGCCCAGCATGGCGACGAAGTGCATCGTCCAGATCCCGAGGCCGATCGCGACCGAGGCGGTGATCAGCCAGTTCCGCTTGGCGCGGCCGGTGGCGTCGAGAGCCCTGACCGTGCAGCGCAGGCCGAGCGCGCCCCCGACGACGGCCAGGACGTACGACAGGACGGGTGTCACCCAGCCACCGTTCATGTGCTGCATGTGGCCCACTCGCATCCTCCGGTTCGACTTCGGCTCCCCCCGGACGAACGGGAAAGCTAACACGCGTGCGCAGGTCATGGATGCGGCGAGTCCATCCTGCGAAGCTTTGTTACCAATCAGTAGAGGCCGAAATCCCAGGGCAGACAGAACTTCGAATTCCACACCTGGTTCGCGCGGATTGAGATGCATGTCACAGCACAGATCCACCCCCATTCGGACAAGCGGGGACACACCCAGGTTCTTCACAACATCCTCTCATCATCGCTGATGGGGAAGGGTGCATCGGGGCTGGTCGGAGGCTCGCGGGAGGCGCGGGCGACCGTACCGAGCGCCCCTTCGCGGTCGAAAACCGGCAATTCGATCACGCGCTTCCGGAATGCCGTGCGGCATTTCTCCTCCCCATTCCCTCACGCATTGCACAAAGATCGCCCATATCGGCTCCATGGGCATTCACAGATCGTTCGGCGTGGACGTGAATTCGCGGATCGCAAAGATGTGCGTATCGGTGGCGCGGGCCGGCGGCGTCCCGGCGGCGCGCGTTCCGAAGGCCGGAACAAGGCGGGAACGGGGTGGAGAAGCGCCCCGCCGGAGAGGCGGTCCGCCCCGGGACGGCTAGGGTGGCGCGCAGCGGAGGCGACCCCCGCTCGGCACGGCAGCAACGCACGGTACCTGGAGGACTCGGGTGGACGCGGGAGACGGACGCGACCCCGCTGACGCGTGGGTACGCGACCCCTTGACCGGGGAGTACCGCCTGCGCCGCCCGGACGACCCGCCGGCCGCGGGCGGCATCGGTCCCGGCGGGGCGTCGCCGGCCGTCCCCGGGAACACCGGCCCCTCCGCACCGGCGGGCACCGGCGCTCCCGCCTCCGCCTCCGCAGGGACCTCCGGCACGGCGGCCGGGACGACCGGCGCCGGCCCGCGCCCGGGCGGGCGTGCGGCCGCTCGCGCCGCGGCACGCCGCGGCGGCGGCCTCCGATCCGCGCCGCCGCCGACGGCACGGGCATCGCAGGCGGCGTCCGGCGGGCGGGCCGCGGCGCGCAGGGCCGCCCGGCGGCGGCCGCGGACCGGGGCCTGGCTGACGGCGGCGGTCGGCAGCCTGGCGCTGGTGATCGCGGTCGGCACGTTCCTGGTCCTTCACGGCGGTGGCGGCGCCCCCTCCGCCGCAGGCCAGGCGGCCGACGCGGCCTCGGCGCGCTGCACGGCCGCCGCCTCCGCCGCGCCCTCCTCGGCCGCTCCCCCTTCGGCCGCCGCAGGCACCCCGCTGCCGCCCGGTCCGACCGCCCAGCCGATCGACGTCCGGGTGACGGTGCTCAACGGCAGCGGCCAGTTCGGCCAGGCCGAGTCCGTTCTTGATTGGATGCAGAACCACCAGGGGTACACGCGTACGAGCAACGGCGGGCCGGCCTCGACCACCGCGCACACCTCGCTGGTGTATGCGCCGAACCACGCGGATCAGGCCCGCGCCCTGGTCGCGGCGCTGCACCTGCCCGCGAGCGCGGTGCACGGCACGGGGAAGGGCACCGGCCTGCGCGACCCGATGGTGCTCACCCTCGGCCAGGACTGGCGCGGGGTCGGCAAGCCGCTGGCGTCCCCGTCCCCCGCCCCCGCGGCCACCCCCTCCGGAGGGTGCCGCTGAGCCGAGCCGGCACGAGCGCCGCGGCAGCCCTCGCCGACGGCCCCGCACACCGCAAGGAGAAGGCAGGCCCTGCGCAGATGACCACCGACGACACGTACCCCTCCGCGCCCCCGCCCCCGCCGCCGCGGGGCCGGGGACACCGCGCGGCCGGACCGGGCACCGGGCCCGGCGGGACGGCGGCCGACGCCGGACGCCGCGCCGACGCCCGGGCGGCGGCGCGGGCCGGCGCCCGGGGGTCCGGTCGCGGCTCGCGCCGGCGGCCCGCCGGGGGCACGGTCGCCGGTACCGGCCGCAGCACGCTGTTCTCCGGCGGCACGCTCGGCGGCTCGGGCGGCAGCAGGTCCGGCGGCTCGGGCGGCAGGCCGGGCAGGGGCCGCGGGCGCCGCGCCGCCCCGGCCGACCCGCGCAAGCGCCTGTTCCAGCGGATCGCCCTCGGCACCGCTCTGGTGCTGGTGCTGTGCACCCTCGGCGGCTGGCTCTACATCAGGCACCTCGACGGCAACCTCCGGCACACCCCGCTCAGCGCCGGCAACATGACCGGGTCCAGCGACGGCGCGCTCAACATCCTGCTGCTCGGCTCGGACAGCCGGAACAGCAGCGAGGACCTCAAGCTCGGCGGCGCGAAGGCCTCCGTCGGCGGCCCGGTGCACGCCGACGTGGAGATGCTGCTGCACGTCTCGGCGGACCGCTCCAACGCCTCGCTGCTGTCGATCCCGCGCGACACCATGGTCGACATCCCCGCCTGCAAGGACCCGCAGACCGGCAAGGTCTACCCGGCCTCCCCGCACGCCCAGATCACCGACAGCCTCTCGCACGGCGGCCCCGGCTGCACCGTCGACACCTGGAACAAGCTCACCGGCATCCACATCGACCACTACATGCTGGTGGACTTCTCCGGCGTGGTCTCGATGGCCGACGCGGTCGGCGGCGTCCCGGTCTGCGTGGACGCCAACGTCCACGACCCGGACTCGCACCTGCGGCTCAGCAAGGGCACCCACGTGATCAAGGGCGTGCAGGCGCTGGAGTGGCTGCGGACCCGGCACGGCTTCGGCGACGGCAGCGACCTCTACCGCACCCAGACCGAGCACATGTACCTGACCGCGCTCATGCGGAAGCTGAAGTCCGCCGGGACGCTCACCGACCCGGCGAAGCTGGCCTCCCTGGCCGAGGCCGCCACCAAGGCGCTCACCGTCGACGACGGGCTCGACTCGGTCTCCCGCCTGGTCGGCCTCGGCGAGGAGCTCAAGGGCGTCGACCTCGACCGGATGACCACCGTCACCATGCCCTACGCCGCGGACCCGGCCAACCCCGACGCCTGGGTGATCCCCAAGCCCGGCGACGCCCAGCACCTGTTCACCATGATCAAGGACGACGTCCCGCTGGACGCGCACGGCAAGGCGGCCAAGAAGAGCACGGCCGCGGCGAAGCCGTCGGTCTCCGCCGCCGAGAAGGCCGAGCGCTACGCGGTCCAGGTGCAGGTGGAGAACGGCTCCAGCACCAGCGGGCGGGCCGGGCAGATCACCCAGGGCCTCAAGCAGGCCGGCTTCGCCCTGGCGAGCAACGGCGGCAACGCCCCTCACCAGCAGTCCACCACCACGGTGGTCTACCCCTCGGGCGACCTGGACAAGGCGCAGGCCGTGGCGACCGCCCTGCAGCTCCCCAAGAGCGCGATCACCCTGGACCCGGCGGCGACCATGACCACGGTGGTGATCGGCTCCGACTGGCCGAGCGGCACGGTCTACAGCCCGGCGGCGGCCACGCCCGCGGCGGGATCCGTCCCCAGCAGCGCGCCCAAGCAGACCGGCGACCAGAGCGGCTGCGCCCACGTCAACCCGGCTTTCACGTACTGACCGGGCGCCCCTCCGAACCCGGCCCCGGCGCCGGCGCCGGCCGGCGCCGGCTCCTGAACCGCACCAACCCGACCGGCCCGCACCGGAACCCGGCCGGCCCGCACCGGACCCGGCCTGCCCGCATTCCGCAACCCGACCGGCCCGCACCGGGCCCGCCCGGGCCCGGGCCGCCCCCGCACACGGGCAGGCCGCCCCGGCGCCCGGCCTGACTAGGGGTCGGCCCCACCCCGACGGCCCGACCCCTGGAACGGCCGCCGCCGTTCCAGGGGTCGGGCCGCCGGGGTGGGATCCCGATGTGCTCGCTCAGGCCGAGGAGGCCGCCGCCGCGCTCCCCGCGCCCGTGCGGTTGCCGACGGCGCCCGGCGCCGGGGCCTTCGACGCGATCACGCGCCGGGCCAGCGAGCGCGGGCTGGTCAGGAAGCCCCAGCCCCAGGACATGTGCATGGTCGCCAGCACGACCGGCAGCCAGGCGCGCGACCGCAGCGACAGCCCGCGGCCCTCGCGCAGCGAGCCCAGCAGCACCCCCGCCACGTACGCGCCGGGCACGACGAGGAAGAGCGGGTGCACCGCCGCGCCGAGCACCACGCCCAGTACGCAGCCGGCCACCGCGGCCGGCGGGGCGAGGTAGCGCAGGTTGACCGAGCCCCGGTGGTAGCGGGTGACCACGCGGCGCCAGCGGCCGTACTCCAGGTACTGCCGGGCGAGCTTGCGCACGGTCGGGCGCGGCCGGTAGGAGACCTCCAGCTCGGGGGTGAACCAGATCAGCCCGCCGTCCTGCCGGATGCGGTAGTTCAGCTCCCAGTCCTGGGCGCGGATGAACTCCTCGTTGTAGCCGCCCTGCCGCTCCAGCACCTCGCGGCGGAAGACGCCGAGGTAGACGGTGTCGGCGGGGGCGGCGGCGCCGCCGGTGTGGAAGGCCGCGTTGCCGACGCCGATCCGGGAGGTCATCGCGGCGGCGACGGCCCGCTCCCAGTCGTTCTCGCCCTCGGCGTGCATGACGCCGCCGACGTTGGCCGCGCCCTTCTCCTCCAGCAGGCGGACGGCGGTGGCGATGTACCCGGGGGTCAACATGCCGTGGCCGTCGACGCGTACCACGATCGGGTGACGGGAGCCGCGGATGGCCGCGTTGAGGGCGGCGGGGGTGCGCCCGGTCGGGTTGGGGACCGTGCGGACCTCGCGGGAGGTACCGGCGGTCTCGGCGACCAGGGCAGCGGCGATCTCGTCGGTGCGGTCCTTCGAGGGGCCGAGCGCGATCACCACCTCGAGTTCGCCGTCGTACTCCTGCTCGAGGATCCGGGTCACCGCGGTGCGCAGATACCGCTCCTCGTCGAGCACCGGCATGATCACGGAGACGCCGGGCAGCGCGGAGGCGCCGGCACGGGGGGTCGGGGTCTCGTTCATCACAGCTCACGCTACCGTGCGCGCCCCGGGGCCCCGCGCGGAAGGGCCCCCGCGGGAGGCTCGCGTGAGGCCCCGGCGACCGCGCGATGGAGGGGCCGTGGGCCTCTCCGGGGGGCGCCGGGGAGGTCGCCGGACGTATGTGCCAACTCTGCTACAGACGTGCCCCGGCTCCGTCCCGGCCTGGGTACTCAGAGGCCGATGGGGCATCCTCGGTGCCATGGACGACAGGCGAAACGGATGGAGCGACGGGCTCCGGCGCGAGCCCGGCTACGGCGGCGCACGGCGCCAGGCCTCGCCCGACGGCGGCTACGGCGGCCCGCGGGCCCGCGCCGGCGCGTACGGCGGCGGGCCCTCGTACGGCGAGCCCTCGTACGGCGAACCCGGTCTGCCGCCCGAGCTGAACCCGCGCGGCCGCGACTTCGGCAGCCCGGGCCGCGCCCCCGACGGCGCCCCCGGCTACGCGCCGGCGCCGATGCCCGGCGGTCCGGGCGGCGGTCCCGGCGACCCGGCGGGCCCCGGCGGTCCGGGCGGTCCGGGCGGCGGGCCGACGTACGGATCGGGCCGGCGCCGCCGGATCAAGGTCCGGCACGTCCTGGTGACCCTGGTCGTACTGATCGTCGCCGTGCTGGCCGGCACCTACTTCTGGGCCGACTCCAAGCTCAACCGCCAGGACGTGCTCGCCTCCTACTCGGGCGAGCCCGCCGCCGGCAAGGGCACCAACTGGCTGATCGTCGGCTCGGACGCCCGCCAGGGCCTCACCGACGCCCAGATGAAGGCCCTGCACACCGGGTACGACACCGGCTCGCGCACCGACTCGATGATGCTGCTGCACATCGGGTCGAACGGGAACACCCTGATGTCCATCCCGCGCGACTCCTACGTCACGATCCCGGCCTGGACCGACGACAAGGGCGTCTCGCACTCCCAGTCCAAGAACAAGATCAACGCGGCCTTCGCCGAGGGCGGCGGCAAGCTGATGGTGCAGACCGTCGAGTACAACACCGGCGTGCACATCGACCACTACGCGGAGATCGGCTTCAACGGCTTCGTCAGCGTCACCGACGCGCTCGGCGGCGTGCCGATGTGCCTGCCCCACGCGATCGTGGACAAGGCCTCCGGCGCGAACCTCAAGGCCGGCTGCCAGACGCTGAACGGCGCGCAGGCCCTCGCCTTCGTCCGCGAGCGGCACCAGGAGGCCACCCAGGACCTCGCCCGGATGCAGCACCAGCAGCAGTTCCTCGCCGCGCTGGGCAAGAAGGCCGCCTCCCCCGGCACCCTGATGAACCCGTTCCGGCTCTACCCGACGCTGAACGCCGGGCTGGGCATGCTCACCGTCGACAACGGCACCCACCTGTGGGACCTCGGCCGGATGTTCTTCGCCATGAAGGGCCTGAACAGCGGCAGCGGAAAGAGCATCACCGTGCCGATCGCGAACGCCAACTACCCGACCCCGGCCGGCGACGCGGTGAAGTGGAACATGTCCGAGGCCACGCAGGTCTTCGACGCCTTCAAGAACGACACCGCGGTGCCGTCCTTCTCCAACGGCTGACCCCTCCGGGGCCCGCGACCGGGCCCGCGAAAACCCCGCGAATCCCCTCATCCGCCCCTCGGCGCCGCCGGCGTCGCGCGGCGGGTGAGGGGGTTCGCGCCGATCGAGTTGTGCACGGCGAAGGTGACCGCGCCGGCCCGGTAGCGGTCGTCCGCCCACTCGATCGGCCGGCCGGCGTGCGTGGTGGTGGTCCGGCGGATCCGCAGCAGCGGCGCCCCGCGGCGCACGCCCAGGTGGACCGCGTCCCGCGCCGGGGCGGCGATCGCGTCGATCTCGTGCTCCCCGTAGGCGAAGACCACGCCCACCGACTCGTACAGGCTCTGCACCACCGACTCGGTGTCCGGGCGCAGCGCCTCGACCGCCTCGAACATCCACTCCGGGTAGGTGTTCCGCTCCAGCAGCACCGGCTCGCCGTCGAGGCTGCGCAGCCGCAGCACCCGCAGCACCGGGGCGCCCTCCGGCACCTGCAGCCGGGCGCAGTCCTCCGGCCGGGCCGTGCCGCGCCGCTGCTCCAGCACCAGGCCCTCGGCGACCCGGCCCATCGCCCGCGCCCACTGCGCGAAGGAGCGCAGCTCGGCGAAGGACTGGCTGCGCCGGCTGCCCAGCACCACCCGGCGGGCGCCCTGCCGGGAGCCGATCCGGCCCTCCGCGGTGAGCGCCGCCACCGCCTGCCGGATCGTGCCGCGGGAGGCGCCGAACCGCTCGGCGAGTTCGCTCTCCGGCGGCAGCAGCGCGCCGACCGCGTACTCCTCGCGATCGATGGCGGCGCGCAGCGCGTCGGCGATCTCCTCGTGCAGGGCGGTGCGCGCGGGCAACTCGGCTCCTTCGGCGGCGGTCGGGTTCATGACCACACTAGCCCGGCACCGGGCCGGAGTTGAGCGTCCCGAGATCGCTTCGCACAGGCCATGCCGCGTTCACCGGCCGGTCACCGGCGTCGGGCGTACTGGGGCCGACTTGTTCGAACAAGTCACCGCCTCCTCCCCCCTTCCCGGTTTTCCAGGATTCCCAGGAGCCCCCGTGACCCTCCCCCGCGGCCGCACCGCCGGCCTCGTCGCCGCCGGCTGCCTCACCGCCGCCGCAGCGCTCTCCCTCAGCGCCTGCGGCGCCGCCCCGACCTCTGCCACCTCGTCCTCGAGCGGCAGCGCCAAGAGCGCCGCCACCGCCACCTCCGCCGCCGACTTCGGCGGCATGGACGCGCTGGTCGCCGCCGCGAAGAAGGAGGGCCAGCTGCACGTCATCACCCTCCCGCGGGACTGGGCGAACTACGGCACCCTGATGGACGCCTTCACCAAGAAGTACGGCATCAAGATCACCGACGAGAACCCCGAGGGCACCAGCCAGGACGAGATCAACGCGGTCACCTCCCGCAAGGGCCAGGACCGGGCCCCCGACGTCCTCGACGTCGGCAGCTCCTTCGCTCTCTCCGCCCAGTCGCAGGGCCTGCTGGCCCCCTACCAGGTCGCCACCTGGAACGACATCCCCGCCAACCAGAAGGCGGCGGACGGTACTTGGTACAACGACTACGGCGGGTACGTCTCGATCGGCTGCAACGCCAAGAAGGTCAAGACCTGCCCGACCTCCTTCAAGGACCTGCTCAACCCCGCGTACAAGGGCATGGTCGCGCTCAACGGCGACCCGACCCAGGCCGGCGCGGCCTTCGCCGGCGTCTACGCCGCGGCGCTCGCCAACGGCGGTTCGCTGGACAACATCCAGCCCGGCATCGACTTCTTCGCGAAGCTGAAGAAGATCGGCAACTTCAACCCGGTGCAGGCCACCCAGTCCACCGTGGAGTCCGGCGAGACCCCGATCACCATCGACTGGGAGTACCTCAACTCCGGCTACTCCAAGGAGTTCCAGGCCAAGGGCCTGGACTGGAAGGTCGTCGTCCCCTCGGACGGCCACTACGCCAACTACTACTCGCAGGCCATCAACAAGGACGCGCCGCACCCGGCCGCGGCCCGCCTGTGGGAGGAGTTCCTCTACAGCACCGAGGGCCAGAACGACTTCCTCGGCGGCTACGCCCGCCCGGTCGAGATGACCGCGATGCAGAAGGCAGGCACCCTCGACACCGCGGCCGCCTCCAAGCTGGCGACCGTCACCGGGACGCCGACCTTCCCGACCCAGGCCCAGCAGACCGCGGCCCAGAAGACCCTGACCGCCGACTGGGCGAAGGCCGTCACCGGATGACCTCCGACACCGGAACGACCGCCCGGCGCGCCCCCGCGCGCGCCGGGCGCGTCGGCGTGAGCGGCGGGCGCGCCGGCGCGGGCCGCGCGGGCCGCGCGGGCGGACGGCGAGCCGCCGGCGGCCGGGGGCTGACCGGGGCGGTGCTGCCGCTGCTGGTCTTCGCCGCGGTGGCCTTCGGCGTGCCCTTCGTGGCCATGGTGAACGGCTCGTTCACCTCCGGCGGCCACTACACCCTCGGCAACTTCACGGCCTCGCTCCAGGGCCCCGCGCTCACCGCGCTCCTCGGCAGTGTGAAGCTGTCCGCGCTCGCCGCGCTGATCGCCGCGGTGGCCGGGCTGCTGCTCGCACAGGCCGTGGTCTCCTCGCGGTTCGCCGCGCTGCGGCACGTCACCCTCACCGCCTCCGGGGTGCTGGCCAACTTCGGCGGGGTGCCGCTGGCCTTCGCCTTCGTCGCCACCCTCGGCAACGCGGGCGTGGTCACCACGCACCTGGGCCTGGCCTCGCTCGGCTGGTCGCTCTACAGCTTCTGGGGCCTGCTGCTCACCTACCTGTACTTCCTGGTGCCGCTGATGGTGCTGACCATCGTCCCGGCGCTGGACGGACTGCGCACCCAGTGGCGCGAGGCCGCGCTCAACAACGGCGCCACCACCGGCCAGTACTGGCGGCACGTCGCGCTGCCGGTGCTGATGCCCTCGCTGCTCGGCGGCTACGTGCTGCTGTTCGGCTCCGCCTTCGCCGCCTACGCGACGGCAGCGGCCATGGTCACCGCGGCCGTGCCGCTGACCACGCTGCAGATCGCCAAGGCGCTGGACGGCAACGTGATCGTCGGCCAGACCAACATCGCGCTGGCGATGAGCGTGGACATGGTGGTCGTCGCGGCGGTCGTGATGGCCGTCTACCTGCCGCTGCAGAGGAGGACCGCCCGATGGCTGGCCTGAGCTCCCCCCGCACCTCCCCCGGCGCCTCCCCCGGCGCCTCGCGCCGTTCGCGCCCGCGCTGGGGGCGCGGCACGGTCCTGCTGCTGGCGCTGGTGTACTTCGCGGTGCCGCTGCTGGCCTCGCTCTGGTTCAGCCTGGACGCGGGCGGCTCCTTCACCTTCTCCGGTTACACCGGGCTGCTGCACCAGCCCGGCTTCCTCTCCAGCCTGCAGCTCTCGCTGGAACTCGCGGTCGCCACCATCGCGGTGGTGCTGCTGCTGATGGTCCCGGCGATGACCGCTGTCCGGCTGGGCGGGCCGCGGCTGCGGCTGGTGGTCGAGACGGTGTGCTCGCTGCCGCTGGTCGTGCCGGCGATCGCGCTGGTCGCGGGCATCACCACGGTGCTCAAGTGGGGCCCGGACGACCTCTCCCGGACGCCGCTGTACGAGACCTTCGTGTCGATCCAGAACCCGTCGTTCCCGGTGGTGCTGCTGCTCGCCTATGTGGTGATGGCGCTGCCGTTCGCGTTCCGCGCGCTGGACGCGGGGCTGCGCGCGATCGACGTCCGCACGCTGATCGAGGCCGCCCGCAACTGCGGCGCGGGGCCCGCCCGGGCGGTGTTCTCCGCGGTCCTGCCCAACCTGCGCGGGGCCGTCGTCAACACCGCGTTCCTGACCCTGGCCCTGGTGCTCGGCGAGTTCACCTGCGCGCAGATCCTCGGCTTCGAGCCGTTCGCGGTGTGGATCGTGGACGGCGCGGACGGCGGACAGGCGCAGGAGTCGGTCGCGGCCTCCGTGCTCAGCCTGCTGGTGGTGTGGATCCTGCTGCTGGTGCTCAGCATCGGCGCCGGGCGCCGGGGCGGCGGGCGGGCACGCGGGCGCCGCGCCGCCGCGGCGGCCGTACCCGCGGCCGGCGCGGCCGTTCCCGCACCCGCACCTGTGCCTGCCGGCGCGCCCGGATCCCAGCCCGCCGGCCTGGCCGCCGCCTCCGCCGCTTCCGCCGCTTCCGAGGAGTGATCCCGTCATGACCACCCCCACGGCCGCCCCCGCAGCGGCCGGCACCCAGGCCGCCGTCCGGTCCGGCTCCCCCGCGTCCGTCGAACTGCGCGGCCTGCGCCGGGCGTTCGGCTCGGCCGTCGCCCTGGACGGGCTCGACCTCTCGGTCCGGCCCGGCGAACTGCTCGCCCTGCTCGGCCCGTCCGGCTGCGGAAAGACCACCGCGCTGCGGATGCTGGCCGGCTTCGAGCACCCGGACGCCGGCCAGGTGCTGGTCGACGGCCAGGACGTCACCGGCGTCCCCGCGCACCGGCGCGACGCCGGCATGGTCTTCCAGTCCTACAGCCTCTTCCCGCATCTGGACGCGCTGGACAACATCGCCTTCGGGCTGCGCATGCGGAAGCTGCGGGCGTCCGAACGCCGCGCCCGCGCGCAGGAGTTGCTGGAGCTGGTCGGCCTGCCCGAGCACGGCCGGCGCTACCCGCACGAGATGTCCGGCGGCCAGCGGCAGCGGGTCGCGCTGGCGCGGGCCCTGGCGCTGCGGCCGCGGGTGCTGCTGCTCGACGAGCCGCTGTCCGCGCTCGACGCCAAGGTCCGCCTGACGCTGCGCGAGGAGATCCGCCGGCTTCAGCGCGAACTCGGCATCACCACGCTGTTCGTGACGCACGATCAGGAAGAGGCGCTGTCCATGGCCGACCGGGTCGCGGTGATGCGCGACGGCCGGCTGGAGCAGGTCGCGGCGCCGGACGAGCTGTACGCGCGCCCGGCCACGCCGTTCGTCGCCGAGTTCGTCGGGACGATGAACCGGATCCCGGGGACGCTCGCGGACGGCGGCGCGCGTGTCGACGTCCTCGGCGCGACCCTTCCGATCCTCGGCGAGCCCCCGGCCGGCCTCGACGCCGGCGCGCCGGTGGACGTCCTGGTCCGCCCGGAGGAACTGCAGATCGCCGCGCCTGCGGTCGCGGCTGCGGCTGCGGCTGCGGCTGCGGGCGCGATCGCGGGCCCGGATGCCGGCGTTGCCGCGTGCGCGGGCGGCTCGCGCGCAGGCGTTGCGGGCGCGGCTATGGGCGCTGCGGATTCGAGCGCTGCCACGGACGCCGCTGCAGTCACAGGAGCGGCCCCTGCCGACAGGGGCATGGGAGCAGGCACCGTCGCCGGCGGGGACTCGGCTGCCGACGAAGGCACGGCAACCGCCGCGAGCGGACGGACGCACGGCGCGGGCGCGGGCAGCGGCGCGGCGTCGAACGCCGACGGCGGCACGGCGGCCGGCGCGGGGGCGGGCGCCGCGGGCGCCGGGACGGTGGTGGGGACGACGTTCCTGGGGGCGATCACCCGCCTCACCGTCGAACTCGCCGACGGCACCGCCGTCAAGGCGGACCTGCCGACGCTGCGGGCCGCGGACTTCCCGGCCGGCGCGGCCGTCGAGGTCCGGCTGCCGGAGCGCCCGGTGCTCGTCGACGCGGGCCGCAGGTGACGGCCGGCCGGCGGCCCGCGCTCGCCGCGGTGCTGTTCGACATGGACGGCACCCTGGTGGACACCGAGGCGCTCTGGTGGCAGGCCAGTTGCGAGGTGGCGGCCGAGCTGGGCCTCGTGCTCGGCGAGGCCGACCTCCCGGAGGTGCACGGGCGCGCGGCCATGGACACCGCCGCCCACCTCGCCGCCCGCGCGCCGCAGGCGCCCGGCGGCGCGCGGGGGCTCGAACGCGCGCTGGTGGAACGGTTCCGCGGCCTGGTCGCGCTGGGCGCCCGCCCGCTGCCGGGGGTGCGCGCGCTGCTGGACGCGCTCGGCGCGGAGGGTGTGCCGATGGCGCTGGTGTCGGCGTCGCCGCGGGTGGTGGTGGACCTGGTGCTGGCCCAACTCGGCGCGGAGCGCTTCGCGGTGACCGTCGCGGAGGGCGAGACCGCGCGCACCAAGCCGGAGCCGGACCCCTACCTCGCCGCGGCCCGCGCGCTCGGCGTGGACCCGGCCCACTGCGTCGCGGTCGAGGACAGCCCGACGGGCGCGGCGTCGGCGGAGGCGGCGGGCTGCGGGGTCCTGGCGGTGCCGAGGGGGATGCCGGTCCCCGCGGGCCCGCGGCGCTCTTTCGTCCGCGACCTCACGGCGGTCACGCCGGCGACGCTGCGCGGCGTCGCCGCGGCGGCGGCGCGCTGAGGCGCGGCGGGGCGCGCGGCGCGGCGGGGAGGGGAGGGGCGGCCACCCGGCTTCAACGGACCGACGCCGGCCGGGTGCGGGCCCCAGCGGGTTACTCGCGCAGTTCCCCGCGCCCCTTACGGGGCGCAACCCCCCAACGGCCGGCGGTCAGTCGCACCGTCCAGGGACGCGGGGCAGCCACACATGCGGCTCCGCCGCGCGGGCGCGACCAGCGCGGCGGGGAGGGGCGGCCACCCGGCTTCAACGGACCGACGCCGGCCGGGTGCGGGCCCCAGCGGGTTACTCGCGCAGTTCCCCGCGCCCCTTACGGGACGCACCCCCCAAGACGGAAAGCAGACCGCGCGCAGGCGCGACCCGCCGCCCGGGGCCCGCGCCCGGCTGACGCCGATGCGCCGAAACCGGGTGGCCGCCGCCCGCTCAGGCGCCCCGCGCCGCGCCCGCGCTCGCGCCGCCGCCGGAGGCGTGCGCGCGGATCCAGGACTCGAGTTCCGCCCGGACGCGCCGGTCCATCGCCATGCCCAGTTCCGCGTCGATCACCGTCCGTGCCAGCGGGCGGAGTTCGTCGAGGGCCGCGCCCAGCAGGCCCGCGGAGCCCGCGTCGGAGGGGTCGACGGCGTCGAACAGATGCCGTCGGATCAGCAGCGTGAAGAGGTCGGCCAGCGCGTCGGCGTGCTCGCGCACCGCGCGCCCGACCGCCAGCACCTCCGGCAGCGGCACCCCCGCCCGCACCAGCGCCAGCGTCGCGTCCAGCAGCCGCCGGCTGACGTGCACCAGCTCGTCGCCCTCGACCCGGACGTAGCCGACGGAGATCGCCTCGGCGAGGTCCTCCCCGCTGACCCGCAGGCCGAGTTCGGCCTCGACCCGCTCGGCCGGCACCCGCACCTCGGTCTCCTCGGACCAGGGCGCGGCCAGCGCGCTCTCCACGCCGAGGAGCCCGGCGACGTCGCGGCCGTCCTCCCAGGCGGAGATCAGCTCCGCGATGCCGCCGAGGGTGTGCCCGCGTTCCAGCAGCGCGGCGATGGTGCGCAGCCGGGCCAGGTGCACGTCGCTGTACCAGGCGATCCGGCCCTCCCGGCGGGGCGGGGGCAGCAGTCCGCGCTCCCGGTAGAAGCGGAGGGTGCGGACGGTGATCCCGGCCTCCTTGGCCAGTTCGGCCACCCGGTACTCGCGGGTGGCAGCGTCGTGGGTCGCCATGCCGCCAAGCTTAGGGACCGCGTCCGGCCGGCGCCGCAGCTCCGGGCAGCCCGGCGGCGAGCCACGAGCCGCCCTCGGCCGCTCCAGGCCTCCCCCGCCGCACCCCGGCGGCCTCCACGCGGCACCCACCCGGCACCCGCGCCCCGCCGCTTGTGATTCAGGTCACTAGCGCGCACCCCCTACCGCCTAGTAAGAACCTGCCCTACTCTCATCGTGCCAGCATTCACTGGCGCGATCGAGCCCACGGAGGGACGCGACGATGGCAGCACGCGAACACCACCGGGTGGTGGTGGTCGGTACCGGATTCAGCGGGCTGGGCATGGCCGCCCGCCTCCGCCACGAGGGCATCGGCGACTTCGTCGTGCTGGAGCGGGGAAGTTCCGTAGGCGGCACCTGGCGGGACAACAGCTACCCCGGCTGCGCCTGCGACGTCCCCTCCCACCTGTACTCGTTCTCCTTCGCCCCGGAGCCGGACTGGCCGCGCACCTTCTCCGGCCAGCCGCACATCCGCGCCTACCTGGAGCGGGTCACCGACGAGTTCGGGCTGCGCCGCCACATCCGCTTCGACACCGAGCTGCTCTCCGCCCGCTGGGACGGCGACTCCGCCCGCTGGGAGCTCTCCACCAGCACCGGCGAGCTCACCGCGGACGTGCTGATCGCGGCCGGCGGGCCGCTCTCCGAGCCGCAGATCCCGGACATCCCCGGGCTCGCCGACTTCCAGGGCGAGGTCTTCCACTCCGCCCGCTGGAACCACGACTACGACCTCACCGGCAAGCGCGTCGCCATGGTCGGCACGGGAGCCTCGGCGATCCAGATCGTGCCCTCGATCCAGCCGCAGGTCGGCGAACTCGTGCTGATCCAGCGCACCCCGCCGTGGGTGATGCCCCGGATGGACCGCGACACCGCCGCCTGGGAGCGCGCCCTGCACCGCCGGCTGCCCGGCACCCGCAAGCTGCGCCGCCAACTGCTGTGGCTGATCCGCGAGTTCCAGGTCGGCGCGTTCACCAAGCGCCCGCAGCTGATGAAGCTCACCCAGCAGCTCGCCAAGTTCAACATCCGGCGGGCCATCAAGGACCCGGAGCTGCGCGCCAAGCTGACGCCGGACTTCCTGATCGGCTGCAAGCGGATCCTGCTCTCCAACACGTACTATCCGGCGCTCGCGCAGCCGAACGTGGACGTGGTCGCCTCGCCGCTGACCGAGGTCCGCGACGGCAAGGTGGTCACCGCCGACGGTACCGAGCGCGAGGTCGACGCGATCATCTTCGGCACCGGCTTCCACATCACCGACCTGCCGATCGGCGAGCGGATCACCGGCCGCGACGGCGAGACCCTGGCCGAGCACTGGAAGGACGGCCTGGCGGCGCTGCGCGGCGGCGCGGTGGACGGCTTCCCCAACATGCTGATCCTGCTCGGCCCGAACACCGGGCTCGGAAACAGCTCGATGGTCCTCCAGGTCGAGTCCCAGGTCCGCTACGCGATCTCCTACCTGCGGACCCTGGAGCGCTCCGGCGCCGCCGCCCTGGACGCCACGCCGGAGGCGGTGCGCGCCTGGAACGACATGATCCAGCAGCGGATGACCACCACGGTCTGGACCACCGGCGGCTGCAACAGCTGGTACGTGGACCGGTTCGGCCGCAACACCACGCTGTGGCCCGGCACCACCGGCGAGTTCCGCCGCGTGACGGAGTCCGTCGACCCGGGCGAGTACGCGTTCCTGCCGCGGCCCGCCACCGTGAACGCCGAGGCGCCCGCGACCGCCGACGCGGCCCCCGACGCGGCCGCCGACGCCACCACCGAGGAAGCCACCAGCGGAAAGGTGTCCGCCCGATGACCGCCCCCACCGACGCCGCCTCGACTGGGGCCGCGCCCGCCTCGACATCCGGGTCCGCCCCCGCCGCGCCGCCGGTCTGGCGCAAGCTGGCCGGCACTCGCTACGAGCCGCCGGCCCCGCGCCGCGTCCTCCAGGCGACCGCCGCCGACGGCGTCCGCCTGCACATCGAGGAGCACGGACCGGCCGGCGCCCCGGCCGTCGTCCTCGCCCACGGCTGGACCTGCTCCACGCTGTTCTGGGCCCCGGTGATCCGCGCGCTGAGCGACGACTTCCGCGTCATCGCCTACGACCAGCGCGGCCACGGCCGCAGCGAGCCCGGCCTCGGGCACGTCTACTCCCCCGCGCTGCTCGCCGACGACCTCGCGACCGTGCTGGAGACCGTCCTCGGCGAGGGCGAGCAGGCGGTGCTGGTCGGCCACTCCATGGGCGGGATGACCCTGATGGCCGCCGCCGACCGCCCCGACGTCCTCGACCGGGCCGCCGCCGTGCTGCTGGTCAGCACTGGCGCCCAGGAGCTGACCAGCCGCGCCACCGTGGTGCCGCCGGGGACCCGGCCGCGCTTCCTGGCCGGCGCCGTGCAGCGGCTGATGCTGCACTCCGGGCTGCCGCTCGGGCCGGTCTCGCCGATCACCAAGGCCGCGCTGAAGTACGCGGTGCTCTCCCCGGACGCGGATGACCTCCAGGTCGAGGCGACCGCGCGGGTGGTGCACGCCTGCCCGCCGCCGGTCCGCTCCGGCTGGGGCCACATGCTCTCCCGGATGAACCTCGCCACCCACCCGAGCCGGCTGACCCCGCCGACCGCGGTGCTCGTCGGCACCGGCGACCGGCTCACCCCGCCGGAGCACGCCCGCGAGATCGCCGAGGCGCTCCCGAACTGCGTCGGCCTGATCGAGCTGCCGGGCCTCGGCCACATGACGCCGACCCAGGCGCCGGACGCGGTCGCCGCCGCCGTCCGCGACCTGGCCCGCGACCACCTCACCACCACCGGCACCCAGCCCCGACCCCAACCCCAGGAGGCGCAGTGAGCAGCGGAAACGGAAGCGGTGTGCGCGGGCGCACCGTCGTGATCACCGGCGCGGCGCGCGGCGTCGGCGCGCAGCTGGCGCGGGTGCTCGCCGCCCGCGGCGCCCGGCTCGCCCTGGTCGGCCTGGAGCCGAAGCAGCTCGCCGCGCTCGCCGCCGAGCTCGGCCCGGACGCGGAGAGCTGGGAGGCCGACGTCACCGACCAGGAGTCGATGCGCCAGGTCGCCGCGGCCGTGGAGGAGCGCTTCGGCTCGGTGGACGTGCTGGTCGGCAACGCGGGCATCGCCACCGGCGGCCCCTTCGCCGACGCCGACGCCCGCGTCTTCGACCGGGTGATCGAGGTCAACCTGCTGGGCAGCATCGCCACCGCGCGCGCCTTCCTGCCCGCACTGGTCCGCTCGCGCGGCTACTACCTGCAGATCGCCTCGCTGGCCGCGCTCACCCCGGCGCCGATGATGGCCGCGTACTGCGCCTCCAAGGCCGGCGTGGAGGCCTTCGCGCACTCGCTGCGCGCGGAGGTCGGGCTGCAGGGCGTCCAGGTCGGCGTCGGCTACCTGAGCTGGACCGACACCGACATGGTGCGCGGCGCCGACCAGGACGACGTCCTGCGGCAGATGCGCGCCCGCCTCCCCTGGCCGCTCAACCGGACCTACCCGCTGGAGCCCGCCGTCGCCCGCCTCGCGGACGGCATCGAGCGCCGCTCCGCGCACGTCTACGCCCAGTGGTGGCTGCGCGGCATGCAGTCCGTGCGCGGCTACCTGCCGGGCGTGGTCGGCGGTGTGATGGGTCAGCGGGAGATGCGGCGTTCCGAGCCGCTGCTGCGCGCCACCGCGTCGGTGCGGCGCGGGCTGGTCGGCGCGGGCGGCAAGGCCGACGAGACCGAGCGGCACACCCCGGCCGCGGGGTCGCGCGGCTGAGCGCGGCTGAGCGCGGCTGATCACCGCGGCTCACGGCTGAGCGCGGCTGAGCGCGGCTGAGCGCGGCTGAGCGCGGCTGAGCGCGGCGGAGGCGCCCGGTGCCCGGGGGCGCCTCCGCCGCCGCGTTCGCGGCGCACGCAACGGGTGGACCCGGGATCCGTCGCACACAGCGGCGGTACTTCACTCGTCCCGGTGAGATCCGGCGTGGGACCGTGAGAGGCGCGCCCCTGGTGGTGATGGTGACTGCGCCGGGCAGCTCCCAGGCCGTCCGGCGGCGGGACCGCCCGGTCCCGCGCACCGAACCGCATCCCCAAGGGAGCGTTTATGCGTATCAGGACTGCGATCGCCGCGACCGCGATGGCTGCCGTCGCCGTGCTCGGCGGGGCCGGTGCCGCCTCCGCGGACGCCGGGGCCGTCGGCTCCGCCAACGGCTCTCCCGGTGTCCTCTCCGGCAACCTCATCCAGGTGCCGGTCGACATCCCGGTGAACATCTGCGGCAACAGCATCGGCATCATCAGCCTGCTGAACCCGGCGTTCGGGAACGTCTGCGTCAACAAGTGACGCGACGGACCCGCCTCGGGCCCGGAGGCGCCACGACGGCGCTTCCGGGCCCGCGGGCCGTCCGGGGCCGGGCCGCGGGTGTCAAGGCGACCAGCCGGGCCCGGCGTCAAGAAGGCGTCAAGATGCCCGGGCTCCGGCGTCAAGACGGCATATGGAACCGGTCCGGCCGCCCGCCCGGCGCCTTGACTGGGAGCCGTGCCGACATCATTGAAACGCCTGGTCGTGGGGCGCCCGCTGAGCAGCGACCGCCTCGGCGAGCAGAGCCTGCCCAAGCGCATCGCGCTGCCCGTCTTCGCCAGCGATCCGCTGTCCTCCGTCGCCTACGCGACCCAGGAGATCCTGCTCGTCCTCACCCTCGGCGGCATGGCCTACCTGCACTTCGCGCCGTGGATCGGCGCCGGCGTGGTGGTGCTGCTCGCCGTGGTGGTCCTCTCCTACCGGCAGGTCGTGCGGGCCTACCCGTCCGGCGGCGGCTCCTACGAGGTGGCCTCGCGCAACCTCGGCGCCTGGGCCGGGCTGACGGTCGCCGCCGCGCTGCTGGTCGACTACGTGATGACGGTGGCCGTCTCGGTCGCCTCCGGCGTCGACAACATCATCTCCGCCGCCCCGGGCCTCGCCCCCTACCGGGTGGCGGTGAACGTGGGGTTCATCGTGCTGCTGACGGCGATGAACCTGCGCGGCGTCCGCGAATCCGGGCGGGTCTTCGCGGTCCCCACCTACCTCTTCGTCGGCGGGGTGCTGGCCATGATCGGGGCCGGGCTCGCCGAGACCGCGTTCGGGCACACCCCGGTGGCCGAGAGCGCCCACCTGACCGTCCGGCCCGAGCCGGGATCCATCGGGCTGACCGGAATCGCCCTGACCCTGCTCCTGCTGCGCGCCTTCGCCTCCGGCTGCACCGCCTTGACCGGCGTGGAGGCCATCTCCAACGGCGTGCCGGCCTTCCGGCCGCCGAAGAGCCGCAACGCCGCCGCCACCATGGCCGTCATGGGCGGCCTGTCGATCGCCATGTTCGCCGGCATCACCGGGCTGGCCATGATCAGCCGGGTCCACTACACCGGTGACACCTGCCAGTTGGCGGGCTTCCCCGGCGACTGCGCCACCGGCACCCAGCGCACGGTGATCGCCCAGCTGGCCTCCGCGACCTTCGGCGGGCCGCACTCGCCGATGTTCTTCCTCATCCAGGCCGCGACCGCGCTGATCCTGATCCTCGCCGCGAACACCGCCTTCAACGGCTTCCCGCTGCTGGCCGCGATCCTGGCCGAACACCGGTACCTGCCACGGCAGTTCCACACCCGGGGCGACCGGCTCGCCTACTCCAACGGCATCCTCATCCTGGCCGCCGTCGCCGCGCTGCTGATCTACGCCTTCGACGGCGACTCCAGCCGGCTGATCGAGCTGTACATCCTCGGCGTGTTCACCTCCTTCACGCTCTGCCAGGCCGGCATGGTCCGGCACTGGAACCGCGAACTCGCCGGCACCTCCGACAGCGGGGAACGGCAGCGCATCCACCGCTCCCGGGCCATCAACGCCGTCGGCGCCGTGCTGACCGCGCTGGTGCTGGTGGTCGAGCTGGTCACCAAGTTCACCCACGGCGCATACCTCGTCGTCATCGCGATGCCGCTGCTCTACCTGGGCATGCGCGGCATCCGCCGGCACTACGACAGCGTCGCCGAAGAGCTGCGGCCGCAACCCGGCGGCATGGTGATGCCCACCCGCGTGCACGCCGTCGTGCTGGTCTCCCAGCTGCACCGCCCGACCCTGCGCGCGCTCGGCTACGCCAAGGCCACCCGCCCCGACACCCTCACCGCGCTCACCGTCCGGGTCAGCGAGGGCGGCGCGGAGGCGGCGGCGCTGCGCCGGGAGTGGGACGAGCGCGAGATCCCCGTCCCGCTCACCGTCATGGACTCGCCCTACCGCGACATCACCGGCTCGGTGCTCTCGTACGTCACCCGGCTGCAGGCGGAGCACCCGCGGGACCTGATCGCGATGTACATACCGGAGTACGTGCTCGGGCACTGGTGGGAGCAGTTGCTGCACAACCAGTCCGCGCTGCGGCTCAAGGCGCGGCTGCTGTTCCAGCGCGGTGTGATGGTGATCAGCGTCCCCTGGCAGCTCGACTCCTCCGACCGGCTCCGCGACGGCCTCCGCGACCACGACGGCGACGCCGGCGGGGGGCGGGAGGTGCGCGGCGGCGTCCCGTGCTAGGAACGACACCGGCGCGGCAGAGGCAGAGGCAGGGGCCGGGGCAGCGGGCAGGAGGTCGGCGGGAATGGTCGGGCAGCGGGCGGGCGGAGCCCGGGCCGGGGCCGGAGCGCGGCGCGGCCTGCGGAGCACCGCGGGTCTGCGCCACGCCGCGGGCCTGCCGCGCACCGCCGGCCTGCTGTGCGCGGTGGCGGCCGGGCTCGCCCTGCTGACCTGGGGACTCGCCGCGGCCTCCCGCGACGGCCTGTCGCTCGCCAGCGTCGTCCTGCTCTACCTCACCGCCGTGGTGCTGGTCGCCGCGACCTGCGGGGTGCGGCTGGCGCTGGCCACCGCCCTCGCCTCGGACGTGCTGGTCAACTTCTACTTCGTGCACCCCGTGCACACCCTGGTCGTGGACGACCGGGACGCGGTGATCACGCTCGCCGTCTACGTCGCGGTGGCCGTGACCGTGAGCGTCGCGGTCGACCTGGCCTCCCGGCTGCGGGTCACCGCCGCACGCAGCGGGCTGGAGGCGGCGCTGCTCGCGCGCATCACCGAGGCGCCGCTGGAGGGCGGGCCGCTGCGCGCGGTCCTGGAGCAGGTCCGCGCCACCTACGGGATGACCGGCGCCGCCCTGCTGGCGGAGGTGGACGGCCGCGAGCAGGCCGTCGCGGTGGTTGGCGAAACGCCGGGCGCCGAGCCGGTGCTGTCCGCCACCGCCGACGACGGCGTGCGGCTGGTCGCCGACGGGCCCCCGGTGATGGCCCCCGACCAGCGCTTCCTCACGCTGCTGGCGACGGCCGCCGCCCGCGCCTGGCACGCCGAGCAGCTCGCCGCACAAGCCGCCCGTGCCCGCGAACTGGCCGAGATCGACCGACTCCGGGCGGCCCTGCTGCAGGCGGTCGGGCACGACCTGCGCACTCCGCTGGCCGGTATCAAGGCCGGCGTGTCCCTGCTGCTCGAACCGGATCTGCGAATCGGCGAGGAGCAGCAGCGCGAAGTCCTGGAGACCGTCGACGCCGGCGTCGAGCGGATGAGCGACCTGGTGGAGAACCTGCTGGCGCTCGGCCGGCTCCAGGCCGGCGTCGTCAGCGTGAGCCCGCAGGCGGTGCCGCTGGATTCCGTCGTCGCCGCCGCGCTGCTGCACTGCGGCGACGGCGGGCACCGGGTGGAGGTCCAGGTCCCCGAGGACCTCACGCCGGTGTGGGCGGACCCGGGACTACTGGAGCGCGTCATCGCCAACCTCGTCGACAACGCGCTGCACCACTGCCCGGAGGACACCGGGGTGGAAGTGCGGGCGGTGCCCTCCGCGGGCGCCTCCACGCCGGAGCAGCGCGTCCTGCTCACCATCACCGACCACGGCCCGGGCATCCCCGACGCCGACCTCGACCGCGTCTTCGCGCCGTTCCAGCGGCTGCACGACCGCAGCACCCACCAGGGCCCCGGCCTCGGCCTGGCCATCGCCCGGGGCTTCAGCGAGGCCATGCACGCGCCCCTGACGCCCGCTCACACCCCCGGAGGCGGCCTGACCATGACCATCGACCTGCCGACCGCGCCCACGCCGCCGGCCGCGCCATGAGCCCGCTCACCCCCGCGACCCCGGCTCCGCCTGGTTCCCCCACGACCCGCGTGCTGGTCGTCGACGACGACACCCACCTGCTGCGCGCCCTCGGCATCGCCCTGACCGCCGCCGGCTACCGGCCCCACCTCGCCGCCGACGCCACCACCGCGCTCGCCACCGCCGCCCAGCACCCGCCCGCGCTGGCCATCGTCGACCTCGGGCTGCCCGATCTCGACGGCGTCGCCGTCATCGAGAGCCTGCGCGGCTGGACCACCGCGCCGATCATCGTGCTCTCCGCCCGCCACGACGAGCCCGGGAAGATCAACGCCCTGGACGCGGGCGCGGACGACTACCTCACCAAGCCGTTCGGCATGGGCGAACTCCTCGCCAGGATCCGCGCGGCGCTGCGCCGCGCGCTACCGGCGGAGGCCCAGCCGGTCGTCACCACCGCCGCGTTCACCGTCGACCTCACCGCCAAGCGGGTCACCGGCGCCGACGGCACCGAACGCCGGCTCACCCCGACCGAGTGGCACCTGCTGGAGATCCTGGTCCGCAATCCGGGGCGACTGGTGACGCAACGTCAGCTTCTCCAGGAGGTCTGGGGCCCGCAGTACCAGACGGAGACCAACTACCTCCGCGTCCACCTCGCCAACCTGCGCCGCAAACTCGAACCCGACCCCGCCCGCCCCCGCTACCTCATCACCGAACCCGGCCTCGGCTACCGCTTCACCCCGGACAGCGCGTGACCCCCGCACCGCGCGGGCGCGGGGCGGGGGTCACGGCTTGTGCGGGCATCCGCGTCACGGCAGGTTGCGGGCCATGACGATGCGCTGGACCTGATTCGTTCCTTCGTAAATCTGGGTAATTTTCGCGTCGCGCATCATGCGCTCCAGCGGGTAGTCGCGGGTGAAGCCGTAGCCGCCGAGGAGCTGGACGGCGTCGGTCGTGATCTCCATCGCGGCGTCGGAGGCGAAGCACTTGGCCGCGGCGCCGAAGAAGGTGAGGTCGGCGTCGGAGCGCTCGGACTTCGCGGCGGCGGCGTAGGTGAGCTGGCGCGCGGCCTCCAGCTTCATCGCCATGTCGGCCAGCATGAACTGAATGCCCTGGAAGTCGCCGATCGGCTTGCCGAACTGCTTGCGCTCGCGGACGTAGCCCTTGGCGTAGTCCAGCGCGCCCTGGGCGATGCCCAGCGCCTGGGCGGCGATGGTGATGCGGGTGTGGTCAAGGGTGCGCATCGCGGTGGCGAAGCCGGTGCCCTCCGCGCCGATCATGCGGTCGGCAGGGATGCGGACGTTGTCGAAGTAGACCTCGCGGGTCGGCGAGCCCTTGATGCCGAGCTTCTTCTCCGGCGCGCCGAAGGACACGCCCGCATCGCCCTTCTCCACGACGAAGGCGGAGATGCCCTTGGAGCGCTTCTCCGGGTCGGTGACGGCCATCACCGTGTAGTACTCGGACTCGCCGGCGTTGGTGATCCAGCGCTTGACGCCGTTGAGCACGTAGAAGTCGCCGTCGCGCACCGCGCGGGTCTTCATCCCGGCCGCGTCCGAACCGGCGTCCGGCTCGGAGAGGCAGTAGGAGAACATCGCCTCGCCGCGCGCCAGCGGCGGCAGGTACTTCTGCTTCAGCTCCTCGCTGCCGGAGAGGATCACGGGCAGCGAGCCCAGCTTGTTCACCGCCGGGATCAGCGAGGACGAGCCGCAGACCCGCGCGACCTCCTCGATGACCAGCACCGTGGCGAGCGCGTCGGCGCCGGCCCCGCCGTACTCCTCGGGGACGTGCACGGCGTGCAGGTCGTTGGCGGTCAGCGCGTCCAGCGCCTCACGCGGGAAGCGGGCCTGCTCGTCCACCTCCGCCGCGAACGGTGCGATCTTCGCCTCGGCGAGCGACCGCACCGACTCCCGGAGCATTCTGTGCTCCTCGGAGAGCTGGTACAGGTCGAACTCGGTGGATCCCGCCATGATCAGGCCCCTCAGCCACTACATGTGCACTACATGATTACTCTTCGGTAGCGTAAAGCGTAGGCCGCTCGTTCGCACCGTCCGTACGTGACGTGCGCAACAGGCTCGCGGACTTCGTTACGATCCCGGGGAAACGCAGCGTCGGCCGTCCCGGGAGGGCACCCCGTGAAGATCACCGTCATCGGTACCGGCTACCTCGGCGCCACCCACGCTGCGTGCATGGCCGAGCTGGGCCACGAGGTCCTCGGCCTCGACATCGACCCGGCGAAGATCGAGCGGCTCTCCGGCGGCAGCGTCCCCTTCTACGAGCCCGGGCTGGACGAGCTGCTGGTCAAGCACGTGGCCGGGCACCCGGGCTCCTCCGGGCGGCTGCGCTTCACCACCGACTGGGCCGAGGCCGCCGCCTTCGGCGACGTCCACTTCGTGTGCGTGAGCACCCCGCAGCGGCAGGGCGAGTTCGCCTGCGACATGTCCTTCGTCGACGCGGCGGTCGACTCGCTGGCGCCGCTGCTCGACCGGCCGGCGCTGGTGGTCGGCAAGTCCACCGTGCCGGTGGGCAGCGCGGCGCGGCTCGCCGAGCGGCTCGCGACCCTCGCCCCGGCGGGCGCGGAGGTGGAGCTGGCCTGGAACCCGGAGTTCCTGCGCGAGGGCTTCGCCGTGCAGGACACGCTGCGGCCGGACCGGATCGTGGTCGGCGTCCGCGACGGCGGGCTCGCGGGCGCGGGCGCCGGCGCCGCGGGTGACGGGGGCGGGAGCGGCAGCCGCGGGGAGGCCCTGCTGCGGGAGCTGTACGCCCCGCTGATCGAGGCCGGCTCGCCGTTCCTGGTCACCGACTACCCGACCGCCGAGCTGGTGAAGACCGCCGCCAACTCCTTCCTCGCCACCAAGATCTCGTTCATCAACGCGATGGCGGAGGTCTGCGAGGCCTCCGGCGCGGACGTGGTGCAGCTCAGCAAGGCGCTCTCCTACGACGACCGGATCGGCGGGCGCTTCCTCAACGCCGGGGTCGGCTTCGGCGGCGGCTGCCTGCCCAAGGACATCCGCGCGTTCATGGCCCGGGCGGGCGAGCTGGGCGCCGACCAGGCGCTGTCCTTCCTGCGCGAGGTGGACTCGATCAACATGCGGCGGCGCTCGCGGATGGTCGAGCTGGCCCGCGAGCAGTGCGGCGGCGGTTTCCTCGGCCGGCGCATCGCCGTCCTGGGCGCCGCGTTCAAGCCGGACTCGGACGACGTCCGCGACTCGCCGGCGCTGAACGTCGCCGCGCAGATACAGCTCCAGGGCGGCACGGTGACGGTGTACGACCCGAAGGCGGTGGACAACGCGCGCCGGGTCTTCCCCGGCCTGTGCTACGCCGACTCGGCGGAGGAGGCCGCGAAGGGCGCCCATGTCGTGCTGCACCTCACGGAGTGGCGGGAGTTCCGGGAGATGGACCCGGCGGAGTTCGGGCAGGTGGTCACCGAGCGCCGGATCGTCGACGGCCGCAACGTCCTCGACCCCGAGCGCTGGCGCGCCGCCGGGTGGACCTACCGCGCCCTCGGCCGCCCGAGCTAGGCGACCAGCCAGGCGAAAGGAACGGTTGTGACTGCGAACCACGGAGACGACGAGACCGTCCGGCGGATCCTGACCGCGTCCGGCGACACCTGGGCGGTGGTCGGCCTGTCCACCAACACCGACCGCGCGGCGTACGGGGTCGCGCGGGTGCTGCAGCGCTTCGGCAAGCGGGTGGTGCCGGTGCACCCCAAGGCCGAGACGGTGCACGGCGAGCGGGGCTACCCCTCGCTCTCCGCGATCCCGTTCCCGGTGGACGTGGTCGACGTCTTCGTCAACAGCTCGCTCGCGGGCGCGGTGGCGGACGAGGCCGTGTCGATCGGCGCGAAGGCGGTCTGGTTCCAGCTGGGCGTCGTCGACGAGGAGGCGTACGCCCGCGTCCGCGCGGCCGGCCTCGACATGGTCATGGACCACTGCCCCGCCATCGAAATCCCCCGCCTGCCCTGACGTCAGTCCCTCCAGACGTAGCCGTCGGCTCGGGTGGGCTTGGTGGGGCGGTCGGCGAGCCAGGTCGAGCGGCGGTACGGGAACGACTCCAGGTAGGGAACCAGCGCGAACCGGGGCGCGATGCCGGGGCGCATCGTGCGGCCGTACTCCAGCGCGTCCCACTTGGGCGCGCGCCGATACAGCGCCAGATCGACCGTCCGCAGGCCGTCCGCGGTCGGGGAGTACGCGATCACGGTCCGCAGGTCTCCGGCCACCCACACCGAGCCGCTGGGTGCGGCCAGGCGGATCCTGCGCTCGGCGCGGTACTCGCCGACCGGGGCTCCGGTGTCGGGCTTGAGCAGTTGGAACGCGCGGTAGGTCCGCTTCCAGTCGTACTGCTCGTCCGAGGCCCTGCGCCAGAACTCCCAGGGCTCGGGCCTGACACGCTCCCAGCGCCCCACCTTGTACGTGTACTCCCGCCACGGGTTCTGCGCGAGCAGGTTGAGCAGGACCACGCGATCCAGCTCGGGGATCGTCCGGCGCTTCTCGATGGCGGCTTCCAACTCCGGTGTCAGCGCGGCGTCTTCGACCTGTGCCATGCGACTCCTCCTCGCCCCGCCCCGCCGGAACTGTCCTGGAACCCAGGACACCACCGGCCTTTCCACGCTGCCAATCCCCGTGCACGAACGGATCCCCGGCATGGCCTCGGCTCAGCCGGTGACGGGGAGCAGGGAGTCCGTGCGCAGGACGAAGTCGAAGGGCGGCGGGATGTGGACGGTCTCGCCGAAGTCGGCGTCCTCGCGGGTGCGGTAGCGACCGTTCTGGGCTTCGGAGAAGAGGGTGACGGTCTTCGCGCGGGCGTCGACGATCAGGTACAGCGGGATGCCCATCAGGGGGTAGTCGCGGAGCTTGCCGACCCAGTCGTTCTCCGGGTTGGTGGGAGAGACCATCTCGACGGCGATGAGGGCCATGCTCGCGGGGATGTCGTGCTCGGGCAGGTCGACGGCCGCGTCGGGGAGGTAGGTCAGGTCCGGGTTGCGGACGGTGCCGACCTGGACCGCGGCGAGGTCGCTGTTGCCGCTGGGGAAATGGCCCTCCGGGCAGTGGGCGTCGAACTGCCGCTGGATGATCGCGAGATTGCGCTGGTGCAGGGCCGACGGCCGGGCCCGCATGACGATGGTGTCGCCGCTCAGCTCGACCTTGACGTTCTCCAGGGCCGCCCGGCGTGCCTGCTCGAAGAACTCGACGCGGCGGGGGTTCATCGACGTCCTCATTCAGCCCGTGAGCGTGGTCTGCCGCCATGGTAGGCGAAGCAGGACGTCCGGCCGGGAAGGCCGGTTGCCGCAGGCCGAACCTGTCCCGATTATTGGGACAGGTTCCGGCGCTCCGGGCCGCGCGGCCGGCCTGCAGGCGTTACAGGCGTGCGGCGACGCTTCGCATGAGCGACTCCAGATCGCGTTCGCCCGCCGGGGTCTGGGCACCCCGCGCCAGCGCCCCCGTCATGAGCCGCGCCGGCCGTTCCCCGCTCACCAGCTCGGCCCACTCGCGGTCCTCCGCCCGCAGGCCCTCGGCCAGGTCGGTAGGAGGGACCAACCGCTTCACGGCGGCGATGAGTTCCGGGGAGAGCGCCGCGATCCTGCCGGCCACCTCGTCGACGAACGCGTCCAGTTCGCGGGCCGGGACCGCCCGGTTGATCCAGCCGTAGGCGGCCGCGGTGTCCGCGTCCACCAGATCGCCGGCGAGCAGTAGCTCCAGCGCGCGGTTGCGGCCGACGCGGTCGCGCAGGTACTGGGTTCCGCCGCCGCCCGGCACGATGCCCATCAGCACCTCGGTCTGGCCGATGCCGGCCGTCTCCCGCGCCGCGAAGGCCAGGTCGGCCGCGGCCACGAACTCGGCGCCGCCGGCTCTGGCCTTGCCGGCGAGCTTGACGACGGTCACCTGCGGCTGGTGGCGCAGCAGTTCTCCGACGCCCTGGAACAGGTTGGCGTCAGGGTTGCGCCGGGCGGTCTCCTCCAGCTCCTCCAACTCGCCGGCGATGCGGATGTCGACGTGCGCGAGGAAGAACTCGGGATCGGCACTGGAGAACACGACGACGCGGACCGAGCGGTCGTCCCGTAGCGTCCGGAGCGCGTCGTGCAGCTCGCGGATCATCGTCCCGTTGATCACGTTGACCGGGGGGTTGTCCAGGGTGATCCGCGCGACGCCGCCGTCGACACCGACGTGAAGCGTCCGGTACTGATCCGAGTTCATGGGCACCCCAGGTATGCGGTGAGCGGGTAGGTTTGCGATGCATACCAACCCTGGATCCCCGCAGCGTGGCGGTCAATTACGCACTTCGCGACAACCAAGGATCACCATGGATACCAGCCCCGTTCCCGCGCCCTCCCCCCGTAGCGCTCCCCGGTTCAGCGCCGAGTGCCCGAGCCGGCCGATTCTCGACCAGATCGCCGACAAGTGGTCGATGATGGCCATGGCGGTCCTCGATCGGCCGACGCGCTTCAACGAGATCAAGCGGCAGCTGGAGGGAATCACCCAGCGGGTGCTGACTCAGACGCTGCGCAGACTCGAACGCAACGGAATGATCCGGCGCCGGATACTCGAAACCTCGCCGATCGGGGTGGAATACTCCCTCACCCCCCTCGGCGAGTCCCTGCGCGAGCCTTTCATGCGGCTGCACGAATGGACCGTCGCGCACAGCGAGGAAATCCGCTCGGCCCAACTCGCCTACGACGTCCGCTCCTCGGCGCGTTAGCGCTCACGACCGGCCGTCGGCGGCCGTCCACCCCGCGCGACACGCCGAACCTGTCCCGACGGTCAGGGGCCTTCAAGCGCACAAGAAGCGGCGATCGGGCACGGTGGCGTCCACTTCGAGAATCAGGCGGCTGAGGACCGCCTGCGGAGACTCCTCACCCGAGTATTCAGCCGGGACGTCGAGCTCCACGTACGTGTCCTGCTTCGCGGTCACAAAGGTGAACGGCTCACTCGTGTCACCCGCTCGATGGGTTCCGACCGACACCCAGCACAGCCCGTCGATCTCTTCCCAGTCGGATTTCGCCCCGGTGGGATCGTATTCCGGGGAACCGGGGGCCAGAATCGCGGGCTCGGCGACACCGCATCTGAGGACGATCGCGGGATCTCCCCACGCGGCCGTGGTGGGGCTCTCCGGCCTCACCCTTCGCCGGCCCACGGCGTCCAAGGTGTCCGGCAGGAGCTTCTGGAGGTCAGCGCATGTTTTCAGGTCCCTGCTGTGGGCGAGAGACACCGGGACGACGAAAGCACTGGTGTCGGAAGAGCCGCAGCCGGGCAGTACGGTCACGGCCACCGTGACGGCCACGGCCGCAAGAGTCTTCCCGCCCCACCTGATCATCGAACTCCGCCGAATTCACCGGACATTCCGCAGCCCGTCGTCCCTCAGGACACCGGCCGCCCCGATCCGCCCCCTCGCGCAGACCCCGAACTTGTCCCGATTTTCGGGACAGGTTCGGCCACCGGGCCATGTCAGCCCGAGTTCTTCTTTCCCTTGCCGCGCGTCCCCTCGCCGTGGAACTCCTTCCAGTCGTCCCAGTCGTAACCGTCCTCGCGAGTCGGCTTGGTGGGACGGTCGGCCAGCCAGAGTGAACCTCCGTAACGGAGGTCCCAGTCGTAGGGCGGGACGGGGAACGGAGGCTCCACGCCGGGCCGCATCGCCAGGCCGTACTCCGCCTCGGCCTTGTCGTCGAGGAACCTGGCGCTGCCCAAGCCGAAGTCATCGATCCCGTCCTTCGGGGACATCCACACGGCGACCGTCCGGGGGTCGCCGGCGATCCAGACCCTCCCGCGGGGACGTTCCAGCTTGGCGAAGTTCCCCACGTACAACTCGCTGATGGCTTGCCCGCTGTCCGGATCGATCACCTGAATGTTCCGGTACTCGCGCGTCCACTCATGGGTGTCGTCCGAGAACCACTTCCAGAACTTCTGCGGCGGCGTGGCCGTACGTTCCCAGCGTCCCCGCTTGTACAGGAACTCCCGCCAGGGGAAGTGCCGGAGGATGCTGAGAGTCGCCTCCGCGCTCTGCGGCCACCGGCGATACATCTTCCGGACCTTGGCCTCCAGCTCCGGCGTGAGGGCGGGGCCTTCACCCATCGGAATCTCCACTGACCTCAACTTCCGTTTGTTCAGCCGAGCACAGCCCGGATCGAGTTCGTGCTCGGTTCGGTCGGCTGCTCGAAGGAGACCGAAGCCGCGAGCGTCACCATCATGGCCCGGTACTCAGGTCCGTGATCGACATCTGCGGTCGCGAGTTCTATGGATGCCAACTGCGAGCCGTCCTCCTGCGGCACCAGTGCCTGCAAGGAGAACACCGGCGCGGTGGCTGCCTCCGACGTATCGTCGGCCCAGAATGCGGGCAGCTCACGAACCCCCTCACAGAAGAGCACCGGGCGCTCCAGTACGTCGTGGATTCCGGCCTCACCGGTCCATCCGGCATCGGCCTGACGCCGGGCCATCTCGCCGAGGAGCTTGCGTGGATCGCCCGTCCCCTCGGTCCGCTGGAGCGAGACGACCAACGTGGAGCTGATCTCCGAGTCGTCGACGGCGGAACGATGGCGTCCCACGCCGCAGTACAGAGTGTCGTTGTCGGAAAGTCCCTGCAGCAGCAAACGAAGCGTGCTCAGGAGCGGGTCGAGCATCTCGGCGGTGTCAGTCGGCGGAGCCAGCTCGCGTAGGAACTCTCCCGCGCGTTCCAGCTTGCCGTCGACATCGTCGAGCGGCAACGGGAAGTAGCCGGTGGGCATGTCGATCCACAGGCGGAGGCGGTCGTCGGGCCCGGGATCCGACGCAGAGGCGGTGAAGACGTCGTTGATCCTGCTCACGATACGGCTTCCTTGATGTCCTTCTCGACCTGGCTCGCCGCGCCCTTGATTTTCCATGCCTTCTGGGCAGCGCTGATGAGATCCGTCTCCGTGTAGGTCTTGCCCAGCAGCCCCACAGTCTGCAGTGTTCGCTCGATCCCCGGCGCCTTCGCCAGGAGCTTCGGCGTGATCCCGGTGTGCGCGGCCGTGGAGGCGAGGCTGGCGAGGCTTTCGGCTTCCTTGCCGCCCTTGATCAGCTTGGCGGCGACGGTCGCACCCGGGACGACGCTGAACACGTCCGTCGCCCCGGTGAAGAGGGCGTCGCGCGCCTGCTTGTTGAAGTGGCCGGTGAGGAGTTGGCCCATGCCAGCTCGGAATTCGGGGTTGGCGAGGTCGACGGCGAGGGCGCCGGCGCCGGCCGTGACGGAGACGGCGAGGGCGATGGCGTCGATCGGGGGCGGGGTGAGGGCCGCGACCAGCCCGGCGATCGCGGAGATCGTGGAGAGCACGGAGTGGATCGCGTCGAGATGGTCGGAGACCCAGGAGCCGACGGCGTCGAACGCGGAGGTGACGCTGTGCCACATCCGGCTGAACATGCCGGGCTTGTGCGGAGCGAGGTCGGAGGCGGCGTGGTCGAGCTTCTGGGCGTAGTCGCGGCAGAGGCTCTCGGCGTGGCTCGCGAGTTCCTTGGCCCGGTTGAGGATCGCCTGGAGGTGCTCGTTCGCGTCGTCCAGGGTGGACTGGGCCTGCCGGACGGCGTTCTCGGCGTCGTCCAGGCGGTGCTGGGCCTGCTGGAGGGCCGCGTCGGTGTCGAAGTGCTTGCCGGCGAGCCCCAGGTCGGGGCTGGCCTTGGCCTGGGCCAGCCGGTCGCCCGCGTTCCTGGCCGCGGTCCGGGCGTCGGCCGCCTCCTGGTCCAGGCGGGAGGCCGTGGACTTGAGGGAGACGAGGTCGCCGTGCCAGTCGCCGAGGACGCCGACGGCGGTCTCCATGGAGGTCTGGGCCTTGCTCAGCCGGTCCGTGAGGGAGTCGTCGACGTGGGAGCGGAAGGCGTCGCCGGCGGCGCCCTGCCATACGCCGGCCCCCGACTGCCGGACCTGCGAGAGCAGCGTGCCGGACTCCTTGAGCGCCGAACCGGCCTGCTTGAGCACGCCGCTGAGGTATTCCACCGCGCCCGGCTCGCCGGGGACCGGGTTGAAGCCGAGGTGCGGGTACGGGTTGGGCTCGGAGGACGAGGCGCTCATGCCGTGACCCCGTTCAGTTTGGGGGCGAGCGAGTCGATCCCCGGCTCCATGCGCTGCACGCCCTGCGTGTTCATCTTCTTCAGCGCCGCCTGGATGCCCTGGTCCAGCTCCTGGTAGGCGTCGTGGGCGGTGCGCACGCCCTCGACGGTCTCCTTGATGATCTTCTGGAGCTGCCCGAAGCCGTACTCCCAGGTGGAGCGGAAGTGGTCGGCGGCCTGGTCGAGGGTGTCGGTGCCGAGCCGCGTGCCGCCGGAGGAGGCGGAGGCCTCGCCCATGAGCTTCAGGGCCCGGCCCATCTGGTCCTCGGCCTGCTCCAACTGCTGTGTCATGCGCTGCAGTACATCCAGGTCCACCTGGAACTGGTCCGCCATCTGCGCTGGTTCCCCCCGTCGCGCGGCCCGCCGGTGCTGCCGCCGGTACTCATACCGGTCCGCGGCGGACGATATCGCACACCGGAGCGGCCCGGCAGCGCTCAGTCCCCGGCGTACACACATTCCCCACCGACGTACGTGCGCAGCACGCGCGTGGCGGCGATCTCGTCGGGCGGGGCGGCGTAGGGGTCGCGGTCGAGCAGGGCGAGGTCGGCGAGGGCGCCGGGGCGGACGCTGCCGGTGTCGTCGCGGTGGTTCACGTAGGCGGAGCCCGCGGTGTACGCGGCGAGGGCGGCGGTGAGGCCGATCCGCTGCTCGGGCAGGAAGACCTCGCGCTTCTCTCCGGGCGGTGTCTCGCCGTACGCGACGCGGTTGACCGCGACGTGGATGCCTTCCAGCGGGTCCGGGCTGCTCACCGGCCAGTCGCTGCCGGCGGCGAGGGTCGCGCCGGCGCGCAGCAGGTCGGCGAAGGGGTACTGGCGGGCCGCGAGGCCATCGCCGAGCAGCGGGATGGTCAGCCGGTCCATCTGCGGCTCGTGGCAGGCCCACAGCGGCTGGATGGTGGCGGTGGCGCCGAGCTCGCGGAAGCGCGGGACGTCGTCGGGGTGGACGACCTGGAGGTGGGCGAGGTGCGGACGGGTGTCGCGGTATCCGTGGGCGGCGCGGGCTGCCTCGACGGCGTCCAGGGCCTCGCGGACCGCGCGGTCGCCGAGCGCGTGGAAGTGCACCTGGAAGCCGAGCGCGTCGAGTTCGGTGACGTACGCCCTCAGGGCCTCGGGGTCGACGAAGCTGAGGCCGGTCTCGGTACCGGTGCAGCCGCAGGCGTCCTTGTAGGGGACGGTCATGGCGGCGGTGCGGTTCTCCGCGATCCCGTCCTGCATGATCTTGACGGAGTCGGCGGTGAGTCGGCCTGCCCTCAACGCGCCGCGCCGCTCGACGAGTTCGGGTATCTGCTCGGCGCCGCGGGTGCGGTCCCACCACAGTGCGCCGTTGACGCGGGCGGTGAGCCGGCCGTCGCGGGCGAGTGCGAGGTAGGTGGGGGCGGGGTCGGGCTGGCCGTTGAAGACGCCGAGGATGGCGTCCTGCCAGCCGGTGATGCCGAGCGCGTGCAACCGGGCCTGGGCGCGCAGCAGCCCGGCCTCGCGTTCCTCGGCCCCGGGCACGGGTATGTGGCGGGCGACCAGGACGGTCGCGCCCTCCTGGAGCATGCCGATCGGTGTGCCGTCGGGCTCGCGCTCGATCCGGCCGTCGGCGGGGTCGGGCGTGGCGGCGGTGATCCCGGCGCGTTCCAGGGCGCGGGAGTTGGCCCAGGCGCCGTGGTGGTCGCGGTTGAGCAGGAAGACCGGACGGTCGGGGACGACCGCGTCGAGCAGCCGGCGGTCCGGGATGCCGCCCTCGAAGCTCTCCATGGACCAGCCGCCGCCGGTGATCCACTCCCGCTCGGGGTGGGCGGCGGCGTAGCCGGCGATCCGCTCGCGGTACCCGTCGAGGCTGACCTCGCCGGTCAGGTCGCACTCGCCCATCTCCATGCCGCCGTAGACGGCGTGGACGTGGGCGTCCTGGAAGCCGGGCAGCAGGGCGCGCCCGGCGAGGTCGACGACCTCGGTGCGCGGGCCGACCAGGTCGCGCACCTCGTCGTGGCCGACGGCGATGATCCGCTCGCCGCGCACGGCGACGGCGGTGGCGCGGCTGCGGGCGGCGTCCATGGTCAGCACCGGGCCGCCGGCGAAGACCAGGTCGGCGTACTGGAGGATCATCGCTCCCCCTCCGCTCAGCTCTCGGCGGAGCCGGAGCCGGAGCCGGGGCCGGAGCCGGAGTCGGAGGCGGCGCCGTCGAGCTGCTCGATGGTGGCGATGGACGGCTTCTCCGTGCGCCGGAGCCCGGCGGCGGCCTCCTCGGCGGCGCGCAGCACCCGGACCGCGTTCTGCCAGGTGAGCTTGGCCAGGTCGGCGTCCGACCAGCCGCGGCGCAGGAGTTCGGCGATCAGGTTGGGATAGCCGGAGACGTCCTCGAGCCCCTGCGGGGTGAAAGCGGTGCCGTCGTAGTCGCCGCCGAGGCCGATGTGGTCGATCCCGGCGACCTCGCGCATGTGGTCGAGGTGGTCGGCGACGGTGGCGGTGGTGGCGACCGGGCGCGGGCGGGCGGCCTCGAAGGCGCGGTGCACCGCGATGGCCTCGGGGGTGGTGTCGAGGTGGTGGAAGCCGTGCGCCTCCATGTTGGCGTCGGCCGCCAGCGTCCACTCCCCCGCCTCGGGCAGGACGAACTTCGGCACGAAGGTGGCCATCGCGATCCCGCCGTTGGCGGGCAGCGCGGCCAGCACGTCGTCCGGGATGTTCCGCACGTGCTCGCAGACGGCGCGCGCGGAGGAGTGCGAGAAGATCACCGGCGCGCGGGTGGCGTCGAGCGCGTCCCGCATGGTGTCCGGGGAGACGTGCGAGAGGTCGACCAGCATGCCGAGCCGGTTCATCTCGCGGACGACCTCGCGGCCGAAGGCGGTCAGCCCGTGCGCGGCCGGCTTGTCGGTGGCGGAGTCCGCCCACGGCACGTTGTCGTTGTGGGTGAGCGTCATGTAGCGCACGCCCAGCGCGTACAGGGCGCGCAGGGTGGCCAGCGAGGAGTTGATCGAGTGGCCGCCCTCGGCGCCCATCAGCGAGGCGATCCGGCCCTCGGCGCGGGCCTGTTCCATGTCGTCGGCGGTAAAGGCGAGTCGCAGGTCGGCGGGGTAGCGCTCGGCGAGCGCCCGAACCGCGTCCATCTGCTCCAGGGTCGCGGAGACCGCGGCGTCGCCGCCGAGGTCGCTGCGCACGTAGACCGACCAGAACTGCGCGCCGACCCCGCCGGCCCGCAGCCGGGCGAGGTCGGTGTGCAGGTAGGCCGACTGGTCCTGGGCGATGTCGCGGGCGTCCAGGTCGTAGCGGACCTGTTCGCGCAGCGCCCAGGGCAGGTCGTTGTGCCCGTCCACGACCGGGTACTCGGCGAGCAGCGCCCGGGCGTGCTCCAGCAGTACGGGGTCGGTGCTCGCGCCGGTCGTCGTGCTGCTCGTCTCGCCGGTCGTCGCGCCGGTCGTCGCGTCGGTCATCGCCGGGCCGCCGCTCAGGAGCCGAAGCCGAAGCCGGCCGCGCCGGCCACCTTGGCCCGCAGCTTCTTGCCCTTCTCCGTCGCCTGCGCGTTCAGCTCCTGCTGGAAGTCGCGCATGCGGTCGGAGAGTTCGGAGTCGAAGGCGGCGAGCAGCCGGACCGCGAGCAGCCCGGCGTTGCGGGCGCCGCCGACCGAGACCGTGGCCACCGGCACCCCGGCCGGCATCTGCACGATCGACAGCAGCGAGTCCATGCCGTCCAGGTAGCGCAGCGGCACCGGCACGCCGATCACCGGAAGGGTCGTCACCGAGGCCAGCATGCCCGGCAGATGGGCGGCCCCGCCCGCGCCCGCGATGATCGCCTTGAGCCCGCGCCCGGCGGCCTCCTCGCCGTAGGCGACCATCTCCCGCGGCATCCGGTGCGCGGAGACGACGTCCACCTCGTAGGGCACCTCGAACTCGTCGAGGGCCTTGGCGGCGGCCTCCATGACGGGCCAGTCGGAGTCCGACCCCATCACGATCCCGACCAGCGGACGCTGCTCGCTCATCCCTACGCCCCTCACTCCGTGGTGTGCCGCTACTCGGTGCTACTCGGTGATGTCGCCGCGCAGGTAGGCGGCGGCGTGGCGGGCGCGCTCCCGGACGTCGTCCAGGTCGTCGCCGTACACCGTGACGTGGCCCACCTTACGGCCCGGCTTCACGTCCTTGCCGTACATGTGGATCCGCAGCTGCGGATCGCGGGCCATGCAGTGCAGGTACGCCTTGTACATGTCCGGGTAGTCGCCGCCGAGGACGTTGACCATCACCGTCCAGGGCGCGCGGCCGCGCGGGTCGCCGAGCGGCAGGTCGAGCACGGCCCGCAAGTGGTTCTCGAACTGCGAGGTGACCGCGCCCTCGATCGACCAGTGGCCGGAGTTGTGCGGCCGCATGGCGAGCTCGTTGACCAGGATCCGGCCGTCGGCGGTCTGGAACATCTCCACCGCGAGGTGGCCGGTGACGCCCAGCTCGCCGGCGATCCGCAGCGCCACCGACTGCGCCTGGGAGGCGAGTTCGGGGTCCAGGCCGGGCGCGGGCGAGGTGACCTCGTGGCAGATGCCGTCCTTCTGCACCGAGTCGACCACCGGGTAGGCGACGGCCTGGCCGTGCGGGGAGCGGACCACGTCGGCGGCCAGCTCGCGGACGAAGTCGACCTTCTCCTCGGCGAGGATCGGCACGCCGGAGCGGAACGGCTCGGCGGCCTGCGCCTCGTCGTGCACGACCCAGACGCCCTTGCCGTCGTATCCGCCGCGGGTGGTCTTGAGCACCACCGGCCAGCCGCCGGCGCCCTCGTCCTCGGTGGCGAACCGGGCCACGTCGGCCGGGTCGGCGACGATCCGGTTGCGCGGGCAGGGGATGCCGAGCGCGCCGAGGCGCTCCCGCATCACGCCCTTGTCCTGCGCGTGCACCAGCGCGTCCGGGCCGGGGCGCACGGCGACGCCGTCCGCCTCCAGCGCGCGCAGGTGCTCGGTGGGGACGTGCTCGTGGTCGAAGGTGACCACGTCGCAGCCCTGTGCGAAGCGCCGCAGCGTCTCCAGATCGCGGTAGTCCCCCAGGACCACGTCGCTGATCGCGAGCGCGGCGGAGTCCTGCGGGGTGTCCGCGAGCAGGCGGATCCGCACACCGAGCGGGATCGCCGCCTCCTGAGCCATGCGGGCGAGCTGCCCGCCACCAACCATGCCGACCACTGGAAAAGTCACACCATGGAGGATATCGGGCCGCCGATCCCTCTCATCCACGCAGGCCAGCCCTGCCGCCGAGGGTGGGAGTCCGGTGGGAGTCCGGTGACGCGAGGGCCCGGACGGGGGCGCGCGGACCCCTCCCGACCTGCGGAGTGTGCTCGAATCGGATGTGATGGGTGCCGCCGCGCCGTTATCGTGGGAAACCCGCCGCCGGTCGCCGGTCGTCCGGTTCGGCGGACGCCCCGGCCGGCCGCCTGCCCCGCCGCATCAGGGCGTCCGGTGCGCGGCCGGGGGTAGGGATTCCACCGCGACGCGCGCGCCGCGCGGCAGAACGCGGACCGGACGCGCGTACGACCGGCGAGGCTCCGGACCGAGCCGGACGAGCCGGACCGAGCCGGACCAGGACGACGAGCAGGACGACGAGGGAGACCCGATCCATGACCAGCGGCAACCAACCGGGCGATCCGGCCCGGGCCTCCGCCCCGGCCTCGGCTCCGGCTCCGGCACCTGCTCCGGCGCGGCGCTCCTGGCTGCCGGGCCCGGTGGCCCGGGTGTGGCGGGAGATCGCCCAGTTCGGCGTGGTGGGGCTGGCGGGCGTGCTGGTCAACCTGGTGGCGTTCGCGCTGCTGCGCCACCACATGCAGCCGGTGCGGGCGGGCGTGCTGGCGACGGTGATCGCGATCGTCTTCAACTACGTCGGCTACCGCTACTGGGTCTACCGCAAGGCGGACAAGAAGTCCCGCTCGCGCGAGATCACGCTGTTCCTGGTGTTCAGCCTGATCGGCCTGGTGATCGAGAACGGCGTGCTGTACCTGTCGATCTACGGCCTGCACCTGGGCAGCAGCCTGGAGCAGATCCTCGCCAAGAACGTCGTCGGCCTGGGGCTCGGCACCGCCTTCCGCTTCTGGTCCTACCGGACGTGGGTGTGGCGCGCCCTGCCGAAGCCGGCGGAGGCTTCTTTCGGAGGCCCCGCAGCCCCCGGCACCCCTGACGCCGGCGAGGACGCGCTGCGCGAGGCGGAAGCGATCCTCGCGCAGGCCCGCGCCCGCGAATCCGCGAAGCGCGCGGAGCGCGCGGCACGCGACGAGAACCACCCCCCCACCCGCCCCCGCCCCGGCGGCCCGGCGTCCCGCTGACCCCGGCCCCGGCGCGAAGCGCCAGGGGCGCGGGGCCGCGACACTCTGCGGCTCCGCCGCGCGGGCGCGACCAGCCGACGCGGCGCCGCACCCGGCAACCCAGCGTCCGCTGATACCCGGTAGCCGTACTCCCACCGCGACCGGGCCCGCCCGGCTACCGGGCATCAGCTGAGCCTCAGCGGCCGGGTGCGGGCAGGCAGCGGGCTGGTCGCGCAGTTCCCCGCGCCCCTTTGGGGCGCTTCGCGCCCGCGCGGCGGAGCCGCACATGGCACAACCCCGCGCCCGCCGGGCGCGTCAGTCGCCGGGGTCGCGGCGGAGGAAGAGGGAGAAGACCGCGGGTTTCTGGGAGACCAGCTCCAAGCGGCCGCCGTCGGCCTCCGCGAGGTCGCGGGCGACGGCGAGGCCGATGCCGGTCGAGTTGTGACCGCTGACGGCGCGCTCGAAGACGCGCGCGCCGAGGTCCGGGTCGACGCCCTCGCCCTCGTCCTGCACCTCCAGCACCACGGACGTGGCCCGCAGCCGCGTCCGCAGCGTCACCGGCCCGTCCCCGTGCATCAGCGAGTTCTCGATCAGCGCGGCGAGCACCTGGGCGACCGCCCCCGGCGTGCCGACCGCCCGCTGCCCGGGCGGCCCCTCGACGTACAGCAGCCGCCCGGCCCGCTGCAGGGCCGGGCGCCACTCCTCGGCCTGCTGCTTGACCACCTCGTCGACGTCGAAGGTGACCGCCGAGGCGTGGCGCGAGGGTTCCCGGGTGCTGGTGCGGGTGAGCAGCCGCTGGACGACGTCGGTGAGCCGCTCGACCTGCCCGAGCGCGATCGTCGCCTCCTCCTTGACGGTGTCGGGGTCGTCGGTCTCGACGATCTCCTCCAGCCGCATGGAGAGCGCGGTCAGCGGGGTGCGCAGCTGGTGGGAGGCGTCGGCGGCGAGCCGGCGCTCCGCGGTGAGCATCCGGGCGATCCGCTCCGCGCTGGAGTCGAGCACCTCCGCGATCCGGTCGAGCTCGGCGACGCCGTAGCGGCGGTCGCGCGGGCGGGGGTCGCCGGAGCCGAGCCGCTCGGCGGTGGCGGCGAGCTCGGTCAGCGGCCGGGCGAGCCGGCGGGCCTGCCAGACCCCGAGCCCGACGGCGAGCGCGATGGCCAGCAGCGCGACCGCGGTGAGCACCAGCAGCATGGTGCGGATGTCCTGGTCGACCGCGGCCCGGGAGGCCTGGACGGTGACGGTCTGGCCGTGGGCGCCGTGCTCGGTGGCGGTGATCGGGTCGGAGCCGGCCGGCGGGCTGCCGAGGGTGACCCCCGGCCGGCCGGGGACGGTGACCACGGCGTAGTGCCGGCCGCTGGTGTCCTGCAGCCCCCGCAGCGCCTCGGAGTCGATCGGCTCCCCGGCGACCAGCCGGTTCTCCACCACCCCGACCAGGTGCTGCGCCTCGGTGGTGACCTGCTGGTGGGCGGCGTTCTCGATCGAGCGGGTCTCGACCAGGGCGAGCGGGACGCAGAACACCGCGACCACGACCAGCACCACGGCCAGGATGGAGTTGATCATCCGACGGCGCACGGTGGCCCGCCTCAGCCCTTCTCGAAGCGGAAGCCGACGCCGCGCACGGTGGTGATGAACCGCGGCGAGGCGGCGTCGTCGCCGAGCTTCTTGCGCAGCCAGGAGATGTGCATGTCGAGGGTCTTGGTGGAGGTCCACCAGGTGGTGTCCCAGACCTGGCGCATGATCTGCTCCCGGGTGACCACCCGGCCGGCGTCCCGCACCAGCACCCGCAGCAGCTCGAACTCCTTCGCGGACAGCTGCAGCTCCTCCTCGCCCAGCCAGGCGCGGTGCGACTCGACGTCGATCCGCACGCCGTGGGCGCCGGTGGTGAGGTCGACGCTGCCGCGCCGCAGCAGGGCGCGGACCCGGGCGAGCAGCTCGGCGAGCCGGAACGGCTTGGTGACGTAGTCGTCGGCGCCCGCGTCCAGCCCGACCACGGTGTCGACCTCGTCCGCGCGCGCGGTGAGCACCAGCACGGGGAAGCCGTGGCCGTCGGTGCGCAGCCGGCGGCACACCTCCAGGCCGTCCATGCCGGGCAGGCCGAGGTCGAGCACGAGCAGGTCGACCGCGCCGCCCTCCGAGGCGGTCTCCAGCGCGGAGTTGCCGTCCTCGCGCACGACGACGTCGTAGCCCTCGCGGCGCAGCGCCCGGGCGAGGGGTTCGGAGATGGCGATGTCGTCCTCGGCCAGCAGCACACGCGTCATGCGTCGATCGTAGTGCTCCCACCTGGGCCCGACGGGCCTTCCACGCAGCCCCGGAAGGGTGCTCGGTCACCCGCCGGAGCTGTGAGCCGCGCCACCGGTCAGGTGGCGGGCGCGGGCAGCACGTCGACCCAGACGGACTTGCCCTTGTCGTGTTCGACGACGCCCCAGCCGCGGCCCAGCCGGGCCACGATGTGCAGGCCGTGGCCGCCCGGCCGGCTGCCGACGTGCGGGGAGCGGGGGGCGGGCAGGGCGTCGCCGTCGTCGGTGACCTCGATCCGCAGGCGCTCCCCGGTCCAGCGCAGCCGCAGCTCGCGCGGGCCTCCGGCGTGCAGGCAGGCGTTGGTCACCAGCTCGCTGACCAGGAGCAGGACGTCCTCCGCGACCGCGACGCCCTCCTCGTCCGCGGCCGGGATCCATCCCCAGTCGAGCAGTGCCACCCGGGTGAAGTCGCGGCAGCGCGCGACCACCCCGGTGGTGCCGCTCAACGGGAGACGGCGGACCTGTCCGCCTGCGGGGACGCCAGGATGCGTTCCCCGCGGTCGGATGGTGTTCAACGCGCACTCACCCCCAGGCCGCAGGTCGATCACGACGATGCCTTCCCAGCGATCGCCCGCCCAATACTTCCACCGCCCCGATCCTCCGGACGCTCAGCCGACCGGATCGCCCTCGCCGGCGGAGCTGCCGCCGGCGCCGTCCTCTCCTTCGCCGTGGCCGCCGTCCTCGGGCGCGGTCAGGGCCTCCTCGAGGGTCCCGTGCACGCTGAAGACGATCTCGGCTCCCGTGATCTCCATCACCCGCGCCACCACCGGCCGCAGTCCGGCGAGGTGGACGCGGCGCCCCTGCGCCTCGGCGCGCAGCCGCGCGGCGAGCATCACGTTGAGCCCGGTGGAGTCGCAGAAGAGCAGGTCCGTGCAGTCGATCACCAGCCGCCGGCCTTCCTGCTGCAGCGCGGCATCCAGCTGCTCCTGCAGCAAGTCGGCGGTGTCCTGGTCGAGTTCACCACTCGGGGTGATCACGACGGCATCGCCGGTCGTGGCGGAGGCGACCCTGAGACGCGGCTCCGCATCGTTACGTCCCGGCAGCCCCGCGAGCCCCTGGTCCACTGATCCGACCTCCCGACCGTTCCGATGGGCGCGACCGAGCGCCCCGCATGACCATAGGACGAGACCGACCGCAAGGGGTAGCCAGGCACATCGAACAATACGGACAAAAGCATACAAACAACCAGGTCAGGTCCGGATACGGCGGCTTGCGCCCGCCCCCGGCGTGCGGGTAGGCCTGTAAGAGGGAACTGACAGGGAGTACCCCGAAGCCACGTCCGTACACGGCCGGCGCATGGAAGCCGTTCATGCAGCCGCACCCCGAGGGAGGAACACCATGGCTGCCCAGCTCGACGTCACCGCCGGCACGCCGGCACCGTCGAAGGGCGACCCCGCGCGGCCCGTCCTGGGCCGTTTCGAGCGTCCGGAGGTCCCTGGCCTCCCCGAGATCCCGGTCAACGCCGCCGAGGTCGAGCCGCTCGACTCGCGCGTCCTGTCACGCACACTCTTCGAGCGGCTCGCCGGCCTGGAGCCGGGCACGCCCGAGCACCAGTACGTGCGCGGCACGCTCATCGAGCTCAACCTCGCCCTGGTCAAGTTCGCCGCCTCCCGGTTCCGCTCCCGCAGCGAGCCGATGGACGACATCATCCAGGTAGGCACGATCGGCCTGATCAAGGCCATCGACCGGTTCGACCCGGCCCGCGAGGTCGAGTTCCCGACCTTCGCCATGCCGACCGTGGTCGGAGAGATCAAGCGCTTCTTCCGCGACACCTCCTGGGCCGTGCGCGTGCCGCGCCGCCTGCAGGAGCTGCGCCTGGAGCTCGCCAAGGCCACCGACCAGCTCCAGCAGGAGTACGACCGCTCCCCCACCGTCGCCGAGCTCGCCGCGCGCCTGCGCATCGACGAGCAGGAGGTGCTGGAGGGCATGGCGGCCGCCAACGCCTACACCGCCAGCTCGCTCGACGCCCCCGGCTCCGGCAGCGGCGGCGACGAGGAGCTGGACATCGCGCTGTCCGACCGGATCGGCGTCGAGGACGCCGGCATCGAGGGCATCGAGAACCTCGAATCGCTGCGCCCGCTGATCGCCCAGCTGCCCGAACGGCAGCGCCGCATCCTGGCGCTGCGCTTCGTCGGCGGCCTCACCCAGTCGCAGATCGGCGAGGAACTGGGGCTCTCCCAGATGCACGTCTCCCGGCTGCTCTCGCGCACACTGGCCCGGCTGCGGGCCGGAATGCTGGTCGACGAGGGCTGAGCCCCTCACCCGCTTCGTCACCAGGCCGCACGGCGCGGCCGGCCGCTCACTCACGAGCGCGCCGGCCGCGCCGTCGCCGTTTCCCGGCACCTGCGTTTCGGGGCCCTACACCGCCCGCACCCCGGCCCGCCACACCGCCGCCGTCAGCGGGACGCCGGGGCGGTAGGCGAGGTGGACGTGCGAGGGCGCGTCCAGCAGCTGCAGGTCGGCCCGGGCGCCGGGGCGCAGCACCCCGACGTCGGTGCGCCGCAGCGCGCGGGCCCCGCCCGCGGTGGCGGCGTGTACGGCCTCGTCCGGGGTCATCCCCATCTCCCGCACCGCCAGCGCGACGCAGAACGGCATCGAGCTGGTGAAGCTGGAGCCGGGGTTGCAGTCCGGGGAGAGCGCCACGGCCGCGCCGGCGTCCAGCAGCCGCCGGGCGTCCGGGTAGCGGCTGCGGGTGGAGAACTCGGCGCCGGGCAGCAGGGTGGCCACCGTCTCCGAGTCCGCGAGCGCGGCCACGTCGGCGTCGTCGAGGTGGGTGCAGTGGTCGGCGGAGGCGGCGCCCAGCTCCACCGCCAGCCGCACGCCCGGGCCCGGGCCGAGCTGGTTGGCGTGGACCCGCAGGCCGAGGCCGCGGGCCGCGCCGGCGGTGAGGACGGCCCGGGCCTGGTCGCCGTCGAAGGCGCCGCGCTCGCAGAAGACGTCGACCCAGCGGGCGTGCGGGGCGCAGGCGTCCAGCATCGGGCCGGTGACCAGGTCCACGTACCCGGCCGGGTCCTCGGCGTACTCGGGCGGGACGACGTGCGCGCCGAGGTAGGTGGTCTCGTCGGCGTGCCGGGCGGCGATCCGCAGCGCGCGCTCCTCGTCGGCGGTGGTCAGGCCGTAGCCGGACTTGCACTCGACGGTCGTGGTGCCCTGGCGCAGCGCCTCGGCGAGGAAGCGGCGCAGCCCCGCCTCCAGCTCGGCGTCGCTCGCGGCGCGGGTGGCGGCGACGGTGGTGCGGATGCCGCCGGCCCGGTAGGGGCGGCCGGACATCCGGGCGGCGAACTCCTCGGTGCGATCGCCGGCGAAGACCAGGTGGGCGTGCGAGTCGACGAAGCCGGGCAGGCCCGCCCGGCCCTCGGCGTCGAAGCGGGCGTCGGCCGGCGGCGCGGTGGCGGCCGGGCCGACCCAGGCCACCCGGTCGCCCTCCAGCACCACCGCGGCGTCCCGCAGCAGCCCGAGCGGGCCCGCGCCGCGCTCGGGGTCGTTGGTGACGAGCTGCCCGATGCCGGTGACCAGGGTGGCGGCCGGGGCGGGCGGGGCGGCGGTCATCCGAGCAGCTCCGCGATGGTGCGGCGCAGCGCCCCGGGGACGTCCGGCACCAGCTGGTGCTTGCCGTCCCGGACCACCGTCCGGCCGCCGACGACGACCTCGCGGACGTCGGCGGCGGTGGCGGCGAACACCGCGGTCTCGGCGGCCAGCCGGGGCGGCGGCCCGGCGGTGCGGACGCTGTCCAGGTCGACCGTGCACAGGTCGGCGAGGGCGCCGGGGGCGATCCGGCCGGCGTCGGGGCGGCCGAGGGCGGCGTGGCCGTCCTCGGTGGCGGCGCGGAGCAGCGCGGCGGCGGTCCAGTGGCCGCGGGCGCGGGTGCGCAGGCGTTCGTCCAGCTCGACCGCGCGGGCCTCCTCGAAGAGGTCGATCACGGCGTGGCTGTCGCTGCCGAGCGAGAGCGGGCAGCCGGCGGCGGTGAGCGCGCCGGCCGGGCCGATGCCGTCCGCGAGGTCCCGCTCGGTGGTCGGGCACATGCACAGGCCGGTGCTGCCCGGGCCCGGTGTGCCCGAGCCGCCGAGCAGGGCGATGTCGCGCTCGGTGAGGTGGGTGGCGTGCACGGCGGTGGTGCGGCGGCCGAGCACGCCGCGGTCGTGCAGCAGCTGGGTGGGCGTGCAGCCGTGGACGTCGAGGCAGCGCTCGTTCTCGGCGGTCTGCTCGGAGAGGTGGACGTGCAGCGGGGCCTGCCGCTCCGCCGACCAGGCGGCGACCTCGCCGAGCTGCTCGGCGGGGACGGCCCGCACGGAGTGCACGGCCGCGCCGGCGAGGGCGTGGGCGGAGCCGCGCAGGCGGTCGGCCTGAGCGGAGGCGCGCGCCGCCCAGGCGGCGGCGTCGCCGTCGCTGAACCGCAGCTGCTGGCGCTCCGGCGGTTCGCCGAAGCCGGCCGAGAGGTAGCAGGTGTCCAGCAGGGTGATCCGGATGCCGGCCCGCCGGGCCGCCTCGACCAGCGCCTCGCCCATGGCGTTGGGGTCGTCGTAGCGGACCCCGCCGGGGGCGTGGTGCAGGTAGTGGAACTCGCCGACGGCGGTGATGCCGGCGAGCGCCATCTCCGCGTAGACGGCGGTGGCGAGTTCGAGGTAGCCGTCGGGGTCGAGCGCCGCCGCCGTCCGGTACATGACGTCCCGCCAGGTCCAGAAGGTGCCGGAGCCGACCTGGACGCTGCCGCGCAGCGCGCGGTGGAAGGCGTGCGAGTGCGCGTTGGCCAGGCCGGGCAGGGCGAGGCCGCTCAGCCGGGTCGCGCCGGCCGGCGCCGGGCCGGAGTCGGGGGTGACGGCGGCGATCCGGCCGTCCTCGCCGACCTCGATCAGCACCTCGCTCTCCACGGCCGGGTCCAGCCAGGCGTACGGCGCCCAGAACTGCGTCAGCTGCATGCGAGGTCCTCCAGGACGTCGGCGAGCGCGGTCGTGCCCGCCAGGCAGTCGGCCTGCTCGGCGTGCTCGCCCGGGGAGTGCGAGACGCCGGTGGGGTTCCGTACGAACAGCATGGCGGTCGGGACGGCGGCGGAGAGGATCCCGGCGTCGTGTCCCGCGCCGGTCGGCAGGACGGGGGCGTCGGATCCGGTGGTGCGGCGCAGGACGGCGCCGATCCGGTCGCGCAGCCCGCGGTCGAGGCCGACCTCCGGGGTGTACGACTCCCGGGTGACGGCCAGTGCGACGCCGTCCCGGCCGGCCCGCTCGCGGGCGGCCTGCTCGATGGCCTCGACCACGGCGGTCAGGGTCGGCTCGTCGGCGGCCCGCGAGTCCAGCCAGCCGCGGACCAGCGAGGGGATGGCGTTGACCCCGTTGGGCTCCACGGCGATCTTGCCGAAGGTGGCCAGCGCCCCGGCCAGGCGGGCCTTCTTGCGGGCGGCGAGGACGGTGGTGGCGTAGGTCAGCATCGGGTCGCGGCGGTCCTCCAGCCGGGTGGTGCCGGCGTGGTTGGCCTCCCCGGTGAAGTCGAAGCGCCAGCGGCCGTGCGGCCATATCGCGGAGGCGACGCCGACGGGGTGGCCGGTGTCCGCGAGGTGGCGGCCCTGCTCGACGTGCAGTTCGACGAAGGCGCCGATCCGGGCCAGCCGTTCGGGGTCGGCGCCGAGGGCGGTCGGGTCCTGGCCGGCCTTCTCCATGGCGTCGGGCAGCCGCAGGCCGTCCGCGTCGCGCAGCTCGCGCGCCTGATCCACCGTCAGCACGCCTGCGGTGAGCCGGGATCCGACGCAGGCGAGGCCGAAGCGAGCGCCTTCCTCGTCGGCGAAGTTGACCACGCCGATCGGCCGGCGCGGCACGGCCCCGCGCTCGCGCAGGGCGTCCACGGCGGCGAAGGCGGAGACCACGCCGAGCGGTCCGTCGAAGGCCCCGCCGTCGGGGACGGAGTCCAGGTGGGAGCCGGTGACCACGGCGTCGCCGGCCGCCGGGTCGCCCCACCAGGCCCACTGGTTGCCGTTGCGGTCGGTCTCGTAGGCGAGCCCGCGGGCGTCGGCCTGGGCGCGGAACCAGGCGCGGCCCTCGGCGTCGGCGGCGGTCCAGGCGTAGCGGCGGTAGCCGCCGGTGGCGGCGCTGCGGCCGAGCGGCAGCAGCTCCCGCCACATCCGCGCGTGCGCGTCGAGATGGTGTTCGGCGGTCACCGGGCGGCCTCGGTCGCGCCCTCGGCACCCTCGTTCATGGGGATGCGGACGCCGCGCTCGGCCGCGACCTCCTCCGCGCGGTCGTACCCGGCGTCGACGTGCCGGATCACGCCCATGCCGGGGTCGTTGGTGAGCACCCGGCGGATCTTCTCCCCGGCGAGCGCCGTGCCGTCGGCGACGGTGACCTGGCCGGCGTGCAGCGAGCGGCCCATGCCGACGCCGCCGCCGTGGTGGATCGACACCCAGGAGGCGCCGGAGGCCACGTTGACCATGGCGTTGAGCAGCGGCCAGTCCGCGATCGCGTCGGAGCCGTCGCGCATCGCCTCGGTCTCCCGGTAGGGAGAGGCGACGGAGCCGCAGTCGAGGTGGTCGCGGCCGATCACGACGGGCGCGGAGAGCGTGCCGTCGGCGACCATCTCGTTGAAGCGCTCGCCGGCCTTGTCGCGCTCGCCGTAGCCGAGCCAGCAGATCCGCGAGGGCAGGCCCTGGAAGTGCACCTTCTCCTGCGCCATCCGGATCCAGCGGGCCAGCGACTCGTTCTCCGGGAAGAGGTCGAGGACGGCCTTGTCGGTGGCGGCGATGTCCTTCGGGTCGCCGGAGAGCGCCGCCCAGCGGAACGGCCCCTTGCCCTCGCAGAACAGCGGCCGGATGTAGGCGGGGACGAACCCGGGGAACTCGAACGCCCGGCTGTACCCGGCGAGTTGCGCCTCGCCGCGGATGGAGTTGCCGTAGTCGAAGACCTCGGCGCCGGCGTCCTGGAAGCCGACCATCGCCTCGACGTGCCGGGCCATGGACTCGCGGGCCTTCCGCGTGAACTCCTCCGGCTTCTCGGCCGCGTAGGAGGCCATGTCCTCGAAGGCGACGCCGATCGGGAGGTAGGACAGCGGGTCGTGGGCGGAGGTCTGGTCGGTGACGACGTCGATCGGCGCGCCCTCGGCCAGCAGCCGCGGCAGGAGCTCGGCGGCGTTGCCCAGCAGGCCGATGGAGAGCGGGCGGCGGGCGTCCCGCGCCTCCACCGCGAGCCGCAGCGCGTGCGCGGGGCTGTCGGCGCGGACGTCGAGGTAGCGGTGCTCGATCCGGCGCTCGATGGCGCGCGGGTCGCAGTCGACGCAGATGACGACGCCGCCGTTCATGGTCACGGCGAGGGGCTGGGCGCCGCCCATGCCGCCGAGGCCGGCGGTCAGCGTGATCGTCCCGGCGAGGCTGCCGCCGAAGCGCTTGGCGGCGACGGCGGCGAAGGTCTCGTAGGTGCCCTGGAGGATGCCCTGGGTACCGATGTAGATCCACGAACCGGCGGTCATCTGGCCGTACATGGTGAGGCCGAGCGCCTCCAGGCGGCGGAACTCCTCCCAGTTCGCCCAGTCGCCGACCAGGTTGGAGTTGGCGATGAGGACCCGCGGCGCCCACTCGTGGGTGGTCATCACGCCGACCGGGCGGCCGGACTGGACCAGCAGCGTCTCGTCCTGCTTGAGCGTGGTGAGGGTGCGCAGGATCGCGTCCAGGGAGCGCCAGTCGCGGGCGGCCTTGCCGGTGCCGCCGTAGACGACCAGCTTCTCGGGGTGCTCGGCGACCTCGGGGTCGAGGTTGTTCTGCAGCATGCGGAAGGCCGCCTCCTGCTGCCAGCCGAGGGTGTGGAGCCCGGTCCCGCGCGGGGCCCGCAGGGTCCGCGCGCCGCTGTTGCTGTCCATCTGTGACCTCACCGGTTGGATAATCCCATTCACTGACGACTGGATTGAAGATAGCCAATCACCCCCGCAACGCACCAGCCCCCGCGCGGACCGCGCGGGGGCTGGAGTGGGTCGAGTGTCTCGCAAGCGGGCGGGGCCAGGGTGTGCCGAGGCCCTTCGGGGATCGGTCAGCGGCGCACCAGGGGCCGGACCGTGCCCGCCGCAGGCCCGGTCACCGTGAATCCGGAGAGCCGGGCGCGCCGCGTCAGCAGCAGGCGGCCGTCCGCCACCGCGCACCACAACGCCCGCCCCGCGGCGCGGTCCTGACGCCCGATCCGCCAGGCCCGGAACGCCGTCCCCAGCCCGAGGCCGAGGACCAGCAGGCCCAGCGCCGGCCCGGCGGCCAGCCCGCTCACGCCCGCCACCAGCACCACGGCCAGCCCGGGCAGCACGTTCCGCCGGCGCATCCGCTGCCGGGTCAGCGCCGGCGGCTCCAGCGTCACCGCCAGGCCCGCGCGCTCCGCCTCGCCCGCCCGCGCCGCGATCCAGCGGCTCTTGTGCAGCGCCGCCGGCAGCGCGGCGAGCAGCAGCAGCACCGCGCCGCCGATCACCGCCCGCGGCTCGCGCAGCGCGTGCACCTGGAGCGGCAGCAGCGCGCCGACCGCCGCGCCGACCGCACCGGACCACAGCAGCGCCCGGGCGCTGCTCCCGACCACCTCACTGACCCGCGCTCGCGCATACGTCGTGCCGCCGCTCATCCTGCTCGCGCCTCCCCGTCCGCCGGACACCGTTCGATTCGGTCGGTCGGCAGATTAGGGAAACTTTCTGAAGGTGTCCTGAGAACCGGCGCTGCTCTTTCCAGGCTGTGCTCACTCCAAGCCGTGCTCACTCCAAGCCGTGCTCATTCCAAGAAGAGCCCGCGGGCGGCGGCCTCGCCCTCGAAGGCCTCCAGCCGGGCCTCGGCGCCCGGGATCTCGTCGCACATCGCCTGCAGCAGCACCCGGCCGAGCACCATCGGCGCGCAGGCCGTGTCGAAGACCAGCTGGCTGCCCACCGAGGCCGGCAGCAGCTGGTCGGAGAGCCGGGCGACCGGCGCGAACGCGCTGTCCGCGACCGTGACGACGTAGAGGCCGTGCTCCCGGGCCAGCGACAGCGCGTCCATCAGCTCGCGGGGGTAGCGCGGCAGCGCGAAGCACAGCAGCGCCCGCGCCCCCGCGTGCACCGCCCGCGCCAGCCGGTCGGCCAGCATCGAGCCGCCCTCGTCCAGCAGCCGGATGTCCGGGTGCACCTTCTCCGCGAAGTAGACGAACCCGGCCGCTTGCGCGGAGGCGGCCCGCAGGCCGAGCACCGGCAGCGGGCGGGAGGCGGCGAGCACCCGGGCCGCGCGGACGATCGGCTCCGGGTCGGCGAGCGCCGCCGCGAGGTGCTCCAGGTTGGCGATCTCGGAGAGCACCGCCCGCTGCTGCTCGTTGCGGAGCGCCTCGCGCGCGGTCTCCCGCTCGGCGGAGTCGCCGTTGCCCTCCGCCAGGCCGAGGTCGCGCAGCCGCCGGCGCAGATCCGGGTAGCCGTCGTAGCCCAGCGCGACCGCGAACCGGGTCACCGAGGGCTGGCTCACCCCGGCCAGCTCGGCCACCTCGACGCTGGAGAGGAACGGCGCCTCGCTCGCGTTGCGGACCAGCGCGTGGGCGATGCGCCGCTGGGTGGGGGTCAGCCGCCGGCCCTCGAAGAGGTGCAGCAGCCGCGCCGAGGGCCCGCCGTTGGCGGGGTCGGCAACGGCGGCGAGGTCGTCGGCCGCCTCGTGGGGCGCGCGCATCGTGGGTCCTCCGGCTCCGGTGGTGGCTGCGGTCCCGACACTGTACGTAGCCGGAACGTTCGGTGGCAGCCACTTTCTCAGCCTCATTCGAGAGCATTTATTCACTGGTCGGCAAGATGCATCTCGCTATCCAGGATGGTCGGGCCGCCACGGGCGGTCAGGGTCGCGGCTCGGGGAGAACCCTGAACCGACCCTGATTCGCCCCTGACAGGGGGTCAGAATCCCGCGTTCCGCGCCTACCCTTCAGACATGGAGCCCCAGTCCTCTGACGACGCCCTGAAGAAGGACCTGTTCGCCTCCGTCCAGACGCGCAAGGAGCTGGGCGCCGAATACGAGTCCGAGCTGGTCGACTCGTTCCTCGACCGACTCGACTCCCGCCTGCGGGCGCAGGTCGAGGAGCGGGTGGAGCGCGAGCTCGCGCGCCGCGGCGCCGACGACGACCGCCGCGACCCGCGCCATCACCGCGACCGTGCGGGCCGCCCCCGCCGGCCCCGTGACAACGACACCTGGTTCGCGATGTTCTCCCTGATCATCGCGATCCCGCTGTCCGCGATCGCGCTCGGGGTGAGCCACGGCCAGCTGCTGCCGCTGCTGGCGGTCTGGGCCGGAATCGTCGCGATCAACGGCACGCGCGCGGTCTCCATACACGCCCGGGCCGGCGCCGAGATCGCCGCGAGCCACCGCGAGCGGCCCCGCGGCGACTGGCACTGACCCGCCGGCCGCCGCCGCGGCGGCTGAGCGGGACCGGAACGCCTCGGGCAAGCACCCGGCACCCGCGGACGCCGGACCGAGTAGCGCCGCCCGGGCGATACGCGGCCCGGAAGCGCGGGGCGCGGCGCTGCCGTCGCGCACGGCCGGGGCCGGCGACCCCGGCCGCCGAGCGCCGCCGCCTCGCGGGGCAGGGCCGGGACGCGGCAACCGCGGAGCATCAGGGACGGCCCGGCCGGCGGGAAGGGCAGAGCCGGCGGCGCTGGTCGCCGGGCGATCCCCGGTCGCGGCGCGGTACGTGGGTGCTGCGCGGGTACGGCGGCTGGGCCCAGCCCCGCGGGGCCCAGCCGCCACGCCCGCCTCCCGTGCGCCGCCGCGCGAGCGAGCGCGCCGCGGAACCCGCTCAGGCCAGCGGGCCGACGGCGCTTTCGACCGCGTCGACCAGTCCACCGGAGCGCACCAGCGCGTACGCGGCCTCCAGGTCGGGCGAGAGGAAGCGGTCGCGGCCCGGGCCGGCCACGCCCGCCTCGCGCAGCGCCGCCACCGCGGCGGAGGTGCCGGGCGCCGCCTGCCCCTCGCGCAGCTCCAGCGCCCGCGCCGCCGCGAGCGCCTCCACGGCCAGCACCCGGGCCAGGTTGTCCACGGACTGCCGCAGCTTGCGCGCGGCGGACCAGCCCATCGAGACGTGGTCCTCCTGCATCGCGGAGGACGGGATGGAGTCCACCGAGGCCGGCACGGCCAGCCGCTTGTTCTCGCTGACCAGCGCCGCCTGCGTGTACTGGGCGATCATCAGCCCGGAGTCCACCCCGGGGTCGTCGGCGAGGAACGGCGGCAGCCCGTGCGAGCGGGCCTTGTCCAGCAGCCGGTCGGTGCGCCGCTCCGCGATGGAGCCGAGGTCGGCCGCGGCCACCGCGAGGAAGTCCAGCACGTACGCCACCGGCGCGCCGTGGAAGTTGCCGTTGGACTCGACCCGGCCGTCCGGGAGCACCACCGGGTTGTCGACCGCCGCCGCCAGCTCGCGGTCCGCGACCAGGCGGGCGTGGGTGAGGGTGTCCCGCCCGGCGCCGGCCACCTGCGGGGCGCAGCGCACCGAGTAGGCGTCCTGTACCCGCGGCGCCTCGTCGTGCAGGTGCCCGGTCAGCTTCGAGCCGCTGAGCAGCGTCAGCATGTTCGCGGCGCTGGCGGCCTGGCCCGGGTGCGGGCGGATCGCGTGCAGCTCGGGCAGCAGCACCCGCTCGGTGCCGAGCAGCGCCTCCAGCGACATCGCGGCGGTGATGTCGGCGGTGGTGAACAGCCGGGCGAGGTCGGCGCAGGCCATGAGCAGCATGCCGAGCATGCCGTCGGTGCCGTTGATCAGCGCCAGGCCCTCCTTCTCCAGCAGCTCGACCGGGGAGATGCCGGCCTCGGCGAGCAGTTCGCCGGCCGGGCGCGGCTCGTCCGAGTCCGGTCCGCAGGCCAGGCCCTCGCCCATGAGCACCAGCGCGCAGTGCGCCAGCGGCGCGAGGTCACCGGAGCAGCCGAGCGAGCCGAACTCGTGCACCACCGGGGTGATCCCGGCGTTGAGCACCGCCGCCATGGTCTCGGCGATCAGCGGCCGGACGCCGGTGCGGCCGGAGGCCAGGGTCTTCAGCCGCAGGAACATCAGCGCGCGGACCACCTCGCGCTCCACCCGCGGCCCCATGCCGGCGGCGTGCGAGCGCACCAGCGAGCGCTGGAGCTGGGCCCGCAGCTCGGGGCTGATGTGCCGGACGGCCAGCGCGCCGAACCCGGTGGAGACCCCGTAGACCGGGCGCGGCTCGGCGGCCAGCGCGTCGATGATCCGGCGGGACTCGGACATCTCGGCGAGCGCGTCCGGTGAGAGTTCGACGCGCGCCTCGCCGCGCGCGACCGCGAGCACGTCCTCGGCGACGACGCCGGCGCTGCCGACGACCACAGTGTGCATACCCATATGCGGAATCTCATCAGCTGAATGGCAATCTGACAAGCTGCCCTGGCAGGCGCTTGCGCCCGCGGCAACGGAACGGCCCGGCAGCGGGCCCTGTGCGAGAGTGGAAGGCATGGGCCGAGTCACCACGCGCCGGCGGGTCGTCAGACTCGCCGAGGACCACCGCACCGCACGCCCCGACACCCTCGCGGCCGAGGAGCCGCTGGAGATCCGGCTCGGCGGCGAGCCGCTCACCGTCACCATGCGCACGCCCGGCCACGATTTCGACCTGGTCGCCGGCTTCCTGGTGGCCGAGGGGCTGGTCGCGGCCCCCGAGGAGCTGACCGCCCTGCGCTACTGCGCCGGGACGGACGCCACCGGGGCCCAGACCTACAACGTCGTCGACGCCGCGCTCACCCCCGAGGCCCGCGCCGCGCGCCCGCTCTCCGCCCACCGCAACCTGCTCACCTCCAGCGCCTGCGGCATCTGCGGCCGGGACACCATCGACTCCGTCCGCACCCACTCCCGCTGGGACCTCGCCGACGACCGCGTTCCGCTGCGCCCCGAGACCCTCTACGCCCTGCCGGACACGCTGCGCGCGGCGCAGAAGGTCTTCGAGTCCACCGGCGGCCTGCACGCGGCCGGGCTGTTCACCGCCGAGGGCGAGCTGGTCTGCCTCCGGGAGGACGTCGGACGGCACAACGCCGTCGACAAGGTCGTCGGCTGGGCGCTGAAGGAGGGGCTGCTGCCGCTGCGCGGCCATGTGCTGATGGTCAGCGGGCGGGCCTCCTTCGAGCTCACCCAGAAGGCCGCGCTGGCCGGGATCCCGGTGCTGGCCGCGGTCTCCGCGCCCTCCTCGCTGGCCGCCGACCTCGCCGACGAGCTCGGCCTCACCCTGGTCGGCTTCCTGCGCGGCCGCTCCGCGAACGTCTACACCCACCCGGACCGGATAGCGGAGCCCGCGGCTTCGCCCGCCCCTTAGACCCCCTCACTCCGTCACTCGGGCTTCCGTCACTCGGGAACGGACGCCGGGCCGTTGATCGTGGTGGCGACCAGGGTGCGCAACGCGGGCGCCAGGCCCGACAGCGGCAGCGTGGACTCGTCCGCGAACAGCTCCAGCAGCCACCCCCCGGCCGCGTTGGTGCCGCCGGCCGCGACCATCGCCCGGTAGCCGCCGACGATCAGCACCGCTTCCTCCGCCGGGTCGTTGCCCGGCGCGCCGGCCCGCATCGTGAAGGCGCCGCCGCGCACCGCGCGCGCCGTCAGCGGGTAGGAGCGCAGGTCGAAGACGGCGTCCGGGGCCTCGATGGTGGCCCGCTGCAGCGCCGCGGCCCGAGCCGGATCCGGCTCCCGGGCCGCCCCCGCGAGACCTGCCGCACCGAGCGCGCCCGCGCCCACGACCCCGCCGCCCACCCCGGCGCCGAGCAGCCCGCCCGGGCCGCCCTCGCCGGCGCCGGAACCCGCGGCCCGCGCCTGGCCCGCGCCGCGCGCGCCCCGCGGCACGGTCATCCGCTGCACCCCGTAGGCGGCGGTCCGCATCAGCAGGGTGCCCGGCGGCAGGTAGGAGACCCACCAGGCCACCGCGTCCACCAGCCGGCAGGCGGCTTCCGCCACCACGCCGAGCCGCCCCAGCGTGTCCGCCGGGTGCACCCGCGGCGGGGCCGTGCCCGGCGCCGGCCCGTCACCGCCGGCCACCCCCCGCGGATCCGCTGCGTTCGGGAACTCCGAGCTGTCCAGCGCGTCCAGCACCGCCGAGATGAACTGCCCCGGGTCCGCGCTGCGCAGCGCCCCGCGGAAGCGCCGCCGCTCGCCCCGGCGCGGACGCGGGCCGCTCGCCGCGGGCGGCGCGTCGGCCAGCCGCACGGTCGGGTCGGTCGCCCCGCTGCCGGAGGCAGAGCCGCGCCCGGCCACCACCGGGTGCGCGGCGCGCGCCGCCTTCGCCCGGTACTGCGCCGCGTCGGCCAGCCGGAACAGCCGGTCGGCGGTGGTCACCGGGCCGATCGGGTCGCCCGTCGACGCCACGCCGCAGGCCACGCCCTGGCCCTCGCCGATCTGCAGCGCCCGCGCGCACAGCTCCTCGGCGACCCGGATCACCTCGTCGGTCGGGATCCCGGCGACGACCAGGCAGAACTCGTCGCCGCCGAGCCGGCCGGCGACCGAGCCCGGCAGCATCGCCGAGCAGACCGAGAGCTGGTTGCCGAATCGTTCCAGCAGCTGGTCGCCGACCTCGTGACCGCGCTCGTCGTTCACCTGCTTCAGGCCGTTGACGTCGCACATCACCAGCGAGACCACGGTGCCGTCGGCGCGGTGCGCCTCCAGCGCCTCGTCCAGCCGGGCGTCCACCGCGCGGCGGTTGGCCAGGCCGGTCAGCGCGTCGGTGAAGGCCAGCCGGCTGACCTCGGCCAGCCGCTCGCTCTGCGCCAGGCCGGCGGAGATCTGCGCGGCCAGGACCGTCGCGAACTCCGCGTCGTGGTCGTCGAAGACCGGCTCGCCGGGGCGGCGGGCGAGGTAGAGCTCGCCCCAGGCCCGGCCGCGCAGCACGATCGGCGCCACCAGGCAGCAGCCGCGCCCGCGGCGGCGCAGCCCCGCCACCCGCTCGCGGCAGAACGGGCCGTTGCGGCTCAGCCCGGGGACCGGCAGCTCGGCCTCCGCCGGGTCGATCTCGCCGGCCGGCTCGTCGGCGGTCTGCACCCAGGCCCGGGGCAGGCCGTCCGAGGTCCACGGCTCGCCCAGGCCGCGCTGTTCCAGGAAGTGCGCGATCTCGGGGTAGTCGGCCACCGGGTAGGACTCGTCCTCCGGCAGCTCCTCCTCGTCGGGGGCCAGCTCGCCGTAGTTGACCAGGACCCGCAGCCGGCCGGTCTCCCGCTCCCAGACCGAGATCGCCGCCATCGAGGCATGCAGGGCGTCGCGCGCCAGCCGGGCGGCGGCGTGCACGGCCTCCCGCTCGGACTGCGCGGCCGACATCGCCTGCGCCAGCCCCACCAGATGCCGCAGCCGCGCATCCGCGCTCACGCCGGCGGAGGCGGCGCCGGGCGAGCCCCCGCCCGCGCCGGTGGGCGTTCCCGCGCCGGCCTCCGCGGCCGGTGTCCCGCGCTCCGGCGCGCGCGGCGCGGTGGGCGCGGTGGGCGCGGTGGGCGCGGTGGGCTCGGTGGGCTCGGTGGGCGCGTCGAACGGCGGGGAGGGCTCCTGCCGTGACGCCGGGTCAGCGCCCTCCTCGCCTCCCGGCTCACCCTGCGTCAGGCAGCCGGTCCCTGGCCAACGCCCCGCCTCGGGTCGTCCCTCAGCCGGCCCTCCGCCGGGCGACCCGGGCCGCGCCGAGTCGGGCATCTCCGCGGCCGACGCGGCGCCGGGCGCGTCCGTGGACTCGGCGGTGTCCGCGGCGCCGGGAGCGGGAGCGGAACCACCGCTCGGGTCGGGCGCGGGCTCGCCGCCCCCCGCGGGCGCGGCGGCCGACGCAGGCGGGACGCCAGGCGGGGAAGCGGCACCGGGCTCCGGCCCGGAAGCGGCGCCCGGCAGGGGCGGGGGCTCGGGCGTGGGGGGACGGTCCGCGCCCTGTGGGGGCGTGGACGGGCGTGGGGGCGTGTCGGCGGGGGCGACCCTGTCTGCGCGCACGCCACCCAGCGTAAGGACAGCCCGCCCGATACGCCCGCTTTGTCGCGCTCCGTAATCGGCGACCGCGGTCCGGCTGCGGGAACCGCTCAGCCGTGGCGGGCGAGCAGCCAGGGCTCGACCAGGCCCAGGCCGCGCACCGGGCGCCGCCACATCGGCCGCAGCTGGAAGCGGTGGTCCGGCTCCGCCTGCTCCTCGCGACCGGACGCCCCAGCGCCGCCGCCCGCGGCCTCCGAGGCCGCCGCGGCCCGCGCCCGCGCCTCGGCCGAGATGCCGACCGAGGACACCGCCGCCAGCGCGTCCACCGCGCCCGGCGGCAGCCCGCCCTCGCGGGCCTCCAGCGGAGGGGCCGCGCCCTCGCGGCGCAGCGCCGCCGCGAACTCCTCGTCGACCAGCACGGCGTCCTGCGGGGCGATCGAGGTCAGCCGGCTCGCCAGGTTCACCGTGGTCCCGAAGACGTCGCCCATCCGGGTGGTGACGGTGCCGAAGGCCATCCCGACCCGCAGCGCGGGCATCGCGTCGTCCTTGCCGAGGGTCTCGACCAGCGCGAGGCCGATCTCGGCGGCCGTCGCCGCGTCCTCGGACACGTAGAGGACCTCGTCGCCGAGGGTCTTGACCAGCCGGCCGCCGAGGCCGGCGACCACGTCCGCGCAACTGGTCTCGAAGGACTCGACCAGCTCGCCGAGTTCCTCCTCCTCCAGGCGCCGGGACAGCCGGGTGAAGCCGACCAGGTCGGCGAAGCCCACCGCCAGCCGCCCGCTCTGCGCCTCGGTGTCGTCCCCGGCGGCGACCACCCGGCCGGTGACCGCGGCGAGCTGGCGCCGCCAGACATAGACGAGGAACTGCTCCAGCTCCGGCAGCAGCAGTTCGACCAGCGGGTAGGCGATCTCGGCGCGGCTGAGGCCGGGTTCGGCGGCGCCGGTGAGGTTCTCCAGGATCGAGTCGATCTGCCACTCGGCGAGGCGCGCGGTGGTCTGGCCGGTGGAGCGGGCGACCTGGATCGCCATCGACTCGCTGAGCAGTCCGGCCTCGACCAGGCCGGCGAGCCGGCGCAGGGCGATCACGTCGGCCTCGGTGAAGGCCTTGGACTGGCCGATGTCGGCGAAGCCCATCGCCCGCCAGAAGCGCGCCGCGAGGTCCATCGAGACCCCCGCCGCGCGGGCGGTCTGGAACGGCGTGTAGCGGCGCTCGGAGTCCAGGATCAGCTGTTCGAGGCGGGCGGCGACCTGGTCGTCCGGGGCGGAGGGGCCCGGCGGCACGGGCGCGGCGCGGCGCTCGCTGTCCTGCACCCGGTGCTGGGCCAGCTCGTCGGTCCCGGGGTCGTCGGCGGGGGCCTCGGCGCGCGCGTCGCCGTGAGCCTCACCCAGCGCCTCACCGGGCGCCTCACCGGGCGCCTCGCCGGGCTCGGGGGCGCGCATCGCGTCGTCCTCCCCCCGGGCCGGCGCGACGCCGCCGTCCGGCGCGGCCTCGGCGTTCGGGGCCGCCTGGGCGTTCGGGGCCGCCTCGGGCGTCGGCCGCGGCTCTTCCGGCCGCGACCCGGCGCTCCTGTCGTCCTCTGCCACCTGTCCGTCCTCGCGCGCTGGCTGCGTGTCCGGGCGAGCCGGTGGAGTGGTCCCGCTCACATCGGCGCCCGCTGGAATAGTCGCACGGAATGCGCCGTCCCGGGACGCCGCCCCTGCCGGGCGGGCGTCCGGACCTCAGCCGACCGGCCGCACGTGCACCACGTCACCTGCGCCGACGGCGTGCTCGGCGCCGTCCGCGGTGCGAATCACGAGTCGTCCGTCGGCGTCCACGGCCACCGCCTCTCCGCGGTTCTCGCGGTCGCCGGGCAGCTCGACGCGCACCGTGCGGCCCAGGGTCGAGCACAGCTCGGTGTAGGCGGCGCGGAGGCCGGACGCCTCCGGGTCGCCGTCTGCCGCGTCCCACGCGGTGAACCGGCTGCCGAGTTCGCGCAGCAGCGCCCGCACCAGCGGGTCGCGGTCGGTGGTCGCGGCGCCGGCCAGCGCCAGCGAGGCGGCGGTGGGCACCGGCAGCTCCTCGGCGCGCAGGCTGACGTTGATCCCGATCCCGACGACGACCGCGCCCGCGCCCGCGTCGTCGGAGGAGGTGACGGCCTCGGCGAGGATGCCGCCGAGCTTGCGCTCCTCGCCATCGATCTCGACCAGCAGGTCGTTCGGCCACTTCAGCCGCACCGGCACCTCGGCGGTGCGGGAGAGCGCCGCGGCGGCGGCCACCCCGGTGAGCAGCGGCAGCCAGCCCCAGCGCGCCATCGGCGCGGCCGGGCGCAGCAGGACGGAGAGGTTGATGCCGGAGCGCGGCGGCGCGGTCCAGCTACGGTCCAGCCGGCCGCGGCCGGAGGTCTGCGCCTCGGCGATCAGCACCGCCCCGCCCGGGGCCTCGGCCGGACCGCGCCGGGCCTCCGCGACCAGGTCGGTGTTGGTGGAACCGGTCTCGGGCACCACCCGCAGCGAGGTCCACGGCCCGGCCGGCGCGCCCCCGGCGTCACCGGCGCCACCCGCGTCACCGGCGGCGGCCGGGGAGGCTGCGGGGCCGACGAGGGCGCGGGCGAGTGCCGCCTCGTGCAGCGGCGGGCGGTCCAGATCACTCCACGGCGAGCTCATGCCGCCACCCTAGCGGCGCGGGTTCGGCCGCTCCGGATGTGGCGGCCGCCATAGTCCCCTGCCGCCGCCGCGTGGCTAGGCTTCCTGGGTAGAAGAGCCGGCGAGCCGACGACGAGGAGATCCGCCATGGCCCCGATCAAGGTCCTGCACGGCCGCCCCACCCCCGAGGAGATCGCCGCCGTCATCGCGGTGGTCTCGACCCGCGCCCGGGCCATGTCGGCCGCACCGGAGCCGGACAGCGGCCCCGCCTCGCAGTGGGCCAGCCACGCGCGGGCGCTGCTGCGCGGCGCGGCCCGGCTCCCGCAGCCCGGCCCGGACGCCTGGCGCACCTCCGCCTGGGCCTGACCGCCCCCGCGCCCTCAGCGCCGCACACCCTCAGCCCCGCGCCCTCCGCGCCGCACGCTCCGCCCCCCGGAGCCCGGCCGCTCACAGCCGCCGGGCCCGCGTCAAGCCCCGCCGGGCGGATACGCGCATCCGGGAGCGCGCGGAGAGCGGTCACGCGCCCGCCGCGCGACCCCGGCGCGCCCCGCCCGCGCGGACGCCCCTTCCCGCCGCCCACCGGCCCCGGTACCACCCTGTCACCGCCCCGGGCGCGCCTTCTCAGGCGGCGCACAGGCAGGCAGGCGCACCCGCGCGGCGCGGCGCCCGCCGGACGCCCCCGGCGACCCCTCGCAGGGCGGTCGCCGGCCCGCGCGAAACCCCATGCCGTGGAGCTTCCGGCAGCGTCGGGTGAGCGGTCCTCGTGAGGCTTCCGATCGGTGTCCGGGGCCGCCCTCGAAGCCCCTACGCTGAGCGCCATGAGTGATCGCCGCACCCTTCTCCTCGCATCCGCGTCCCCCGCCAGACTCGGCCTGCTGCGGCAGGCGGGCTTCGACCCGCGCGTCCAGGTCAGCGGGGTGGACGAGGACGCGATCAGCGCCTCCACGCCCGACGAGCTGGCGCTGCGCCTGGCCGAGGCCAAGGCCCACACCGTCGCCGACCGCCAGCCGTCCTGGGACCCGGGCGCCACCCCCGTGGTCATCGGCTGCGACTCGGTGCTCGACCTGGACGGCACCGCGCTCGGCAAGCCGCGCGACGCCGCCGAGGCCCGCCACCGCTGGCAGGCCATGCGCGGCCGGGCGGGCGTGCTGCGCACCGGCCACTGCGTGGTCGACACCTCGACCGGCAAGCAGGTCTCCGCGGTGGCCGCCACGGTCGTCCGCTTCGGCCACCCGACCGACGCCGAGATCAACGCCTACATCGCGACCGGTGAACCCCTGGCCGTGGCGGGCGCGTTCACGCTCGACGGCCGCTCCGCCCCCTTCATCGACGGCATCGAGGGCGACCCGGGCAACGTGATCGGCCTCTCGCTCCCGCTCTTCCGCGCCCTTCTCGCCGAACTCGGCCTCTCCATCATGCAGTTCTGGGCTCCTCCCACCCGCTGACCACCACCCGCCCGCGCCGGTAGGCTCCGGCGCGTGGGGGACACCGTGACCAACATCGTGCTCGGGGTGGTGTCCAGCGCGGTGAGCGCCGCGCTGGCCTGGCTGGCGCAGGCGCTGCTGCGGCAGCGCCGCGCCGAACGCACCCGGCGCTTCCTGGGGTTGAGGCACGGCGGCGACTGCCTGCTGGTGACACCTCGTCATATGAGCGGCGCGGAACGGAGCGTGAGCCGGCGGGACCTGCTGGCGCTGATGGAACTCGGCACGCTGGTCCGGGAGTCCGGCGCCCGGCCCGAGGTGCTGGGGCATGACGAGGTCGGCCAGGAGCTGGGCGCGCGCACGGAGTTCTGCGTGGGCGGCCCGGCGGCCAACGCCCGGGCCGCCGCGCATCTGCGGGCCCTGCTGCCCGGTGCGCGCTTCCACGCCTGCGAGGACACGTCGCCGTCGCCGCTGGAGATAGGCGACCGGCGCTACGAGGGCAGCCGGAACTCCGGCTACGCCCTGCTGGCCCGGATCACGGCGGGAAGCGGCGGGCGTCCGACCTTCCTCATCAGCGGGCAGCTGGCGTTCGCCAACCTCGCGGCGACCCGCTACCTCGCCGCCGAGCGCGACCGGCTGGCCCGGCGCTACGGCACCGACGCCGACTTCTGCCTGCTCCTCCGCGTCTCCCAGACGGACATCTACGGCGCCGACCTGGTCGAGTTCGTGGCCGACGTGACCGAGCCGGCGACCCGCCGCGAGCGGGCGGGTGAAGGGGGCGGCGGGCACGGCGGCGGGGAGGCCGCCGGGCCGGCGATTCCGGCTCCCGCCTCCGCCGAGTCCGGCCCGCCTGCCTGACCTTCGCCACCCCGGACGGCGCGGGACCGGACGCGCGGCAGCCCCGGGCGGGAGGCCCGGGGCTGCGCGAGGTCGGTGGATCAGACGGCGGTGAGGCTGCGGGCCGGAGGGGCGTCCTCGGGCTCGGGGTCGGGCACCGGCGCGGGGGCCGGGACGGGCTCGGTCACCGGGTCGAGGCGCTCGGTCGGGGCCTCCGCGGCGGGTGCCTCGGCCTCGGCGGCCGGGGAGGAGGGCTCCGCGACCGGGGGCTCGGCGGGGAGTTCGGGGGCGTCCGGGGCCGGGGACTCCGGCTGCGCCGGGTCGCCGCCGGCCTGCGGCGCGTCCTCGTCCCGCAGCATCAGGATGGCCATCACGAAGACCGCCAGCAGCACGATCAGCAAGACGAACAGCGGCCATCCGGAGAGCGCCAGCATCGCCGCCGCCAGCACCCCGGTGACCACCGCCGTGATCAGCAGCAGAATCCGGGTCGGCGTCCCGGCCTCGGCTCCCCGCGCGGCGGCCCGGGCGACCAGCACGCCGGTGACCACGAAGACCAGGCCGAGCAGCCCCTCGCCGATCCAGGCGCCGAGCGCCATCGCGTGCGGGTTCAGTCCGGCCAGGGACATGTTCTGCTGGTTGACCGCCGCGCCGAGGATCACCCCGACCAGTCCCAGGACCAGCCCCTGGACGATCAACAGGACGGCCGCAACCGCCAGGACCCCCTTGCGCATCCCGAACCTCCGCCGAACTCGCCCCGTTGATGTTGTCAATTGTCGATCAAAACTTACTGAACGGTATTCAGTTACTCAAGGGGAAGGTTCCTGCCGGGCGTAGCGTGGACGTCCCATCGCGAGTGAACCGCCCTCCGCTCGAGCAGGGCGCGCGGGCGGCGGTCGAGCGCCCCGCGACCGGGCTGACTCGGCAGTAGGCCCGGTCTGTCCTTAGACTCGCCTCGGTTCGAGAAGGGAGCCATTGTGCGCAAGGTGCTCATCGCCAACCGCGGGGAGATCGCGGTCCGGGTCGCCCGGGCGTGCCGGGATGCCGGGATCGCCAGCGTGGCCGTGTACGCCGACCCCGACCGGGACGCGGTCCACGTCCGCGCGGCCGAC
>Ga0164242_10000103_pt1 | contig 99568 bp, 99 predicted proteins | sample OricomgcompostMG_FD_108783 | JGI IMG/M metagenome (GOLD analysis project Ga0164242, IMG submission 108783) | Miracle-Growth compost microbial communities from Emeryville, California, USA - Original compost - Miracle growth compost (MG) ...
AGGTCGTTCTTGCGGGTCGTGTCGCGCGCTTTCTTTTGTGCGCTAAACAGGTTAGGCAAGAGCAAGGCAATCAATATGCCGATAATAACGATAACGACCAAAAGCTCAATAAGCGTAAAGCCGCCGTCGTGTTTCTTTAGTGAAATTCGTCCCATCCAGGTTTCTCCTTCGAAACTCGAATTATATTTATATACCTTTTAAACATAGAGTGCTTATGCTTGAAAGTCAACAGACTTTCCACAGCTTCTAGCTGCCGACAGCGCCCTGGATAGAGGAGACAGGGCCTAAAATACTGGCGACAATAAGTGCCACGATAGAGCCAAGGCCCACGATAAGTACCGGTTCGATGATGCTGGATATGGCTGCGACCGTGTTATCGACTTCCTTTTCGTAAAATTCAGCGACTTTCTCGAGTACGGTGTCCATTTCGCCGGTTTCTTCACCGACGGCTGCCATCTGTACGACGATGGGAGGTAGCACGTTGCCGCCACTGAGACCGCTGGCGATGGTACCGCCATTCTTCACTGACTGGACGGCGTCGAGCAGTGTCTTTTGTACGACCGCGTTGCTCAGTGCCCCGGCAGTGACGGTCAGCGAATCGGTCACGTTCACACCGGCTGCCATCAGCGAGCTGAAAATACGTGCGAACCGGGCCACGTTCACTTTCATGACGATAACGCCGAAAATAGGCATGCGCAGCTGGAGTTTATGGAACTGGTAGCGGCCTTTCGGCTTCTTGACCCATTGGCGAAATGCTATGGCCAGCACCACGATGACCGCGATGATGATATACCACTTGGTCGCCATGAAGTTACTGATGGCCATAACGACTTTGGTCTGGAGCGGTAGTGGCACACCGGCGTCTTTCAGGATGCTGGTAAGTTTTGGCACTATACTGACCATCAGGAACGATACGGCACCGACGGCCACAAGCGAAATGACGGCAGGATAGATCATAGCACCTTTTAGCTTGCCTTTTATGTCGGCATCTTTTTCGAGCTGACTTGCCAAGCGGTCGAGAATCTTGTCCAGAATACCGCCCGCTTCGCCGGCTTGGACCATGTTGGTATAAATGGCCGAAAAAACCTTCGGATGCTTCGCCATGGCTTCGGAAAGCTGGACGCCGCCCTGTACATCTGCGATGACGCGGCCGAGTACTTCTTTGAGCCCGGCCGATTCGGCTTGATCGTGCAAGGTAGTGAGCGAACGCAGCATAGGCACCCCGGCACTGACCATGGTGGAAAACTGGCGGGTGAATATCACTAGATCCTGGGTTTTTACTCCGCTGCTGCCGGGCAACTTGATGTTCATAGACAGGCCGCTGCCGCCCTTGGGTTTGACGACTATCGGCTGCAGGCCTTTGGCGCGCAGTGCCGCAAAGGCGGCATCGCGGCTATTGGCTTGTATCGTGCCTGACTGGTTCTGGCCGGATTTGGTACGAACGACGAAGGTGAATGTTGTCATGAATTATTCGCTGGTTGTCGTTACGCGCAGGATTTCCTCTATGGAGGTTTGTCCGCGGAGCGCTTTTATGAATCCGTCTAACTGCATGGTGACCATGCCCTCGTCTATCGCTTTGTCTTGGATGATATCGGATGTGGCGTTCTTGACGATCAGGTCCTGAACGGTGGCAGAATTACTCAGTACCTCATAAATACCTACGCGTCCTTTATATCCGGTGTGGTTGCAGCTGTCGCAGCCGTCGTCGTGCGGTTTGAACAGGCGGCTGATGGTGCTCGGGGTGGTACTCGGGTCGTCGACACTCGTGTTCTTCTTATCCTTGTCATCGGCTTTACCAATGCCGCTGGTTAGGGCTTGTCGCTCCAGTTCATGTACGTGGTTCATTATTTCTTTTTTGTCGGTACCGAATATGTGGTCAACCTGTTTCAGTTCGGCCTCGTTCGGCTTGTATGTTTCGCGGCAGTTCGGACAGAGTCGGCGCACCAGGCGTTGGCCGACCACTACCCGCACCGTGCTGGCGATAAGGAACGGCTCTATACCCATGTCCAGCAGGCGTGGCAGACAGGTGGCGGCGTTGTTGGTGTGCAGCGTGGCGAATACCAGGTGACCGGTCAGAGCAGCCTGGACGGCCAGGTCAGCTGTTTCACCGTCGCGGATCTCGCCGACCATGATGATGTTCGGATCCTGACGTAGCAGTGCGCGCAGCCCAGCCGCGAACGTCATACCGGCCTTGGGGTTCACCTGGGTCTGGTTGGCGCCCGGGATTTTGTATTCTATGGGGTCTTCGATGGTGGAAATGTTCACGGTGGGACGGTTGAGCATGCTGAGTACACTAAACAGGCTTGTTGACTTACCGGAGCCGGTCGGGCCGGTCACGAGCACCATGCCATGCGGTTGTACGATGGCGTGGTTGACGGAGTCGATATTGTGTCCCCAGTAGCCGAGCTCTTCCAGGGTAAGCGCTCTCGATGATTCGCTCAGAATACGCATGACCACCTTTTCGCCCTCGCTGATAGGCAGTGTGGAGACGCGTAGGGCTACTACTTTGCCACCAACTTGCATCTTGAACCGGCCGTCTTGGGGCACGCGGTGTTCGTCTATTTTGAGGTTGCTCAAAATCTTTATACGGCTTACCAGGGCTTGGGCGACTTTCTTGGGGAGCTTGTTCGCTTCACGTAAGATACCGTCCACGCGGTAGCGTACCAGCACGAAATTGTCGCGCGGCTCGATGTGTATGTCACTGGCGCTACTGCGTACCGCGTAGTCAATAATCAGATTGACGGTCTGAGCAATGGGTGAATCTTCGGTCAGCTCGGTCGCGTCGACTTCCTCCGGCTCGCTGGTCTCTTCGTCTTCGATAGCCATGACCTTGTCAAGCTCGGTCCCGACCGATGAGCCGTCACCGTATTGGTCGAGCGCCGCCATGATAGTGCTGCTGGCGGCGGCATACACACGCACTGCTTGACCTAGCTGCTTTTGCAGGAAGCTGATAGCCGGTATGTCGTCGGGGTCTTCCATGGCGACGAACACCACGCCGTCCTCATCGATATCGAAGGCGACTGCCCGGTACTGCTTCGCGACGCGTTCGGGTATGAGTTGCAGCGTTTCTTTGTTGAGTTCGCGTGGATTCAGGTCGACGAACGGTACGTCGATAGATTCCGCATACAGCTTCGTCAGCTCTTTTTCACTGAGCGTGTTGCTGCTTACCACTACATCTTGCAGAGGTTTCTTTTCGCTTTTTTCCTGTTCGCGGAGTGCTTTTATTTGTTCACCGGTGAATTTGCCGGTGCTTGCGAGCAACTTCTCCACCAAGTCATCAGATACGCGCATGATTACCTACAGTATACCAGAAAGCCACAACCGCAATAGATAAAAATACGCCACAAACAGGACGGACCTGTTTGTTTCGCTAAACTAGTGTTACGATGAGTCCATGCCGAGTAAGAATGTTCTAAAAGAGGATGTGCAGGATACGTTTTATCACGTATATTTTCGCGGCGGTAATAAGTCACGCATTTTTAGGAGTGCAGCGGATTACGAAAAATTGCTTAAGCTCTTTGCGCGTTATTTATCTTTAGAGGATGCAAAAAATCAGAATAGCAGATCATTCCCTAACTACTGTAATCGAGTCGAGATCGTTGCATTCTGTCTTATGCCGAATCACGTACACCTTCTCATATATCAATATCAAAAGGGCGCAATGACCGAGTTCATGCGGAGTCTTCTGACGAGCTATAGCATGTATTTCAATAAAAGGTACAAACGCAGTGGCCCCCTGTTTGAGTCACGCTATAAGGCATCCAGAATAAGTGACGACGCATATCTGCAGCATATTACGCGCTATATCCATCTGAACCCAAAGCACTGGCGAGAATATGAATATTCCAGTTTGCCGTATTATTTACAGCAAGTGACAGATGAATGGATACAGCCAAAACGGATCGCGGAGCTTTTTACGAGCCCTGTCGCATACCTGGAATTTGTAGAAGATTACCAACAGAACAAAGAGATGCTAGACATTCTAAAACACGAACTTGCGAACAATCTCGCCGGTTAAATTCGGATAAACAGGTCCGTCCTGTTTATCCGGGTATTAGTTTGCATTGTGGGGTGGCGGGGCGTATACCAATGGATACAAATTAATCGGCACGTAGTTGCCACAGGAGGGATTAACACTATGGTAAAAGCAGCAAAAGAGGCTCCGGTAGCAACCGAGGGGGACGGAAAGACGAAAGCACTCGGTTTAGCGCTCGAGACCATTGAGAAGCAGTTCGGCAAGGGCTCGATAATGAAGCTGGGCGAGGCCCACACTATTAATGTCGAGACGACGCCGACCGGCAGTTTGAGTCTGGATCTGGCGCTCGGCGGCGGTATTCCGAAAGGCCGCATCGTGGAGATTTACGGCCCGGAAAGCAGCGGTAAGACCACGTTGACCCTGCATGCCATTGCGGAAGTACAAAAGCGTGGCGGTACGGCCGCGTTCATCGACGCCGAACACGCGCTCGACCCAGCCTACGCCAAGCGTATCGGCGTAGACGTGGAGAATCTGTTGCTGAGCCAGCCGGACAACGGTGAGCAGGCACTTGAGATTACCGAGACGCTGGTGCGCAGCAATGCGGTGGACCTTATTGTAGTTGACTCGGTCGCTGCGCTGGTGCCACGAGCCGAGATAGAGGGCGACATGGGCGACCCGCAAATGGGTCTACAGGCCCGGTTGATGAGCCAGGCGCTCCGTAAACTGACTGGCGTTATCAGTCGCAGCAAAACCACTGTTATTTTCATTAACCAGATTCGCATGAAGATTGGTGTGATGTTCGGTAACCCCGAAACGACTACTGGTGGCAACGCACTGAAATTCTATGCCAGCGTACGTATGGATATCCGCCGTATCAGCCAGATCAAGCAGGGCGACGGCGTCATCGGCAACCGAGCTCGGGTAAAAGTGGTGAAGAACAAAATCGCACCGCCGTTCCGTGAGGCCGAATTCGACATTATGTACAATGAGGGCATCAGTGTAGCCGGCGATATTCTGGACCTTGCAGTAAAATATGCCATTGTTGAGAAAGCCGGTGCATGGTTCGCTTATGGCGGAGATAAAATCGGCCAAGGCCGTGAAGCCGCTAAGACCTATCTGCAAGAGAACCCGAAAGTACAAGGTGAGATTGCCAAGAAAGTCCGCGAAGCGGCAGCAAAGGAGTAGCATGGCAGACGTCAACACCGTTCAGAGTGCATCGCTTGCGGTACTGCAGCAGTATGTGCAGCAGGCCATGCAGGAACGTGGGTTCGACGATGAGACGCTCAGTCAGAAGTTCATGTTGCTACTCGAAGAGTCCGGTGAATTCGCGCAGGCGGCCCGCAGGGAGGCGAGTATAAAACAGCGAGCCGACCGCGCTCCGAGCGACAGCTTGGCCGACGAAGCGGGCGACGTGCTAATAGTACTGCTCGATATATGCAACCAGCTGCAGATAGATCTCGAGAGCGCCTTTGTACAGAAGGAACGCAAAAACCAAACCCGTACGTGGCAGTGAATATCACGGCTGTAAAGCAGCAGGAGCGGTTGAAGGGCCGCTACTCAGTTTACATTGACGGGAAATACGCCTTTAGCCTCAGCGCCGACACCCTCTTGTCGACAAAACTGACAGTTGGCCAGGAACTGGACGCAGCGGCGCTTAAGGCTTACAAAAGACTCTCCCAGGACGACAAAGCGTACAGCCTGGCGCTGGCGTATGTTGCCCGCAGAATGCGTAGCGAAGGTGAGCTGCGTGACTATTTTCGGCGCAAGGGTTACGATGCTCCACTCAGCGAGCAACTACTGCAGAAATTAACGGAGCTCGGGCTGGTTGACGATGCGAAATTCTCCGACGCCTGGGTGCGCAACCGCCGTCTACTCAGGGGTACCAGCACTCGTCGATTACGCCAGGAGCTACGGGCCAAGCATGTCGCCGATGACACTATCCGGCAGTCATTGGCTACAGACGAAGTCGATGACCAGGCGGTCCTCCGCGAACTCGTCGCCAAAAAACGCCGGCAAACCCGCTACCGTGATGACCAAAAGCTTATGCAATATCTCGCTCGCCAGGGATTCGGCTACGACGACATACGGCAAGCGCTCGGTCAGATATAGCGCAGTCGGTCCAAGAGTCGTTTCTAGGCCGGCGCGCCAGCGCCCACTGGTGTGCCTTTCAACAGCTCGTTGATAATGATTTTCTTGTCGGTAATTTCGTTTATCTGGTTGCGGTCAATCCCTAAGTTGCCACCCGTAAAGTTTTTGAACACGCTCTGGGCGACGTAGATCTTCTGTATATACATGGTCTCGAGCTCCACCGCGTAGTCGCTGACTTTGCCGACGCGCTCCTTGGATATCGTGATGACCGGCTTACCGATAAGCTTGAAGCCGATACGCATAACGTCCTGTAGGCGGACCAACTCGTCGGCCCGCGCCAACACGTCGTGGTCATCCACGACGAATCCTTGGGCGATGACGTCGCGGATATCCTGGTACAGCAGCACCAGTTCTTCCTTGCTGAACCGGTCGGTGCAGTAAAACCCCTCTATCTTAAGGTTGTTCGGGTTCACGATAGGCGCTACCGCCGTCGCTACCGGCTGTCCGGTACGCAGCGACATAACTGGTCGATTGAGCAGACTTGCACTCAGTTGAAGCATATTCTCCATTATAATCCCAAATGCCGTTGTAAAAAAGAAACATCAAACGAAAACGCTGTTGCTTGCAAGGTGCACAGCCCTTCAGTAAACTTCCAGCAACAACTAGGGTTACCGCAGGGAGCAGTATGAAATTCCGCGTTCTGATTTCGAGGGTGGGCATAGCAGCAACACTAATCGGCAGCTTGCTCGGCATGCCTGCGCCTGCTGTATTTGCCGATGATATCCCACAGCTTGTCATACAACAGTTCAAGGTTACGAGCAGTAACGGCCAGTTCGTAACACTCTATAACCAGACGGATAGCCCACTCGACCTTACTACCTTCGAACTTGACTACACCAGCAGCTCGAACAAAACCAGCACGGTCCCGCTCGTCGGGACGCTGCCCAGTCACTATTACTACGTGCTTGCGGATGACGCAGTACCGGCATGCTACCGGAGCATTGTAAACGGCGTATCGTTGGGATTCACCACAACGAGCGGTAGCTTACGGCTATGGCAGACCACACTTGCCGGTAACGTTAGGACATCATTACTCCAAGATACGGTGAGCTGGTTAAACAAAAATGGCAATCCAGCCACCAGCCCACTGCAGCTTTCGAGTGTGGCGCAGGTGTCATATGTGCGCCAAGCTGCCAGTGGCGATGCAATGGTGACGAGTCCGGGAGATGGTACCTGGGAAAATGTCATAACCAGCACCGAGGACCCTTGTGATCCGGTGGCGGCCGGTATGCCACCGACGGTGTCCCAAGGAGTAACGCTGCTATCGAGTGGACCGGAAGCTCCGGCCACGATAGTCAACCTGGCTGATGACACGCCTACCGGCCCGGTTATACCAGCTACCGATGCCGGTCTGAGCCCGCCGCAGATTACTGAGCTTCTGCCGAACCCGGCAGGTACTGGTACCGATGGCACCGATGAATTCATTGAACTGTACAACCCGAACGATCACCCGTTCGACCTAAGCGGCTTCATCCTGCAAGCCGGTCTTACGACCAAGCACAAGTACACATTTCCGGTGGGCACGAACCTACCAGCCAAGAGCTTTAGGGCGTTTTATTCGGCCGATACCAGGCTGAGCTTGAGTAACACGAGCGGCGAAGCGGACCTGCTCGACCCGTTCGGTACGGTTCTTTCCAGTACCGACCCGTACGGTTCGGCGAAAGACGGTCGGGCGTGGGCGCTTGCGAAAGGCACCTGGTACTGGACGGTCAAGCCTACGCCGGGTGCGGCAAACGTTATCAACCAGGCTACTGCGACAAGCATCAAAACCACGACGGCCAAAAAGGCAGCTGCCGCGGTCAAAGGTGCCACGACTACCGCGGCCAGTCTGCAGGGCGGCGCGACCACTACGGCCGATGCAGCCGACGCGCCCGCACCGCTGCATCCGTTCCTGCTTGCCGGGGTTGCCGCTCTCGCGGTAGGATATGGGGTGTATGAATATCGTCACGACCTGGGAAATCGAATCCACCAGTTCCGCGCAAACCGAGCGGCTCGCCGAAAAGCTGGGCCGTAATCTGTGCGGCAGCGAGGTAATCGAGCTCGTTGGTGATCTGGGCGGCGGCAAAACGACCTTTACGCGCGGTCTGGTACGCGGTGCGGGCAGCGCTGACAACGTGGCCAGCCCCACCTTTACCATTTCGCGCGAATACAGAGCGCCGAAATTCACTATCGCCCACTTCGATTTTTACCGTTTGGGTAAAGCTGGCATCGTGGGCGACGAGCTCGCCGAAATTATCGGTGACAAAAAGTGCGTCAGCGTGGTGGAGTGGGGCGGAGCCGTCCGCGATGTCCTGCCGCCGGACCGGCTTATAATCCGCCTGCGTTTCACCGGTGAAAATGCCCGCCAGCTTACGTTTGAGTACCCTGCCAGACTTTATTATCTGATGAAGGGTGTGCAATGATTATCGTAACGCTTCGAACAGATAAGCCGGAGGCGGAAGTGGGTTTATACGACGACGAAACGCAACTAGCCTATACTACCTGGCAGGCGCACCGGCAATTGGCCGAGACCATCCATATGCAAATAGAATTGTTGTTAAGAAAGCTACATAAGGATTGGTCAGCTCTGCAGGGCATTGCCTGTTTTCAGGGACCCGGCAGTTTCACGGGCCTGCGTATAGGGCTGACGGTCGCGAACGCCTTAGCGTATAGTTACGGGCTGCCCATAGTGGCCGCACAGGAGCCGCAGTGGCTGGAGACCGGTATCACGCGCTTGCTGGCGGGGGAGAATGACGGCCAGGCTATGCCGTACTACGGCGCCGACGCTCATATTACGCCGCCCAAAAAATAGCCGGAGCCGGCACTGCGCGCGTAGCTTTTCTGTGGACACGGTTCGGCGGTCCGGTATAATCAGCGCAGCACCTGTAAAACAAAGGCGTACCCATGTTCCTACTCGTTCCTATCGTTGTTTTCGTTGGCTTGGCGGTGTTTTTGACGCGGTATTTTTTGGCTCACGACAGAGGGGAGCGGGAGCCGATAGGGGCGCTGTGGCTGGCATTTGGACTCGGTTTTGTCAGTATGGTGCCTGCGGTTATTTTGGAAAGCCTGCTTGTCTCCAGCCGGTACGCGGGCGGCAAGCCGCAGCACGCCGACGGCGGCCTGCTGGTGGCCGTTTTGACCGTCGGTGCCGTGGAAGAAATATGTAAGTTTGCGCCGGCGGCGCTGTTTTTGTTTAAAAAGCGTTATTTCAACGAGCATACCGACGGCATCATCTATTTTGCGTTGGCCGGCCTGGGCTTCGGGCTGCCGGAAAACATTCTCTATACCATGGTGTATGGTACTGGTACCGGAGTGACGCGGCTGATTTTTACGCCGTTTTTTCATGCGGCCATCACCGGCATGGTCGGTTATTTTTTGGTAAAAGTGAAGCTTGACCGCCGACCGGCCTGGACGGTCGGGGCTGCGCTGGCTGCCGCGGTCGTGCTGCACGGTTTGTACGATTTCGGTGCCTTTGTGACCGAAGGAGTTTACATGGTCCTATCCATGATGATTACGCTAGGCATGACTGCGGCGCTGTTTGTTTTGTTTATGCGGGCCGGTGAGCTTGACCGTGCCGTCGGTTTGAGCACGGTCGGACACAATAGTTTTTGCCGGTCGTGCGGATTTCCGAATCCAAAGCACAACCTGTATTGCCAGCACTGCGGACAGCGTGCTTAAATACTCCTGAAGAAAGGAACACAAACAGTATGAACGGTATGAATTGCATCAGGTGCGGCCAGCCGCTCGACCCGGGAGCTGCCTTTTGCGGTAATTGCGGCCAGCCGGTGGCCCAAGCGGCTGCTCAGCCGCCGGCCCAAACTCCCCCGCCGATGCCGGTTGCTGCGGCTACGCCTGCTGTGCAGCCGGTCGCGGTTGTTCCGGCCGCACCGCAACCGCCGCAGCCACCCGTGCAGCCGGTGGTCGCACAACCGGTGTCGCAGATTCCCGCCCAACAGGTATCTCAGCCGGTTGCCGGTGTAACGCCGGCCCAGCCGGCAGCCGTTCCCCAAGGCCAACCGCCGGTTGCTGCGGGGGTACCGGCCTACGCGGTATCTCCACCGGCCCAGCCGGGTGAGGTCAAGGCGATTATCGGGCTTATCGCCGGCGTACTGGCGATTCCCGGCGCGCTCATACCCATCATAGGCTTGTCGCTTAGTACAGTCTGCCTTGTCCTGGCCAGTTTGTCGCTTCGCACGAAGCGCAAAATGGCTAAAATAAGCTTTGCCTTGGGCTGTCTCGGCGTACTTCTGTCGCTCGCCGGGTTTGCCTACAACGTACAGCACCTTTCTCAAACACGGCTCGGCAGCGCGACGCAAGCCATCTCGACCCCTTGCTACGACGTCAAACTGAACACCAGCCTGCATATTACAAACACCAGCGGCAGCTGCACGACGACCGCTTATCTGGGTGACTCGGCCGACACCGCCGTGCAGGCGTATCTGCTGGATGGCTCAACTGAAGCGGATGTTACCGACGCAAACTTTGCACAGATATCGCAGCAAGCTGCGAGTACAATTGTGACCACCATGTCGGATGCGCATCGCACCTTCCAGATTACTTCGGAAAACAACGGCACGTTTGGTGGCGAAAAAGCCTATTTTATTAACGTTTCTACGCCTGACGGTGCGCACGGCCGGATTGCGCTGGTTTTGCACCACGCGCCCAATGGCAACAATGTGTTCGTGGTGTACGCGGTAAACAGTAGTGGCGGCGTTGATTTGGCATCCATTGAGTCCCATCTGGTTTGGAAGTAAAATATACCCATGAATTCGAAAAATCTTCATAAACATGCGCTACCGGTCGTTGTTTTGGTGGTGGCGGGCGTGGTGGCCTCGGTCGGTCTCGTAAGCGCACTGCCGGGTCAGGCGCTGACCGCAGGGACGGTCACGAGCGCCCTAACTGCCCGGCCGGTGTCCGTGGAACGTACTTCCGGCATGACCGCACAGGTCCATTTCGTACCGTCTGACGCGGCGGAGCAGTCTCCGGCCCTGGTGAACGCTCAGGATGTTGCGAATGCGCTGTGGCTGCACTGGGCCCTACAACCCCGGTAAAAATAGTTTTCCACAACATTTGCTGCAAAACTGCTTGACCAATTTATCGGGGGGGGGGGTACCGTATAAGCAGTTAGCCAAAACCAATAATAAAAACGAACAAGGAATAACATGAGTATATTACGTCGTACGGCTTCTGGTGTATCTGCCGCTGTCCTCACCCTATCAAGCTTAATGACCATAGGCCTTACGGGCATAGCCAGTGCCGATGCTGCTCAAACGTGTTTATGGACCGGCTCAGGCAATGACAACAAATTCAGTACGGCTAATAACTGGAGCAACTGTAATAGCAGTACCCCTCAAGCCGGTGACATTATTAAATTTAATAGCAGCATTACGGACACAACGAACCTTACGAATGATTTGAACGTGACTCTTGGGGGCGTGCTTGCCGCTCAGGTCGCTAACAATGATGGTGGAAGCAATTATTATTACGGTACGTATCATATAGATACGCTGAGCCTTTCAGATGGTGCCTCATTGACAGCAGAGACACAATCTACGTGCGATACCCATGCAGAAAGTATCGCTGTCGGTGCCTTGAATTCATCGGGCAGTGTGGTAGATGACATTGCGGCCGCCAACAACGCAACACTACACATTAGTGGCAACTACACCACTTCGGGCCAGTACATTACGGCAGGCGCCGGCAGCGATGTCGCCGGCAGCATAATCATTGAGCCGTCACTTCCGGTACCGAGTGATTGTGGTGGCGCGGGTGGCGGTGGATCACCGAGCGGCTCAAGCATTACTGGCTTGACAGTTCACTCGCTGACGGTTCAAAAGGGCGCCAGTGTCTTATTGGCGGATGTTAACTTTCCGCTGACCCTCGGTGGCGGTAGCGGTAGTGACGCGCCACGCATATATTTCTTTGGTAATTATGACTCTGGTAGTGACGATTACACGGCAACAACATATACGGTTTCTTCGTCGGTTACCCTGCTGTCAGACGCGAACTTCTTCGTAGGTGACGCTACAACAGTAAATGTTACGGGTTCCATAAGCGGTGCGGATTTTGCCCTAAGCCGCGATCAGGACTCTTCGAGTACTGGTGTACTAAACATAAACCCATCGAGCAATGACTCTAAAACACAGACGGGCACCCTATCAAACCCGGTAAAAGTTACGAACATAACGGATTCTCAGCCAGATGCGTATCTTGCGGTGCGGGATAATGAAACAACCACCCTTGACGGTGTGCGATCAACTGTACAGGTGTATAGTGGCGGCATCCTGAAAGGAACGGGCACGACACAATTGCTGTATGTCTCAAAAGATGGTACGGTAGCACCTGGCCATAGCCCGGGTAAGCTGACAGTGTTGAAGAGCCTGACCATGGCTGAGGGCTCCACTTACCAAGCTGAGCTCAAAGACACTAAAGCGGGTGATTTCGACCAACTGGTAGTGGGGAATGCCGCAGACACTACCGGCAATGATGTTTCCATCACTAACGCAATCCTGGATGTGCAGCTGTACAGCGGGGCGAACATGAAGCCCGGCGACCAGTTCAAGATCATCGACAACCTGAGTCAAACGGACGTCAGTGGCACGTTCAAGAACCTGCCCGAAGGCGCGACCTTTAAACTGGGCAACGGCGTCATGAAAATCACCTACAAAGGTGGTGACGGCAACGATGTCGTGCTGACAGCCCAAACCGCCATCAGTGCTCCCGACACCGGCTTTGCCCTTATGAGTTCTCACCCGGTTGTTACGCTTGGTGTAGCGGCAATCGCTGCCGGTTTCATCCTTGTGGTAGCCCAGAGCAGTAAGCGCCAAATAGCTCCGGTCCGGGCAAAGGCTCGTCGCTAGGGGGTGTTCAAAGGGAGGAACGTGTGGAGCACAGACGGCTGACGCTCGATAATCCGGTCTTTGCAGGTACGCTGCGGTATAGTCACCGCAGCGTTGCCTATGTACGGCGTCCGCCGGTCATCGTAGACGTTAACCGGCCTCAATCGAAGCGCGGACCGGCAAAGTCACAGGCTGTGGCGGTACCTCTGGAGCCAGCAAAAGCGCCGACTGCACGCCAGTCACAGTCTAAACTGCAGAGGGCCGCACCGGTGCTCAAGTCGGAACACCTGGTGTCCACGCCTGCGGGAGCATCGGCACCTGTCGAAGCGGCTCCATTGCAAAAAACTGAGGCTCGTCCCACATCCCATCGGCTGCGCCTGAAGCTGCCGGATCGGCGCATGGCGTTGCTGTACGGTATGGCGGTCATCGTTTTTGGTGCGGGTGTGTTCGTCGCAGTGAACGGATTCCACACCAATCAGCAGGTGGCAGCCCAGGTGAAAGGGCAGCAAAAGCAAACGAACGCTTCGGTTGCAGACCATGTCGTGCCGACCACGGAAAAACCGTCTAGCAGCGTGGTGCGCACGTATACCGTCGCGCCGAACGTGCCAAAATACGTAGACATACCGAAACTTGGTGTCCACGCCAGAGTACTTTCCGAAGGTGTGACCAAGAGCGGTGCGCTGCAGGTGCCGTGGAACATATATGATACGGGCTGGTACAACGCCTCTGCCCAACCGGGCCAGAACGGCGCTACGCTCATAGACGGTCACAGCGGCATTGGCAAGACTCATGGGGTGTTTTGGCGGCTGGCCAGCTTGACGACCGGCGACCGGATAACGATTACGCGCGGCGACAACCAACAGTTCACTTATAGCGTGGTCAAGGTCCAGACGGTAGATGTGAACAGTGTGGACATGAACAGCATGCTTGTGTCCGCCGACACCAGCAAGCCGGGGCTGAACCTCATAACCTGCACGGGCGATGTTATTCCCGGCACCGAGAGCCTGAACAAGCGCGTGCAAGTCTATGCCGTGCTGCAGTAATTGACTGTCGTACGCCGGGCGGCGTATTATTTAGGGCAGGAATTGTTGTTTTGGGAATTCCGACTGTTCGATTTTATTTATATTTGATTTCCAGATTGGCGCGCAGAGGACTAGAGACGTGATAGCGATTGTCCGTTCGCCGTATCTTGGGTAGAAAGGAACAAACATGGAAGTAATACTTGCAGTGATTTTTGCTGTAGTCGGGTTAGGTGCGGGCGGGGGCGGCACATTTTATTACGAAAGAAAGCGGCAAGCGGGACGCGAAGATGCCGCGGCCAAAGAGCTCGCCAAGGCAAAAAAGGAAGCCGCCAAGCTGGTGGATGTCGCCCGTGAAGACGCTGCGCGGATTGCCGAAGACGCCCGGAAGGACGAAAAGGCGCGCCGCAACGAGCTAAAAGATTTGGAAAACCGCTTGGTAACCCGCGAAGCCACCTTCGACAAAAAGCTAGACGAGCTGGACAAGCGCACCGAAAACCTGCGCAAAGGCGAAGACGAGGTGGAGCAGCTAAAGAACGAAATCCGCGACATCCGCGTAAAGCAGCAGGAAAAACTCGAGAAAATCGCCAAGCTGACCAAGGCCGATGCCGCCGACAAGCTCATGCAGATGACCGAGCGCGACATTCGCAGTGATCTGACCGGTCTGGTGGCCAAGCTGCAGAACGAAGCTAAGGACGAGGCGGAGGAGCAGGCGGGGCTTATCATTGCCACCGCTATGGAACGCATGGCCAGTGAAGTAACGGCTGAGCGTACGGTTACGAGCGTCAAGCTGGAAGACGAGGAAATGAAAGGCCGCATCATTGGCAAAGAGGGGCGCAACATACAGGCGTTGCAGCGTGCCACGGGCGTGGACATTATGGTAGACGACACGCCGGGCTACATTGTGCTAAGCAGCTTTGACCCGGTGCGCCGCGAAGTGGCGCGCATCGCACTGGAAATGCTCCTAAAAGACGGCCGTGTCCACCCGGGCCGCATCGAAGAAGTGGTAGAAAAGGCACAGAAACAAGTCGAGAAAGAAGTGGTGCGTGCCGGCGAAGACGCAGCGCGTGAGGTTGGTGTCATTGGCATTCCGAAGGAAATCTTGCACCTGTTGGGCGAGCTAAAATACCGCACCAGCTATGGGCAGAACGTGCTCAAGCACAGCACCGAAATGGCGCATATTGCCGGCATAATTGCCGAAGAGCTCGGTGCCGATGTAAAGACCGCTAAATACGCTGCGCTGGTCCATGACCTGGGCAAGGCGCTAACGCACAAAATGGAAGGCAAGCACCACCACATTAGCGGTGAAATGCTGCGCAAGTACGGTGCGCCGGAAGCGGTTGCACTGGCCGCCGAACAGCATCACGACGATGTGGAAGCGACCAGCGTAGAGGCCCTGATAGTCCGCGTGTGCGACGCCATTTCGGCTTCCCGCCCGGGTGCCCGCAACATTTCGGCCGAGAACTTTGCTGAACGCATGAAGGACCTGGAAAACATCGCCAATGGCTTTAAGGGCATCGAAAAGTCGTACGCCATTTCTGCTGGCCGCGAGGTCCGCGTGTTTGTGAAGCCGCAGCAGGTTGACGATCTGACGGCCATCCGTCTGGCCCGCGACATCGCCACTAAAATCGAAAGCAGCATGAACTACCCGGGTACTATCAAAGTCAACGTCATCCGCGAAACCCGCGCCATAGAATTCGCCAAATAATATGCCCACAGAGATTGAAGTTAAATTCCTAAAAGTAGACATTGATGACATTCGGGCGCGCCTGAAAGCCGCCGGTGCGGAGCTGGAACACCCCATGCGACTTATGCGGCGCGACCAGTTCGACCACGCGGATGAACGGTATACAAAAGGGAATTTCTTTGAGCGGTTAAGAATCCGCGACGAAGGTGACAAGCTTACAATAACCTACAAGAAGAAGCTGTCGGGTTCCGAATATCCTATCGAACTAGAGACAACTATAGGCTCGTACGAAACGGCCAAACAACTCTTGACGGCGGTTGGTCTGCACAGCTTTAGCTATCAGGAATCAAAGCGCGAAACGTGGCAGCTTGACGATGTCGAAGTTGTAATAGACGAGTGGCCGTGGCTGAATCCGTACATTGAAATAGAGGGCCCGAACGAGGAGGGTATTAAAACAGCAACTGCAAAGCTGGGCTTTGATTGGGCAGATGCAGCATATGGCAGTGTCGACACTGCCTACATGGCGCAGTATCCAAAAATGGCCAAACAAGACTCCATTGGTTTTGTCCCGGAGGTAAAGTTCGACGCGCCTTTGCCGGACTACCTGAAGGAGCGTATGTGAATATCCTGTACATCGGGGATGTGATGGGGGGGATGGGGCTGCTGGCGGTCGAGAAAGTGCTACCACAGCTGCGGAAAGAGCGTGGCATCGATTTCGTAGTGGCGCAGGCCGAAAACGTGACGGATGGCAAGGGTGTATCGCCAGAGGATTTTGCGCGGCTGCGTAAGGCGGGCGTGGACTTTTGCACCGGCGGCAACTGGACGCTGGCAAACGAGTCAATTTACCCGGCGCTTGCTGACCCGGCTCAGCCCATTGTGCGTCCGGCAAACTACCCGGACTCCCCTGGCCTGCCCTATAAAATATCCAATACTATACAAAGTATAGTATTGGGCAGAGAAGCCAAAATACTCGTGGTGAGCCTGATGGGCCAGATTGTGGGACGCGATGCCGACAAGCCGACCGACAATCCGCTTAAAACCATCGATAGTATCTTGGCAAAAGAAGCCGGGAATTACGATATGGCGGTGGTGAACCTGCATGGCGATTTCAGCAGCGAGAAGTTCATCATCGGTTACTACCTGGACGGCCGGGCGAGCGTGGTCGTGGGCGACCACTGGCACGTGCCGACAGCTGACGCCGATGTGCTGCCCAAAGGCACGGCACATATGACGGACGTGGGTATGTGCGGCTCGCTTGACAGCTCGCTGGGCGTCAGGTTTGGCTCGGTCTTGCCGCGCTGGCGCGACAGTATGCAGACGCGCAACGTACTCGAAACCGATGGCCGCAGCCAGTTTAACGCCCTGCTCGTCACTGTAGACGCAGAAACCGGCAAAGCCACAAAAGCCGAACATATCCGCCAAATATTCAGCCAGGAGTGATTTTTGACTAGGCACAAAGTCGAAGTCTTGGTATACTTCTCGCCATAAGCATTAACGAAAAGTGGTGGGCAAGGAGGGTTCCTTTATGAAAGCAAAAATCACCGCCATGCTGCCAGGTCTTATTGTGGCGTCGGTTGTGGGCATAGCGTTGGTAGCGGTAAGTCCGCACCGCGCAGACGCTGCTGCCAAGTCCGATACTAAGAAATCTCAGTCCGACACCAAGAAAAAGTCGGATACGTCTAACAAAAAGGACACCAAAGACAGCAGCGCGTCATCGAAGTCGCAGAAAACAACTCAGAAATCCACTGCCGCCAAGAACTACACCTACACTGCTCAGTCGGGTGATTCGTACACGCTGTTCGCGCGCAAGGCTATCGAAGCATATGCCCAGCAGCAAAAGCTCACTATTTCCCAGAACCGTATTATTTACGCCGAAACAAACCTGACGATAGCCGCCGGTTCCCCGTACCTGAACCTGGGCCAACAGCAGACTTTGAGTGCGGCAACGGTTAAGTCGTGGGTTACCAAGGCCACAAACCTTTCGGATGCCCAGGCAGCATTGTGGAATGTGTACGTGCCGACCGTAAACTTCGATGTTTCGCACGTTGGCCAAGCCGGCTAAACACTGCTAGCGCTGCGTCTGTCAATCTGTTATAATCACCACCGTTGTGGCTCTCAGCCCTGCGTAGGGAAAAAGAGCAGCCCGAGCAAAAATCGCATTTTTTGCCCGGCGCGATGATACAAGAATTGTATATGCACCGCAAAGCGGGCATATAAAAGTTCTTGCCTCATTACACGGGGAGTGGCGCAGTCCGGTAGCGCACGCGGTTTGGGACCGCGGGGTCGCAGGTTCAAATCCTGTCTCCCCGACCACATGAAAAGTGGCGGATGTAGCTCAGTTGGTTAGAGCGTCTGATTGTGGCTCAGAAGGCCGTGGGTTCAAATCCCATCATTCGCCCCAAGAAAAGACGGTTAGGTCGTAGGCCTGGCCGTTTTTTCTTTAGCGATGCGGATTGGAACCCACAGAGGAGTGAATTACCGTGACATGGAATTACCAGTGTGCGAGCAGGAAGCCTATAAAAAGCGGAACCAGCAGATTGTCGAGGCCCCAGGTGGCTATGCTTTCCAGAATGGTCGCAGTGGCTGCGGCAAGTACGACCAAGAGTATCCCTGCGGTTGTGTCATTCCAAAACACATACCCGCACAGAATGGCCAGCGACACGACAAAAAAGCTCAACGAGCCGGCAATGCTTTTGGTATGTCCGAGCAGCCGGTAGCGGTTTCCTTGCCCGAACCGTGTGCCCACTATGGCGGCAAAACCGTCCGCCAGGCTCATTTGCAGGATGGCTGCGGTGTATATTGCTTTGTCGTGTGTGATGTACGTAAGGGCACCTACGCTGAATGCGAAGCAAATCTCACCGAACGTGGGGCGTTGTGCACTGTGTATGGCTTTGAATAGTTTGAGCCGGTCCGAAACCATTACTACCACCAGGAACGCCAGGCTGAGCAGCCGTATATCGTGCCAGCTCATGTACCAGGGCCAGCATGCCACGAAGCTGCCTACGGTAATGTGGACGAACTTACGGCCCACTTCACCGCGTACCCAATGTTTGCGCCAGGCGAGTTCGCCTGCAAGCAGTACGACGAATACGGCAAAAATACTGCAGAGTATATACATTAGTCTCATTGTACGCTTTTTGGCGAGTTGAGCGCACCTGTGAATATAAAAAGCCCAAGATACTAACCTTAGGCTTTTTATATGGTCGGGGTGACTGGATTTGAACCAGCGACCTCAGCGTCCCGAACGCTGCGCGCTACCAAGCTGCGCCACACCCCGAGAGAATGATACAAGAATTTTATATGCCCGCTTTGCGGTGCATATACAATTCTTGTATCATCGCGCGGGCAGAATGGAATACATTTTGTCCGGCTGCTCTTTTTCCTTCGCAGGAATAGGAGTTATAACAGGGGGTGATTATAGCGTAGAGGTGGGGATAAATCAAAACCTACTCTGATTTTGATTTTTGGTCGGTGCGGAAGCTGACATCAATTTCTTCTTCGGGTTTAGGGCGCATCGCTTCCTTTTCGGCTTGCAAGCGATATGACTTTTCATCGGCTGTGGTAAGTGGCTTGCCGGTGAGACTACGTGGCCAGAGGCGATAGGTATGTACGACATTAATCTCGATTGCGTACGTAAAGACCTGGGCCTGTAGATACACCCAGAACAATATGGCAAGCACCAGTCCGAAGCTGCCATACAACCCGTTCAAATTATGCAATTCGTGTGTGATGAGGTACCCACCCAGGGTCTGTAAGATTAAGACACCGATAACCGCAGCCACCGCGCCGACACGTAAATCTTTGTGACGATGCCGCCGGGATGTCCCCATCAGAAATATGTACATGAACAACACATACAGCAACACCGCGTTAATAAGCAGGGGTACCACGCGGAACACCAGCGAATGCCCGAGCGCCGCGGTGGCATAACTGGCGAGTGTGGTAGTCAGGATAAACCCGAGACCGGTGCCCAGCAGCAGACCGAAACTTCTAAGTATGTTTTTGGGAAAGCCGCTGCGCCGGGCCCGCGGTACGGCCCAGGCGTGGTCGAGCGTATCACGGATTACGTCGGCAATACCCCGGCTCCCATAGAACGCGAAAAGCAACCCGACAACCAGTGCCAGTCCGGTCTTACTGCTCCCGTGTACCTGCGTCTCCAGCTGCGTGCCTACGATAGGGAAATAGCTGTTGATATCGGCTAATAAGCGTGTGCGTGCATGCAGGTTGTGCTGGGCTATCAGGTCTACTACCGATGTCGCCACGATCAGCAACGGAAACAGCGACAAAAAGCCGTAGTACGTAATAAGCGCTGCCTGGTGCCCGGACTGGTCGTCGCCATATTTCTTAATGACTGCGTACGGGAAACCGAAGGCATGGTGTCTCTGCTGGAATACGTCCATCCTGGCAAACATGCGCTCAAAAAAGTTCTGCTTTTTTGCCATGTGTATAAGTGTAGCAGATGCAAGTCCTCCTTTAGGCGGGAGGAGATGCAATTACGAATTTATTTCGGAATAGCATTGGAGGGTAAGACCCTCCTAAAAGTGGTCCCCCCGGAATGACTCGAACATTCGACCTTAGGCTTAGAAGTCCTCTGCTCTATCCAACTGAGCTACGGGGGGATGCGTATAGTATACCGAAGTCGGGGCCTTACGGATATAATAGATGGGATGAAGGCTGGACAATACATACTCGACCGACTGTTGCCGGAGCTGGTGCAAGCGGCGGCGCAACGGCATGGCATTACGTGCGATGTCATGTCCGACGGCTGGGTTTTACGGCTGGCACGCAACGATGTTGTACGTTGGGTCGTCGGCTATCAGTTCGACGTGAACCGGGCCGCGGCCAGCGCGGTAGCTCAGGACAAAGTAGCGACGTATCTGTTGCTGCAGACCGCCGGTATTCCTGCGGTGCCGCACATGCTTATCCGCTCGGTGCCTCATGCGGAACCAAATATGACGGCGCTGGCCAGCCTGCCCATGGGTCCCATTGTGCTCAAGCCGCTGGATGGCACGAGTGGTCGCGGCGTATGCAAGGTCACAGACACGAGCGAGGTAGTGGCACACATCGTGGCCAGCCCGGAAACGGCCTGGGCGGTATCGCCCTGTGTCGACATCGCTGCAGAATACAGGGTAGTCGTGCTCGATAGCAAGGCGGTTCTGGTGTACGAGAAAACGCAGCCAGCAACGCATGGCGGCTTAAAATTCTTCAACCTTGGCATGGGTGCTGTGGCCGAACCTATCGCGGATCCGGCGCTGCAGGCCCGACTGGAATCTCTGGCAATCCGGGTTTGTAATTTTGCTTCGCTCCGCTTAGCAGCAGTAGACATTGTGGTGACAGCTGCCAATGAGACGCTGATACTCGAAATAAACGATGGTATGATGATGGAAAACTACGCCCGCCAGTCCCCGCAAAACAAAACTCATGCCGCAACCATCTACGACGCAATTGTTGAGGCCATGTTTCACTAATCGATTCACTATTTGAAGTCAGAAACGAGGCGATAGCCGAGTCTTCAGGCGGGAGGAGATGGCATTTCGAATTTACTTCGTTACAGCCCTTTGGGGAGCAGGGCTCCCCTGTTAGTGGTGCGGGATGGGGTAGTCGAAACCCCGTCTCAAGTTTGGAAAACTTGCATATTAGCCGCTATACGAATCCCGCGCTCCGGAAATTATAGCAGATATCCACTACATAACAGATAGGGCTGTGGTTTTGCTTGACAAGTGGGGCTATACTGGGAAGTACCAATAAAAGGAGGGGTTTATGGAAAAAGCAACTTCCCAGGTAGCGAAAGGGCTAACTGGGTTATTTTTGGTGGGCGCCGAATTCTTTTTGGCGGTCCGCTTCGTACTGCACTTTTTTGCAGTCAATCCTACCAACGGGTTCGCGGCGTGGATTTTCAACAGCACTGATGCGCTGCTAACACCGTTCCGCGGTCTGTTTACGACAGCCCCGGTCGGCCACCCGCATTACGTGGACCTACCTTTGCTGTTTGTAATGGCAGTCTACGTCATCGCGGCAGCGGTACTCGTCTGGGTCTTCGCCTGGGCCAACAACCTGCCCGTCGCCCGCAAAAAATAACGGAGGCTGATTACAAAACGTCGGCTCTCTTACGGGCCGGCGTTTTGCGTGCAGTAAATAACGGGTGCTCATGATACACTGAACATTAAGTGTTTCTATGATCTCCGATACATTCATACATCAGACCCTTGTCACGCTGTTACTTAGCCTGCTGTCGTTCCTGGTCGCTATGTTGCTGACCCCGCTGTTTACGTACTTCGCCTATAAATATAAATGGTGGAAACGCGAGCGTACGCATGCGTCGACCGGCGAAGCGCTGACCGTTATCAACAAGTTTAATATTAAGCGCAATGTGCCGTTGATGGCGGGAACGGTCACCGTGGTCGCTATCAGCGGTGTTACCTACTTGTGCAACTGGAGTCGTGGCCAGACCTGGTTGCCGGTGGCGGGGCTAATCGGCGGCGGACTGGTGGGGCTTATCGACGATCTGATCAATATTGCCGGCAAGGGCGGCAAAGTAGCCGGGCTGCGTCCGCAGGTAAAATTCGCCATGATCACCATCGTGGCTGCATTGAGCGCCTGGTTCTTTTACTACAAGCTCGGCTATCACTCGGTGCACGTGTGGGGTGCGGGCGACTTACACATCGGCTGGTGGCTCATACCGCTTTTCATTCTTGTCGTGGTCAGCACCGGCAACGCGGTGAATATCAGCGACGGGCTTGACGGGCTTGCCGGCGGGCTGCTCACCAGCGCGTATGGTGCCTTCGGTGTGATTGCGCTGCTGCAGGGCAACTACGGTATCGCCGGATTCTGTCTGACTGTAGTCGGCGGGTTGATTGCCTATTTGTGGTTCAACATAGCGCCTGCCCGCTTCTTTATGGGGGATGTCGGCTCGTTTTCGCTCGGTACGGCGCTGGGTGTGGTGGCAATGTTGACCAACTCTTTGCTGCTTCTGCCGGTCATCGGACTTGTTTTCGTGGCCGAGGCCGGTTCCAGCCTGTTGCAGATTCTTTCGAAAAAATTCTTCAAGCGTAGGATTTTCATTGCCGCACCAATTCATCACCACGTCGAGGCAAGAGGCTGGCAGAAAACACAGATTACTATGCGGTTCTGGCTGATTGGTCAGGCCTGTGCCATTGTCGGCTTAGTACTGGCGCTGCTCGGGAAATATATCTAGAGGTCTTGGAACACCGTAATGTGAGCGCCCAGGGAGTTGAGGCGTTCGGCCAGGTCTTCGTACCCACGCTGGATCGTGTAGATATTGCGCAGGGTTGAGACGCCATTGGCAGCGAGCATACCTATGAGCAGCAGCGAGGCGGGCCGGAGTGCCGGGGGGCACATGACGTCGGCACGACTGAATTTGGTGGGCCCGAGTACATACAGCCGATGCGGATCGGCCAGCTCTACGCTGGCACCTATCTTAGTCAGCTCGGTGTAGTAGATGGCGCGGTTCTCGTACATCCAGTCGTGGATAAGCGTACGGCCTTTGGCGACCGCGGCGATGGGCACGAAATAGGGCAAGTTATCGGCGTTCAGGCCCGGGTAGGGCAGGGAATGGATTTTGTCAGTAAGCGCCAGAAGCTTGCCCTCGTGTTTGTGGATGGTGATGTCGACTAGGTCGGTATGGCCGTTGGCCGCCTTGTACCTATCGGTCTGGGTGTAGGCAAGTCCCATCTTTTTGAGCTTCAGGAGCTCGATGGTAACGAAATCTATCGGTACGCGTTCGATGGTGATTCCGGAATTGGTAGTTACGGCCGCCGAAATGAAAAACATGGCTTCGATAGGGTCTTCGGCCGGAGCATAGGTAACGTTTTTTTTGATGAACGGTACGCCGGTAATACGCAGGCTGCTGGTACCGATGCCTTCGATCTTAACGCCGAGTTTCTGCAGGAAGAAGCACAGATCCTGTACCATGTAATTGGCGCTCGCGAAATCGATTTGCGTTTGTCCCGCAGTACGGGCGGCGGCCATGAGGGCGTTTTCGGTCACGGTGTCGCCGACTTCGTACAGGGCGAAGCGTCCGGCGGGTTTTTTATCGACCGTGACGTTGTAATGGCCTTGGGTGGCGACGATACCTACGCCGAATTCTTCCAGGGCGAACAAATGCGGCTCCACGGTGCGCTCGCCCAGCTTGCAGCCGCCAGCGTAAGGGATTTTGAAGCTTTCGTGGTCGTGCATCAGGCTGCCGATGAGCATGAGAACACTGCGTGTCTTGCGCGCGGCGCTCTTGTTTATCTTGTCGAGCTGCAGGGTCTCCGGGCGGCGGATCTCCAGGTCGTTGCCGGGTAGCCATTTGACACGCACGCCGATGCTTTCCAGTACTTCGATGATACGGTTGACTTCCTCTATTCGCGGAAAGTTCTTAAACTTAGTGACGCCATGGTTCAGCAGACTGGCGCAGAGCAGGGCGACCGCGGCGTTCTTACTGGTTTTGAGCGCGATACGGCCATGCAGTTCGTGACCGCCTTCTATGCGCAGGTTCACACTGCCGCTGTTGAGGCTGATGAGCTGCTTGTTCAGGGCGTCGCTCAGGCGGCCCAGCGTTTCCAGGCTTAAGTTCTGTTTGCCCTTTTCAATCCGGTTTATAGCCGACTGGCTGGTCCCCAGTTTGGTTGCGAACTCAGCCTGAGTCAGACCGCGTTCTTGGCGTACTTGTGCGATAAAATCGCCGATTTTTTCATTGGTGCTGGCCATATGTGTCTCTGTAATATATCATATATGATATAAAAATGCAATGTTTTGATTGTTTTTGTTTTTGCGAACCTGCAGATAAGTATAGGCCTGGATCCAGTAGATAGCAACAGGTGGGCGGCTACCTCGCTGCTTCGCACCGCTCGGTTACGGCTCGCCGCATGCTATATCCACCCGACAAACCCTTAAGGGTTTGTCGGGCTTTTCCGGTCTTCAGATCGAAGGTCGGTGGGAGCGAACTCCCGTTCGCGCTATGCTATGCTGTAACCATGAACGATGAGGAAATTGCCCGGCTCATAGGCGCAGAGGAAAAGCGCCAGCGCGAAGGGCTGGAACTGATACCCAGCGAAAACTACGTGTCGCGTGACGTTTTAATGGCCATGGGTAGTGTGTTTACCAACAAGTACAGCGAAGGCTACCCGGGCCGGCGTTACTACGGTGGCCAGGAAAACACCGACCAGGTCGAGCAGCTGGCCATCGACCGCGCCAAAAAGCTGTTCGGCGCCGACCACGCTAACGTCCAGCCGCACAGCGGTGCCCCAGCAAACGAAGCGGTCTATAGTGCCTGGCTGGAGCCGGGCGACGCGGTGCTGGCCATGGATCTCAGTCACGGCGGCCACCTAACGCACGGTGCCCCGGTGACCCGCAGTGCCAAGCTGTATAACTTTATCCGCTACAAAATGAAGGACCCGGCTACGGGTGAGATAGATTACGACGAACTGCGCCAGCTGGCGCTCAAACACAAACCCAAAATCATCCTGGCCGGGTTCAGTGCCTACCCACGCGAGCTCGATTACGCCAAGTTTGCGGCCATCGGCAACGAGGTAGGTGCACTGCTCATGGCCGATATGGCGCATATCGCCGGCCTGATTGCGGGTGGCGTCGCCAAAAACCCGTTCGATTACGGCTTCCATGTCATAACTACCACTACGCACAAGACGCTGCGCGGCCCACGCGGCGGGTTGATTTTGAGCAAGGGCAGGGTAGGTAACCCGCTCAAAGCTCCCGAAAAGACACTCGAAAACATCCCGACGCTTATCGATCGTGCCGTGTTCCCGGGCATGCAGGGTGGCCCGCACGAGCACATCATCGCGGCCAAGGCGGTGGCATTTGGTGAAGCACTGCAGCCGGAATTCAAAAAATACGCTGCGCAGATTGTAAAAAACGCCGCTGTACTGGCCGACGAGCTGAAGAAGCGTGGCTTCCAGCTCGTCACCGGTGGCACATCGAACCACCTTATTCTTGCAGATATCTACCAAAGCTTCGGCCTGGACGGCAACGTGGTCGAAACCGTGTTGGATAAGATTGACCTGACGCTCAACAAAAACGCCGTGGCCAATGACCCACTGCCGCCGTTCCGCCCCAGCGGTGTCCGCCTGGGCACGCCGGCCATCACCACCCGTGGGCTGGTCGAAACGGACATGCCGCAAATAGCCGACTGGATGGCGCAGGCCATAGAACACCGCGACAGCCCGGAGCGTCTCGAAGAACTCCGCGCTGCCGTCCGTGACTTCGCCCTTCGCTACCCGCTCCCCAGCGACCGGGACTAGCTTTTCTTGCGGCGGAGTGTGCCGCGCAAAATAAAACCGGAAACGATACTCGTCAGTGCCATCTTGCCGATATCAATCGCGTGTGTTTTGAACTCCTGCTTGAGCTGCTCTTTGCGTGCGGCCGGGGATTCCGCCACGCAATCCATGAATGTTTCCGTGTCGCGCTCCAGGCCGGCGCAGTGATAATTGGCCATGGCCTCTATGGCCATATTCCGCAGTTCGTCAGCCTGATCGGCTGACAAGCCTGACGGCACATACTCATCGAGTTCAGCGTTCAGTTTCAGGAATACGTTGCGGCTGACGATGGCGTTTAAGAAGTCCACACGGCTACTATCCTGATTGAGCAAAAGCGCGACCAGCGTCCGGGGTAATTCGTCGAGAGGTGTGCTGAGAGATAGTGCTTGTGCCGAGATTCGGAACGCCTCGTAGTTCAGCGATGTGGCTGACATCACTTCGTCCAGATTCCTTTGGTTTGGCTTGTTGGCGTATTGCCCGCAGGCTTGAAAATAGTTCAGCTGCGTGGCATCCAGCAAGTCAATCGCCTGTTGGGTTTCGGGTAGGTCGTCCCGGAACTCAGTTAAATCGGGGGTGTCCGACTGCTCTTCATAAAATTCGTGGCGCATATACGCATACTATGCGGGGCATATAGTGGTGTCAATAGCAAAAGGCTTGTGCTGTAAAGTTTACTGCAGCGTACGGAGGTGTTAGCTGGTGGCCCGAGCGACCCAGGTCATGACTATGGCCGCAGCGACGAAGTTGGGGACGATCCACAGCACGGCTTTGAGGCTGTTGCCGGTGTAGGCAAATGCCACCACGATGGTGTAAACAAGATAGGCGGCGTACGGGATATAGGTGAGCCAGCCTTTTGGGCTGACCGGAATGTAGCTGCCGCGAACTTTCGCAAACCAAGCTCCCCGGCGGTATTTGATGCTTGTTGTTTTGCTAACGGTTTTCTTTTGTGTAGCCATGTGCAGCATTATAAACCGCTCGCAGCCGTTGTAAAGCATATGCGCAGCAGCTAAATATACTTGTAATTTTTACAAAAAGGAGTATAAGTATGCATAACTTTCTGGAGTTTTCCTGGATATGCAGAAGTTATCGCTTGGCCGCAACCTCCGTTCATTGTTCCTCCTTGCATTTGCCGCGAGTGTATTCGGTGCGGTGCAGCTGGTGACCTCATTTGCCCGGGCCGTCCCCGCCCCGCAAACCTGGTTCGACGTGACAAAATTACCGCAGGTGGGTGTCGGTGCCGTTATGCCACCCGGTGAAGCGAACGATCTGTATACACAGCATATGCGCATGGGTACCAATCGACCGTGTGATGTGGAAGACGATGAGGGCTGTTGGTACGACACGACCGTCGGTCAGCAGGTTGAACGTTCGGGCTATACCATGAGGGACGCAGAGGGTGCAACGGTGTTCCCCCGCGAGTATGTTATAGATGAAAATAGACAAAATACCTATCCGGTAACCCCTCTCGTGGCCACGCCTAATCCAAACGCGTTCCTGGAGCTTGTGCCGCAAGACCCCAGTGACAACGTATCGCAGTATAAGGTGTACTTTCGGACTGGGGGCGCGAGCATGATAGTCCCGCTGCCCGAAGCACCGGGGGAGGCGCCCTTTGTGCATTTTCTTGGGGGCGAGTCTAATGTGCCTCTGTTGACGCACGGTGGTCAGCCTTGGGTAGTCGATGAGAATGTGCTGTACAGCCAAGTGGGCTATGCGACAAATGGGGCATGGATGTCGATTTTTAGTACCGATGGCTATGTAGTGGTGGTCAATTTAAACGATTTCTCAACCCGGACCATACGGGTCGATGAGTTTGCGGGTACCGACACATTCGGCCTCACGACGGTGAGCGACGATGGGCGCTATTTGGCGGTCAGTGTCAGCGGCGGTCAGCTGCTTGTCTACGACTTGGCAGCTTGCCATAAGGGTGCAGCGGTCAGCGGCGTGGCAGCCGAGACATGTGCGTCACGGGTACTTGACCCGGTACTGCAGATGGTTAACGGCGATGACGAGACGTATCCCGAAGGCGGCGGCATACCGCAGTTCACGAGCACCGCCGATGTGCTTAAATACACTACGACCGGTACGGACCAACAGTACTATATCTGGCCCCCGAATGTCACTATATCGTCGACCGAGGACTCCACAGTAGATAACCATCCCGTTATATATTCACCGACACCCCAAGAGCTCAATTATATTGCGCTTGGTGATTCATATGCCTCTGGAGAAGGAGAGGGGAATGACACCTTCTTCGGCGGAACGGATGTACATGATGTGAACATGTGCCATCTTTCACGAGTGTCGTATCCATATTTAATCGACCGGGATATATGGATAAACTCTTTGACTTCTGTCCACTCCGTGGCATGTTCCGGTGCGAAGATAACGGATGTACTGGATGGGCCACAGCACGCACAGCTACCCAGTCGGAATACCCTAGGGTACTGGCTGCCCGGTGCCAAAAAGCAGCTGCAATATGTAGAAGATAATAAGCCGAACATCATCACGATATCGATGAGCGGTAATGACATTGGGTTTAGTGAAATCATAAAGTCATGTATCCGTTCGGCTACTTGCTATGATACTCGTGAAGATAGAGACGAACTCGTCAATCTTATCAACAGACAGTTTGACAGGTTGGTTTCTATGTACCAACAGATACAACACACCGCAGCTCCAGGAGCACATATTTATGTTGTAGGCTATCCATCGATTGTGAAAACTGGGGGAAATTGCGGCAGTAATGTCCATCTTGATAGCAAAGAAACCGAGTTCGCTAATAATCTTATAGAGTACCTAAATCTGGTTATTAAAAAGGCGACCCAAAGGGCTGGCGTAAGCTATGTAGACACTGAGAAAGCTTTTGTGGGGAATAGGCTGTGTGAGGCCCGAGCCGATTTTGCCGTGAATGGTATAACGATAGGGCACGATACTAACCCAATATCTGACAGCTTGCCATTTAACCTCATTTCCAAGGGGAGTTTTCACCCGACAGTTTATGGGCATGAGTTGCTTGCACTTGCTATCGAGCTGCAAACCAGCAATTTTACTAAGCAGATGCCGAAACCAAATGCGGCAGTTACCGAGCCGACTGTTAGTGATGCAGCCGCACTTTTAATGGGTGTACCAAGTACAGGGCGCCCTGTACGGACCTTGCAGCCTCTCCCGGATAGTGTGGACGATGTTTTGTACAAAAAAACGGATAGCATTGCTCAACTGAACGTTAACACTATCAATATAGGTGGCCTCCAGGCGGATAGTACGGTGCAGGCCTGGCTACATTCCGATCCTATAAATCTTGGAACTTATTCGGTGGATGCGAATGGTAATGCGAAGCTTACGGTTGCGTTGCCAGATTCGGCACCAGTTGGCTTCCATATGTTGTATCTTGACGTTACTGATGCCGATGGTCAGGAAGAACGCCTATTCAAAACAGTGTATGTGGCGGCAACGCCGGACGATCTGGACGGTAACGGTATGCCGAATAGTCTTGAACCCTGTCTGATTTTTGAAGTTCCCGATGGCCAGCTTGTAGGGGACGGCTATGATTGTTCTGGCAACGCGCTTATCACGACTGCTTCTGGCGTAGGTTCTCCAATTCACGCGCCTACGCCCCTAAAAGACGGCCCAGAAAGTTTTAGTGCTACATCGGTCAATGGTATTGGGGCAAGCGATGTAAGTACTCTTATTCCATCAAAAGACTATCTATCTGCAGGGGCGGCACGCGCGAAATCCGACCATGGTCCTAGTTTTTTGGGATGGCTATATGCGACAGTTGTGTCGGGTATCGTCTTACCAATAATCTATTTTCTATATCGGAAGAGCAGGTAGGCTTATTGCCCCCATACTGCACTAATGACGTATAGGCTTACATAAATCACAAGAGCCACTACTAGGGGCACAATAAGCATCTTTTTCCAGTTACGGGTAACGGCGAACGCTATCAATAGATTGCCTGCAATATAAAGAACGATTGCCTGATGGAGTAAGCTTGGTACTTCTTTTCCGGCGCAGAAGCCGCCACTGTCATGACACCCCCAAAATGCAAAATACACGACGCCCCATAATACCAAAAACGCCCCCCCTAGAAATAGCAAAATGCGGAGGAGCCATTTCAGAACGGTTTTTGCAGTACTGGGCATATGCTGAATATACACGGTTTAGGTTGGTTACGGTAGGGTTAAAACTCCCCGAGGAAGCGGACTTCGGGTGTGAGGGTTATGCCGAGCTTTTCGTGGACGGTGCGGATTATTTCCTGGGCGACGTCGTAAATCTGCTGGGCGGTGGCGCCGCCGGTGTTTTCAATCTTCAAAATATGGTCGGGGTGCAGGCGCACCGGGCCCCAGGTTTGGCCGCGCTGAAAGCCGGCCGCCAGCAGCACGTGGGCGGCCGACACACGCTGTGCGTCGCCGCTGTGTGCTTGGTTCATCTTTCGGATAATCTCGGTGGTTTTGCCGGTTTCGTCGAACGCCATGAGTCTTTCGGCGGCGGCAGCGTCGACAACGGGATTGCGAAAGAATGAACCGGCGGTATGCCCTCCCGTGTCGGGGTGCTGCCAGTCCCACAGTGAACCGGCTCGGGCCCGGGTTTCCAGAACAGTCTGACGACAACCGTCGAGCGTGTGTAGATCGTGATGCAGCTCTGCGGCGATGTCGAGTGCGGATTGGTACACGACGTCTTGGGCGGGTTCGGGGCTTAGCTGGAACGCGGCACGCAAGATAACCAGGCTGTGCAACTTGTCTGTTTGAAAGTCGCTGAACCGGTAGCTCAGCCCCAGCTCGGGTGCCATAAGGCGCCGTATTTCCTGCACCGAGCGGTCAAACACTTCGACCCAGGCGAGCGTATCGGCCACCGCCTGACCGTAGGCGGCAATGTTACCGACCACGGCGGCTCCTACGCTGCCGGGGATGGCGCTCATCATTTCCAGACCCCACAGTTCCTCTGTAAGTGCTCGTTGCACCAGGTCGTCCCACCATACACCGGCATCGGCTACGAGCAGGTTACCTTCGCGCACTGTGACGCTGCCGTGGGTCACAATGACCGCGCCTGGCAGGCCGGTGTCGGAAATAAGCGCGTTTGCGCCGTAGCCCAGCACCCATACCTGCCGGTCACCGAGCCCAGCGAGCAATGTGTGTAGTTCGTCGGCCGTCGTGGCGACATACAGCTGCTCGGCCGGCCCACCGACGGCGAGTGACGTGTAGGCGGCAAGTGGTGTGTTCGCTTGCGGTTGCATGTTGCTAGTATAGCGCAGAAGCGGAAGCAAAAAGGAGCCTGCTCGTTTTTGGCGAGCATCGTTCGCTCTCTCGCTGCGGAGCATTGATATATCCTACGGTGTGCTTGCATGGCTATTGCCGCTCGGAGTAAAATAAACCTATGAGCAATGTGAACAAGCTTCCCTACCAATCCTTGGGCGACCAACTGCGTTCGTTGCGCGAGCAAAGTAGCGAATCTATGGCCGAAGCGGCCGGGGCGGTGGAGATTGAGGAAAAAGCATTGCAACAGATAGAATCTGGCCGGGAACGTCCCAGCGAAGACATTCTGATGTTACTCATAAGCCACTTCGCGGTCGATGAAGACAAAGCGGCAGAGCTGTGGGACTTGGCAGGGTACGAACCCGACGCGGTCGATGATGACCAGAGTACGCCCGGTCATGACCACGATGCCGCCCAGGTGCGCCAGCAAACGCTTATGGTCATGATAGACCCACGGGTCATGTACAGCGATGGCGTCGAAGTGGTTACGAACAATCAGGGTGTCGTGCTGAATTTTTCGCAAAATGCCGGCCAGAACGGCCAGCCGCTGACTGTTTCGCGGGTGGGCATGAGCCGCGAACAGGCAAAGCTGGTCATGGGTGTCCTGCACCAGGCACTATACAATCTTGAAAACCCAAACCGTAAAAAACTAAACGACGGCAACACATAGCGGATAGGTTGCCGGTATATTACCCGCCCTAAGGTGTATTTCTCATATGGTACAAAAAGCGAAAGTATCGGTAAAAGTAGCTCGTAACGCTGCCCAGAAGGCTTCGCAAACGGTGGTTCGGACGGCCGGCAAGCTGCTGCCCGTACGCCGGCCGGAGACGCTGACGGCCGAAGATGTGCAAGTGGCACGCGATTATATCCGGGAATTCTGGACGCACCTGGAGCGCTACCACCCCAAAGACGATGAAAGCCTGCTTGGCCTTCCCAAGCCCTATCTGGTCCCGAGCTACGACGAGCATGCCGCGTTCGACTACGACGAACTGTACTATTGGGATAGCTTTTTCATGGTGCAAGGTATGCTTAACAAGCGCGAAAACCCCGAGTTGGTGCAGGGGGTGCTGGAGGACCTGCTCAGCTTACTCGGCCGCTTCAAAATTATCCCGAACGGTTCCCGGACCTTCCTTATGGGTCGGAGCCAGCCGCCGTTCCTTACGACGTTTATTTTCGATGTCTACACTGCGTATGGCTTAGACAAAAAATGGCTGCAAGAGGCTATGGACCTGGCCAAGCAGGAGTACGAGACTGTTTGGCTCGGCACGAAAAAACCCAACGAGCGACTGGTATACAAGGGCCTGAGCCGGTATTACGACATCAACTATCTGCACGATCTGGCCGAAGCTGAAAGCGGCTGGGACATGACGCCGCGTTTTAACCGCCGGGCTTTGAACTATCTGCCGGTCGATCTGAACGCCCTGCTGTACAAATACGAGGCGGATTTTGCCCGTTCGGACCGTATACTGGGCGATGAACCCGGTGCCAAAAAATGGGAGCAGGCTGCAGCTGCCCGCAAGGCTGCCATGGACACGCTCATGTGGGATAACTCGCGCGGCCTGTATTTTGACTACAATTATGTCAAAGAAAAACGGAGCGGCATCAGCAGCCTGGCGGCATACTACCCGATGTGGGCCGGTATGGTGACCGAAAAACAAGCCGAACGACTTGTGAAATCCCTGCGCCGCTTTGAAAACAAAGGCGGTCTGGCCACTACCGACGCCTTACCGCTAAACCAATACGTCCCTGGTGCCATGCCGGTGCAGTGGGCGTATCCGAACGGTTGGGCGCCGCTCCATTTCGTAGTGGTGGAAGGGCTGCTGCGCTACGGCTACCATGAAGATGCCCGGCGCATCGCACTCAAATGGGTAAAGACCAACCTGGACTGGTTTAACCATAACGGCGTGTTCCTGGAGAAATATAACGTGGTCAACCCGGACAATCCGCCGCAGAAGGGCGTCTATCCGTCTCAGACCGGTTTTGGCTGGACCAACGCCGTGTTCGAGCGCTTCTGCCAAATGTTCATCGACCAGCAGTCATGAGCGAGGAGCCGCTGCCGTGCGCGGATAAAATCGCGTTCGAGACCGTGCAGGCGGCCCGGGCGACGGCCACGGTCAGCGAGCATCGCTATGGCAGCAGGCTCGAAGTGTACGAGTGCCGCTATTGCCATCTGTATCACCTGGCAACGCGGTATACTGAATAACTATGCTGAAGATTCTGATTCTACAGGGCGGTGATTCAAGCGAGCGGGAAATATCGCTGCGCTCTGCCCGGAATGTCGCGGCTCATGCGGAGCAGGCGGGCTATGAGGTGCTCGTTGCCGACCCCGGTGCGCCGGACTTCGATTTAGAGGCACTATGTCAACATGTTGACATGGTTTTCCCTATTTTGCATGGTGCGGGCGGGGAAGACGGTGTGTTGCAAAAGCGACTGGAAGCCACAGGAAGGCCGTTTTTGGGTTCAGGTTCGGCAGCCTGTGAACTGACGTTTGACAAAGCTCGGTACCGCAACTTTGTGGCCACTCACGGCATACGGGTACCGAGCGGAGAAGTAGTGAATCATGCGCAGTTCAATGCTTCGGGGCTGCGGAAAGCACCTTATGTACTCAAGCCCATCGACGGCGGTTCCAGTGTAGACACGGTTATCCTGCATGATGTAGCGGATGAACCAGACACCGCGTACTTCGATGAGCTGTTTGCGCGTAATCCCACCATGTTGCTTGAACAGCTTATTGTGGGCCAGGAGTTGACGGTGGGCGTGCTTGACAAGGAGGCGCTGCCGGTTATTTTGGTGGTGCCACCGAGCGGCGAAGCGTTTGATTACGAAAACAAATATAACGGTCGCACACAGGAAATCGTAAACCCAGGGCAGGTACCGGAGGAGGCAAAACAACGCGCTCAAGCGTTAGCGTTCGAGCTGCACCGTTTGACCGGCTGCCGTCATCTGAGCCGTTCCGACATGATTCTGACACCCGACGGTGAACTGTACGTGCTTGAGACAAACACCATCCCCGGGCTGACCGAACAGAGCCTGCTGCCTAAGATGGCTCTGGCTGCCGGCCTAGATATGACGGCGCTCGTAAAGTGTTTCGTGCGGCTGGTAAACAGGGTATAATTACCCCAGCTCATATCGGGATTGTAGCTCAGTTGGTGTGAAGCGCAGCATTCACATTGCTGTAAGTCGGGGTGAGAACTGCCGGTGGCAGTTCGCAAGGCAACCTTCCGATGGCAACTTGTTGCCAGTAGCGAAGTTGCGGGCCCGCCGGAGGTGGGTCGAGCTCGAACCCTCTGTTATAATGACCGTAACTTGGGATTGTAGCTCAGTTGGCTAGAGCGCAGCATTCACATTGCTGAAGTCGGGGGTTCGAGCCCCTCCAATCCCACCAATTATCACAATGGCTTCACATAAGAACAGCGTACAGCTCAACTGCTTCTCGCCACCGGTCATGCTGGCGACCTTTAGTATCGAAACTGTTCTGGCGGTATACACGCTCGTGCGATATCGCATGAACACGCTCGGGCGCCTGGTGGTCGTGATGTTGCTCGCGCTTGGAGCGTTCCAACTCTGCGAATATCATGTGTGCGGCGGCTGGGGCATGCGGGCAAGCGAGTGGTCGCGCGCCGGCTATGTGGCGATTACGTTGTTGCCAGCGCTCGGCGTGCACCTGGTTCATGTTCTAGCACGTAAACCGGGGCGTAAACTGGTAGCTGTTGCGTACGTCACCATGGTGGGCTTTATTGCTTACTACACGGTGGTGCCGCATGTATTCAAAGGATATGCCTGCACCGGTAACTACGTCATATTCCAGATTGGCATGTGGCCGGCTCTCGCCTATGGTCTGTATTATTATTTCTGGCTCGCGACCGGCATTGTGCTCGGTGTGCGTTGGGCAAGGCAACTGCGCGCGGGTGCCGAGAAGCTGCAGGCCCGGCGCATGGCGGTACAAGCGATGGTGGTAGGGTATTTTATCTTTCTGGTGCCGACGGCGGTAGCGAACAGTGTCAAACCCGAAACGCGCCGGGGCATACCGAGTATCATGTGTGGCTTCGCGGTACTCTTTGCGTTGCTGCTGGCGCTGTATATCATGCCATGGGTCGGCGAGCGGCGGAGCGCAGGAAAATGAATTGCTCTTGGGCTAACTTTGGCCGTACAATAGAGGTGTAAGAAGGAGGTCCTATGGGGCTAGGGATAGTTATTGCGATTATTGTACTTATTATTATTCTGAATGGGATCCGGGTCGTGGACCAGTACGAACGTGCCGTCGTACTGACACTGGGTAGGTTCACGGGGATTCGGGAGCCTGGGCTGCGGTTTATCATCCCGATCGTGCAGCGCATGATCAAGGTAGACCAGCGTACGAACACTATCGACATCCCGAAACAAGAGGTCATTACTAAAGACAATGTGACGGTAAATGTCGATGCCGTGGTGTACTTTCGGGTAAAAGACGCCGAAAAGGCCGTGCTGGAGGTAGCGAACTATGTCTATGCGAGTAGTCAGTTTGCCCAGGCGGCTTTACGTGATGTGACCGGCAATGTAGACCTGGATTCACTCCTTAGTAAGCGTGACGATGTCAGCCAACAGATAGAGGAAATCGTGGATGTGCAGACCGAAAAGTGGGGCATAGACGTCGAAAACGTAAAAATACAGAACATAGAACTGCCGCAGGACATGAAGCGGGCAATGGCGAAGCAGGCGGAAGCCGAGCGTGAAAAGCGTGCCAAGATTATTGCGGCCGAAGGCGAGCAACTTTCTGCCGCCAAATTGGGTGAAGCCGCAGATGTCATTCAGAAACATCCCATCGCGTTGCAGCTGCGTAACCTGCAGGTACTGACCGACATTGCCCAGGAAAAGAACAGCACCATCGTGTTCCCGAGCGCGTTCCTGGACACGGTCGACAGCATAAAGAAATTCATGGTTAAGGAACAGTAAAGGGTGCCAGAAAAAACAGATGTAGAACGGGCAAGCAACAGTACGCTGAACTGGTTGCGGGCAGCGGTGCTGGGTGCGAACGACGGTATTGTATCGACCAGCTCCATCATTTTCGGGGTGGCCGGTGCGACCAGCGAGCGGCACACCATTTTCATCGCCGGCCTGGCCGGCTTGGTGGCCGGCGCGTTCAGTATGGCCGTGGGTGAATATGTGAGCGTGAGCAGTCAGCGCGATGCCGAAAAGGCGTTTATCCGCAAAGAAAGACGGCGCCTGCGTGAATACCCCGACCACGAGCTGGACGGCTTGGCCGAAGTGTACGAGGAAAAGGGTCTCAGCAAAAAAACCGCCCAGCAGGTCGCAAAAGAACTGACGGCCAAAGATCCGTTGGCTGCTCACCTGGAAGCTGAACTGGGCCTCGATGAAGACGATTTGAACAGTCCTTCGCAGGCGGCACTGGCGTCATTTATATCATTCAGCATCGGGGCGCTCATACCGCTGCTGGCCGTTATGTTGGCTACGGCGCATACACGTATTTTGGTCACATTTATAGCGGTATTAGTCGCACTCTGCATTACCGGCTACGGCAGTGCGACCGTAGGCGACGCACCACGCAAACAAGCTATCATCCGCGTAGTCGTTGGCGGCGCTATCGCCATGGCTGCCACCTATCTCGTTGGCCACCTTTTCGGCACCGCCGTCAGCTAGCAGGGGGCCTTCCCCAAGAAAAATACCCCAGGCTGACGCGTGGGGTATTTTTCTTGGTGGACTCTCCCAGGGATTTTGTAAACTATATCCTTAATGAAGTGGAAAGACTGTCTTCTCGACTCGAGCAATTAGATATTGATGCCATCATGAAAAATGATCTTTAAAGAGTTAACCCTCTTCAAGATCACTTCGCTGCAAAGTCAATCCAATCACTGCCTGCACTAATTGCTGGTAGTCGATTTTAGGTTGTAGCTTTGTCTCAACAATACGGACATCGTGCTTTTTACGACGACCCTGTCGATTGCTAATGACGTAGGAATTTGTATCATCTATACGTATCTCGGCAAATAGTGCTCGATTTAGGGCTCGCCTCAGTAATGGGTGAGCGTTCATGTATGCCGACTCAAGATTTAGGGTATCGGCAAACTCAAGAGCAGCTTCATAGTTACGTCTTGCAGCTTTACGTGCTGCTTTTGTATCGCCAATAATATCTTTCAGTTGCGCAATCTCCTTGTTGATTCGTCGCTGCTCATCACCCAAGAGGTCTTTGCCAATCTCTTCGTCATAGTAGGCCTGCAGCAGTCGTTGCCGCTCCATGAGTAACCGAGTAAGGCGTTTCTCTTGAATGCTAATTTCTGTTTTGCCACCCTCTATCTCGTAACGTAGTTGCGAGCGGACTTCTTTTTGCAGCGCAGTTCTGTCTGCAGCTGTTAGCCCAGCATTTTGAAACTGACTGGCAATAAGCTGTTCGACTAGTTTTAAAGGGATATATGGTTGACTACAGACAAAACCCCGCTGACGGCTCATGCAGTAAATGTATCCATATTTATGTTTGGCGACAGTGTATGACATGCGGCGACCGCATTGTCCGCAGAAAACAGTACCAATGAGATAGTGAAAGTACTTTCGTCTCCGATTGCCAAAGTTACGGCTATCCCGTATGGCTTGCACGTTTGCAAAAACAGCAGCCGTGACGATTGGCTTGTGTCGGCCACGATACATAACTCCACGGTACTTAACGTATCCCGCGTAATATCGGTTACTTAGCATATTTGCAACGGCTGAATTGCTCAGTGGCTTTGACATTGATTGGCCGGTGCGGCGACTGCGAAAACCTCGCTCATTGAGACCGCGTCCGATTGTTTTTACCGTGTGATTTCCAGTGGCATATTGCTTAAAAGCCCACGTAATATGTGGTGCTCGTTCTGGGTCGGGTTCAACCATTCGCGCTTCACGTCCGTCGATATGCTTAATGACATTAATATACCCGAGCGGAGCTCGATAGGGCGTACCGCCGCGCTTAGCTTTTTCGGTTGCACCCTTGAGCGCCTCTGCTGCCAGGTTGCGGCTATAGAATTCGGCAATGGTGGCCATGATACCGTGGAGCAACCTGCCGGATGGCGTCTCATCGATATTTTCGGTTACTGATACTAATGTTGCGCCGGCGTTCTGTATAGCAAGGCCAATCATGACATCGTCGTGGAGACTGCGCGCCAGACGGTCGACCTTGTGCACGATAATGTAGTCGATTTGTTTCTTACGCTCGGTTAGGTCATTGAGTAATCTTTGTAACTCTGGCCGATCGGCTGATCGCGCTGATTCGCCCCGGTCAACATATTCATCTATGACTACTGCTTTCAAATTTTTTGCTTTACGCGTGCACGCCTCTCGCTGTGCTGGTATTGAGAAGCCCTCCGGTTGGTCTCCTCGTACTGCTTGATCTACTGTTGATACTCGAATATATAGTATTGCGTTCATAGTTCACCTCCCTAGATATACATATATCCTGACTTGGTAAAACTGTCATAATAGCTATCGCTAATGAACACTATTCGCAACTTCGAGAATCAAGAGATCATTTATATCCTCTATACTTAGTGCTCGTACAAAATTTTAGAAATATTCATTATGAATTTTTTATTCTACCCTTTGCTTTTCCGTCTTCGAAAAGTTTAGCAAAAATTCTATCTGCAAATAATAAAAATACCGTAATCTCATTTGTACTTAAAGTAGTTGAACCAATTTTAATTAGGTCAGGTTCGAATGAAATAGCGACGAGTAATTTTTCATTGATTCCAAGCTTCTTGGCACGTTTCTTTCTACCTTCGTTAGATTCATGTGTTAGATTGTCCCGCATATCGTGACGGATGTGATTTCTCATATTGAGAATTTTTTCATGAAGTTCATTTTTCTCGCCACACATAATCACATATCGATCTACCGTGTCTAGGTCTTCCAATAGACATGACGCTTCGTGAAGACATTCATAGACATACTCAATGTTTTTCTCTTTTTTAGAGGCGTCACTAAAACGCTGTAAACTTGTAGCCGCCCCTCTCAGATAAGGGATTGCGATACTGCTTACCATGTAACTAAGTGTTTCATCGCTATATTTAGATTGCATGAATGCATTGTCATTACTCATAGACTTGCTCGATTCGGATATTTTTACACCGTGAGACATGTAATTCCAACTTTTTAATTTATTATATTTGTAATTTTCGTACTAACATTACGTTACGCAACTAGTGGTATGGGTTATCAAATAATGGCTTTGGGTCAGTACCTTGAATCACGTGGCGAATCTCAAATCTATGAACACGATCAAATACCGTAGCTTTGTTATTTACAAATATCACATTTAGATATTCCGGCAACTTATAGGATAAAAGTTTGATACCCACCATCTCAATTGTCCTTGTTACTGCTATAAATAGCTGCTTTGCGCTCTCTTTGTCGTTAAAATCGGGAATGTCCTTTTTAGTTCTAAAATCCCCGTCATGCTCATTTCCATTGCGGTTGTCACGCAAGTTATCCTGCCAGCTATTCTTCTGAATATCAATAAATGCTCTTAAGTCGTCAGCTTCGGGGTATCGCTTAATAAATCCACTCATTTGCTGCTCGTAGTCATCACCTGAAAATATACATTTGGTCTCATAACCGAATGACTCAGTAAACTTTGTAAATCTATCCTTATAGGCGCTCCATAGACAGCTATATAGCGAATTATAAACCGCAGCTCTTTCAGAACTAGGTCGCGAATCAAAACCATCACCTGTTATTACCATGTAGTGATTCCGTGCTTCACGAAGCTTTTCGTAGATACGATCTGCACGAAAATCAGCCTCATCATTGATCTTCTCGTCTTCTATTTTCTTTACGGCATCTTTAAACAGAACCCAGATGCTCTCTACTTCTGGATCATTAGATCCCCACTCTGCGCTTAGCGAAAAAGAAAATGGTGCTTTATTGTTTGTCATGTAATTAATTATCCTATTCCCAAATATCCAACCATTGATCTGTATGAAAATGCATAGTTATGAGCCTATCTTCTGGAGACTTCTTGGAATTTTCATGCGTGTTGATAAAGTTATGTAAATAAATGATAGCGCATTTAATTTGTCCCATGAGATCTATGGTCTTGCCTACAAAATCTTCGTAGTCGTACTCGTCTTTAACCGACATGCTACGGAAAAGGCGAACGTATCTGTGAGTTAAGGCGTTCCGTATCTCATCAAATTTTGATGAACGAATATCTTGAAGCAATGAGTAAAGTCCAAACAAATTAGCGTCATATACATCAAATCCCTCGTTTACATCATTGTTTCTATCGAGATTCTTATACCACACTGAATGATAAGATAGCCGTCTGTTATTTTCATCATATCCAAGCTCTAGATAATGATTCAAGAATATTGCTATCTTATCCAAGACTGAAAACGCTTCTTTGAATGCCATTTTCAGGTAACTGGTATATATGTTACTAACCGAGTAGTCGAGTGGATTGATGATTAGAGTCTGCTTACTAATATTAGAAAAATCATTATTGATGTATTGCGATTGAACCAGACTTAGACGAGCTCCAATGTAAGCTTCTTTGATCTCATTAAGCCTAAATGCCAAGTCATTCAAATCGTCAGCTACTTTCAGAGGCTTTTTATCAACGAAGTTTACACCTAATGTGTCGCCTATTGAAGCACTTGTAATATTAGAAAAGAAATGAAGATTGATATACAGATCGTTGGAAAGACAAAAATCTGTATAGTGTTTAACGAACTTACTGGCTTTCTGTTTTAATGCCGGGTGAGTTAGATCGACGTCAAGTCTTTTGGGTTCATCCTTAAAAAGACTTTCAATATAGGCCATCTCTTTTTTAAAAGTAGCTATAACCTTATCATCCGCATACATCCTTATGGAATCTTTGTTTTCCAAGGCCTTCTTGTAATGCTGATAGGCATAGATCAAATATGCGCCTTGATATTGAGAAATGACGGCAAGCTTCCTAATAGCCAACGCTTTATTTCCCAATGCCATTCCAAAATTACCATCTATTTTGAGAGCATTGTCATAGCTTTTAATTGCTTCAATTGGCCTACCAATCTCATCTAAGGCGTTTGCATAATTAGTAAGTACATTCGGCTCACTTTGACTGGCTCGCCTGAATAACTCAATGGCCTTCAGTGCGTATTTTCCACTCTCAAAATAGCCGGTGCCCTCATCGAGTGTCATATGAAATAGTGAAAGATAACCGTTGGCTGCATTGTAATAAAGATAGCCAGGCAGGTCGCTATTCGAGTGACTCTCGTAAATGCTAATGGCTTCTTCGATTAATGATCTTTGTTGTTTGATAGATCCTATGTCTATGAGGCAACCTATGATCGAGAGTTGGTAAGCGGGATATGAATTTTTAAAATGACGAACCTTGTCGAGAGCAGCATCGAAATCGCGAGCCAAGTAGTCCTGCTCTATCTCAACAAGAGATTCTGTAAGCTGAATTTCGTGCTCATCTCTTTCGGTTACACTCATCTTAGCTCAAGCAATCTTTCCACAAGCATAAAAACGGTAGTAGAGGGGTCGGCATTAGCGGGGTCATTCTTATCACTTAGTTCGTGTAGCTTTTTCGCGTTTCGGATCGCAACGTCCATCTTATCTTCAAGCTTGTCATACATTAACGGATCGTTCTTTTTATAGGTGCCCATGATTTCCCTCAGCTTCGTAATGTAGTCAGAGCGCAGTATTTGAGTGTCGCAGTAATTAAAATGCAACAAATACCAGAGCTCAAACGCATCATTAGAATATGCGACCCGTATTCCATTTTTTTCGGCCTTCTCAATCGCAGAATTGAATAAAGCAACGTCATCAGGATTTGCTATATGCTTATCCCTATCAAACACACACCAGACTTCTTCGTAATCGCCATCTTCTGCCGTTAAAGTCAGCGCCCTATCAACTACGCTAGTATGCACCGCCCCCACCGGTTCGATAACTACGTCCATAGTTCTAACCTTGAAGCCCATGAAATAGTTAGGCTCCGTTTTCTTTCCTTCACAAACGATAAGAATACGTGGCTTAACCTCACGAGTCGCTGATTTCCTAGAGAGCTGTCCTCTACCCCTAGAGCGCTCCCATGCTTTTACCCTCCTACTCATTGCATTTAACCTATCAAGCTATTGAAGTCCCCTATATATGGTATTGCGCCGTACCTACCATTTATGTAGTCCTTCTGGAATGAAGCGTCCTTTCGGGGCTTGTATTCCAACAATGAATACAGGTGAGAGGAACCAAATTTATCCTTTTCTGTGAACCAAATTTGATCCCTTCTAAAATGGTTTCCTTGTAGAAGGTTTGTGTCGTGAGTTGTAAAGATCAACTGCGCGTTCTTCTTGTTGCTAATCTTTGAGTTGAAAAGTTTTACAATCTCCTTTGTTACTAATGGGTGCAATTTTGATTCAAGCTCATCTACAACAATCGTTTGTCCAGTTTCAAGCGACTGGGCCAAGCTACCCGCTAAAGCGAACAGCTTTTTAGTACCATCAGATTCATACCGTTGAAGATCAAACTCTTCGAGGCCCGACTCCTTGCCGTTTTCGTACGTCTTACGATGAGTGACCACCTGAGGTGGCATCTTTCCACCGCCTTCTTTTTCCATGAGGGTATTCAGGCTTTCAATAACCACTTTCATTTGGTCGGACATGTCCGAGTCGGAAGGTGGTACAAGGGGTACAAAATCTCGCTCCTTAATAGTGATGTCTTCAATTTGGATATCGAACCTATGAAGAATATCAAGAACCTGCCTCTTTCTCTTTTCGCCGCTCTTGCCCTTTTCTGAAAGGATATTAACAGTATCACTCACATCAGAGTCTAGCCCACTCATAACGGACATATCCTTGAACCACTCTATGATGGATTGAGCAATCTTTGCACCATCAAGCTGAGCTACAAATGACAAGAATAACTTATCGCTTTTGACACTATCGCTTAATACTTTTCCTTCCTTAAAGGAGCGACCAATAGTTATGTTTTGCTTTTCTCGAGTAAAAAGAATTGTCTCCCTGGTCGTCGGAACATAGAATAACCATTCTGATAAAACACTTTTCCTACTAAGCTCAAAGCCGTACCTATATCTTTTATCATCCTTTATGAAAATAATTTCAAAGAAGCTCGGCTCATCTTTCATAGTTTTATCGAGCCTGTAGGTATAATCACGTACTGGAGAAATTCCCAGTACAAGATCACGCATGAAATCGATTGCTTGGACAAAGTTTGTTTTACCACTACCGTTAGCGCCATAGATAGCAGCACTCTTGAGAAAGCGAGTGCCGTTGACTAGAAAGGTATTACTATCTTCGTTTGTTTTGTCTTTCGAAGCAAGCATACTAAATTCAGCCATTTCTTTAAATGACAGACAGTTTGCAGTTCTAAATTCTATAAGCATAAAATTCTCCTTACTTAGGAGTATACCAAAATATACACTGAAATGCAATAATTTGAGATTATTTCACAAAATATGCTATTTCGGGTCAACTTTTATATGTTTTAGAAACTTTCCCCTGATTGGATTCGAGCTTTGTAACCCTCCCAGACTCGAACTAAATTAACAGGGGCAGAAACAAAAAAGTTCTAGATTTTATAAAATCTAGAACTTTTCGTATCTGTTGATCTGTTTGGTGGCTCCTCCCAGACTCGAACTGGGGACACAAGGCTCTTCAGGCCTCTGCTCTACCAACTGAGCTAAAGAGCCACGGTGCAAAAGAGCTGATCTTTAGGCAGGTGGAGATGTTCGTGGCGAATTCATTTCGGCATAACATCGGAGGACAAGGTCCTCCTAAAATTGGTGCGGGTGAGGGGACTCTAACCCCTGGCCTCGTCCTTGGCAAGGACGCGCTCTAAACAACTGAGCTACACCCGCATAACAGGGACAGATTATACCTGTTGAATCAATGCAACGCAAGAGACGATATGAGGTTTTAGGGTGTGGGTGGGTATTGACACGAAATCGTCGTGGAATCGAGGAAGGATTTGTGGAGATGTGCGCCTTTTTAGCGCGGGACTGTATAATTATGTCCAAGTAGCTTTGCTACTCAGGCCTAGAGCCACTCCCGAAAGGAGAAGGTATGGTCTGCCAAAATCCACGAAGAATAAAAGCCTGTCGTCAGGGCTATTCTTCGTGGTTGCGGCCGGAAACGGTCGTAGGGCTTAAAACCCCACTGGCGGCAGGCTTTTTAGTTTGCCGCGAAATAACATCAATCAAATCCACGAAGGGAGCCCAGATATGTCCAAGGAGAAAAAGGACGGTAACTGGTTCAAAAGACACAAAATACTAACAATTATCGGCGTTATTATCGTCATCGCTATTATCGCCAGCACAGCAGGGGGCGGCAAAAAGAACGACAACACCACGGCAGATTCGCGTAAAAGCTCATCGGGCAGCTCAAAGTCAGAAGCGACTACAGCCAAGCTTAACGAACCGGCTCGTGACGGCAAGTTCGAGTTCACCGTTTCAGCCGTGAAATGCGGCGTGGCTTCGGTAAGTGATAGCAGTGGTTATCTTTCCAAAAGTGCGCAGGGCCAATACTGTGAACTAAGCGTCACTGTAAAGAATATCGGCAACGAAGCACAGATGTTCGATGGTAGTAATCAGTACCTGTTCAACTCGGCTGGTCAGAAATATAACTATGACAGCACGGCGACGATTTACGCGAACCCGAGTGACAGCACATTCTTAAATACCATTAACCCGGGCAATACAGCTTCTGGCATCGTGGTGTTCGACGTACCCCAAGGCCAAACGCCGACTGCCGCCGAACTGCACGATAGCGCCTTCTCTGGTGGCGTAAAGGTCAGTTTGCAGTAAAAAACATATGGAATAACCGAAGGAGTGCCCCCTAGGGCGCTCCTTTTATTTTGCCCTGTGACTGACTACAATAGAGGTATGATGACACGGCAGCTTGCAGATGGCACGGTACACAAACTCCCGGATGATATGCGGAAGGCTATTTTGGCCGACAAAAAGATGCTGGAAATGTGGAAAAGCATAACGCCGCTGGCGCGCAACGAGTGGATTTGCTGGACGATTACTTGTGCCAAGCCCGAAACGCGCGCCAAGCACATTGTGGTCATGCGCGACAAAATGCACAAAGGCGAACGCCGCCCGTGCTGCTGGGTCGGCTGCATACACCGCACCGACAAGGCTATGAGTTCTACCCAAAAGTGGGTGGTATCTAGGCAGACTGCTCAATCTAGCTGATTTCTAAGCACGAAACCGACTTTTATAATCGGGCTGACGCGAAATACGTAAGCAAACTCACTGCAGCCTTCAGCGTAGGCGGCTATGCTGTACACAGATAAAGGAGCCATCGCATATGACCGACAACACATCGAACAACCCCAGCTTGTTTACCTATCTGGACCAAAAGGCAGAGGAGCTGAGGCACCAGAGGGAGATTAAAAAAGCCCAACAGACCAAGCCGGTCAATCCAGAGGCCGAGCGCCGCCGCCACGAATACGACAAAAGCCAGGGCATGATTTAGTTCGTACCCGGCCAGCAAATACGCTATAATCTCTGGAGCGGCGCGGTGACGGAGTGGTTACGTGGAAGTCTGCAAAACTTTTTACGCCGGTTCGAGTCCGGTCCGTGCCTCCAGTTTAAATTTTATACCAGCCAAGTTGTCCGGCAGTGTACCTCAACGGACGTGAGTTACAGAGTAGCGGAGTTGGTACACATGATGGGGTGCTATAATGTCTCGTATGCCAAAACGCCGTTCATGGACAGACGAGTAGCTCATCGCAGCTGTAAAGATTTCGAAAAGCTATCGTAATGTCCTGATTTTACTGAAGCTGATTCCTGCCGGCGGCAATTATGAGCAGATAAAACGGCGTATCGTCGACTTGTCTATACCCATCGAACATTTTACGGGTAAGGGATGGAACGAGGGGATGAAATTCCGACCAACATCACCCACACCGATAGAAGAACTGCTCGTGAAAGATGGCACTATGCAGAGCTTCTCTCTGAAGAGGCGCTTGTTCCAAGCGGGCCTCAAAATGCCCAAATGCGAGCTCTGCGGCTGGGCGCAAGTAAGTACCGACGGGCGTATACCGGTAGAGTTAGACCATATAAATGGTGATAGGCATGATAATCGACTGGAGAACCTACGAGTGCTTTGCCCAAATTGCCATAGCCTTCAGCCCACACATCGTGGTAAAAATAAGAAGGTGAGATATCGATACTTGACAGATATGAGCGCGGGTGTTGTAACTGGTAGCCAAGACTGACTTAAAATCAGTTGCCTGAAAGGGCGTGCGGGTTCGATTCCCGCCCCGCGCACCATGAAAAACGGCTGGTTTCGCAGCCGTTTTTCTGTACAATGAGAGGAAAGAGGAGGTAAAGGGGTGCAGGAGACGACTGGATTCCGTAAGTGGGCGCCGCTCAGTGTCATGGCACTGGCACTGTTTATTGTTGTACTAGATACAACCATTATTAATGTGAGCATTAAGGCCATCATTGGCGACCTGCACAGCAACCTCAAGGCCATCCAGTGGGTTATTACCGGCTACAGCCTCATGTTGGCAGCATTTACGATTACCGGCGGCCGGCTCGGCGACATCTTTGGCCGCAAGCGCATGTTTATGATTGGTGCGGTGGTGTTCGGCATTGGCTCGCTGATGGCGTCCCAGGCGCGTTCCTCCAACTTCCTGATGCTTAGTGTGTCGCTGGTGGAAGCGGGCGGCGCTTCGCTTATGCTGCCGGCCACGGCAAGCCTGCTTGTGAGTACCTATCGGGGGAAGGACCGGGCGCTTGCGTTCGGCGTGTACGGTGCCGTAGCCGGTGCCGCCGGGACTATCGGTCCAATCTTGGGCGGCTGGCTGACGAGCAATTACAGTTGGCGCTGGAACTACCTTATTAACCCCATTGTTGTCCTGGTAATTTTGGCCGGTTCGTTCCTGGTGCACGAAGCCCAGGAGCGGCATCCGCACCGGCCGGACATCCTTAGTATTGTCTTGTCGGCGCTGGGTCTGGGCGGCGTTGTGTACGGCATTATCGAGTCGTCGACATACGGCTGGGTCAAGGCCAAAGCGGCCTACGAGATATTCGGCAGCCATTTCCACTTGCTGGGTATATCTGTTTCGGCTTACGCGATTGTGTTCGGACTGATTTTCGTCGTGCTGTTTCTGCTGCGGCAGGCCATGCTGGAAGATACGGGGCGCACACCGCTCGTTTCGACCGGGCTGCTCAAAAACCGTCAGTTTACATCCGGCACCATCGTGCTGGCGGTGGCGGTACTGGGACAGTTCGGCCTTATTTTTACGCTGCCGGTGTTCCTGCAGGGGCTGCTGGGCAAGGACGCATTCCATACTGGTATTGCCGTGCTGCCGCTTTCGCTGGCAATTTTGGTCGGCTCGCCGCTGGCCGGCGTGCTCTCTGGCAAGCGTGATGTACCGCAACGCTACCTTATACAAATAGGCCTGGTACTGGTTATTATCGGCAGCATATTGCTGCGCATGGAGGTGTCGGCGACCGCTACGGCGGTGACGTTCATACCGGGGCTGATTGGTTTTGGCCTGGGCTTCGGGTTGCTGATTGCTCAGCTGACCAACCTGACGCTCTCGGCGGTTAGTGTGCAGATGGCCGGCGAAGCATCCGGTGTAAACAACACGTTCCGGCAGATTGGTACCAGCATGGGGCAGGCGCTCATCGGCGCGCTGCTTATTTCGGCACTGGCAACCCAGCTCAACCACGACGTATCGGCCAGCAAAATCTTGCCGCCGGCTGCCAAGCCGCAAGTTGCAGCGGCGATTGCGTCGGCCGCCCAAAGTCTGGGTACCGGCAACCCGGACCAAAACAGCCATTTGCCAGCACCGGTCGTAAAGGAAATTGTGCGTATCAAGAACGATACCATAGTCACCGGGGTAAAACGCGGTATGGAGGGCGTGATAGCCGCATCGGTCCTCGCACTGCTGCTCAGCACACAACTACCCAAACGCGCCCAGCAGCACGAATACGAACCCCAAAGTAAGGTACACTAGGGACATGGCGAAAAAGGATTGTCCGTTTTGCGAGCCAAAGGACCGGGTGCTAAAGGAAAACGAGCACGCGGTTATGATTTTGAGCAACCCGCGCAAAGTACCGGGGCACCTGCTGGTGCTGCCGAAGCGGCACATTGAAGAACCGTGGGAGCTTACTAGCGCCGAGCTGCGCGACATTTTCGACCTTATTTTCTACGCCGAACAGAAAATGGTGGGCAAACTGGGCGACGGCGTCGACATCCGCCAGAACTACCGCCCGTTCAAAAAACACACCACCAATTTTGCGGCTAACCATGTGCTGTTCCATGTTATTCCGCGCTACAAGGACGATTATATTTACACCGTGTCCGAACAGTTTGAAAAAGACCTGTTCGCCGACCTCGACCCCCTCGAAGCCAAAGAAGTTACCAAACTGCTAAAATAATGCAAAGCTAAATACCTAATGGCAGCCAAACAAACATCCAAAAAACAAACTGCCCGGCAGAAAAGCACGCCTGCCGCTCCCAAGTTCTCTATCGCTAGGCTCTTGTACGCCGCGGCATACACCGTAGTGGTGGTAGCACTCGTAGTACTCGTGCTGTGGGCAGGCGGCTGGCACGGCCGGGCCGCGAGCAGCAGCAACCACCAGAACCCTCCCGCTCAGCCCGTTCCGTTGTCCATGAACACCAGCCGGGTACACGCCTGCAGCGACTCCATTGCTACGCTCAGCAGTTACACCTATTCAGCCCATTATTTCTTTGACCTGCAGCAGCAGGGCTACCATCTGGCCGCCACGCTCAGCCAGCAAGCGGCGGACGGCCGCAGCTTCACTGACGCCGACTGCGCCGCGTACTTTAAGGTGCGCGCTACCCATCCCGCTACTCACATCATTCTGCAGCTCTTTACGCGTGACCCCTCCGGCAACCCGCTACCGTACCAGTACAAAGACCTCAAACCGGACACTTGCTATTCCAGCGACACCACTCACCGGACAGTTTGCCCACATATGCCATCTTACGGCATCTTTGTAAAAGATTAGTTCTAAACTGTTACAATAGAGTTCATGAGCAATTTTTATGTCACAACCTCTATTCCCTATGTTAACGGCGACCCGCATATCGGTCATGCGCTGGAATTCGTGCAGGCCGACGTGCTCGCCCGTGCTGCCCGCAAGCGCGGCGACGACGTGCTGTTTAGTACCGGCAGCGACGAACACGGCACCAAAGTAGCGCAAAAGGCGGCGGAGCTCGGCAAAACGCCGCAAGCATTTGCCGACGAGATTTCGGCTAAGTTCAAAGAGCTTGGCGAACTGCTCAACATTACGCCCGACCGTTTCATCCGCACGACCGACAAAGGCCACGTGCAGCGCTCCCAGGTTATCTGGAAGGCGCTGGAAAAAGACATTTACAAAGCCAAATACGTCGGCTGGTACGACGTCCGCCAGGAAGAATTCGTGCCCGAAGCCCAGGCTGACCCGGAACGCATGAAGCCGGAGCACCCGCAGGCCTACCAAAAGCTCGAGGAAGAAAACTATTTCTTCCGCCTGAGTAATTATGGCGATAAAATTCGTACGCTCATAGAAACGGAAGAGTTGCGGATTGTACCCGTTACCCGCCGCAACGAAATTCTAAGCCTGATCAAAGAGGGTCTAGACGATATCAGCATTTCCCGCCCCGCTGACAAGCTCGAGTGGGGTGTCCCGGTGCCCAACGACAAAGCACAGGTCATGTACGTCTGGTTCGAGGCGCTTATGAATTACATCACGCTGCTCGGCTACCCCGACGGTGCCGATTTCAAACGCTTCTGGCCTGCCGATGTGCAGGTGGTAGGCAAAGACATCATCCGTTTTCATGCGGCTATCTGGCCGGCTATGCTGCTCAGTCTGAAGCTGCCCGTCCAGAAGCAGCTGTACGTACATGGGTTCGTGAACGTAGAGGGCCAGAAGATGAGCAAGAGCATCGGTAACGTCATTGCGCCGAGCGAAGTAGTTGAGAAGTACGGTGTCGATGCCTTCCGCTACTATTTCCTGCGCCATGTGCCCAGCTACGACGACGGTGACTTCAGCTGGGAGCAGTTCGAGACCGCCTATAACAACGAGCTCGCCAACGAACTCGGCAACGCCGTGCAGCGCACCGCTGCTATGCTTCAGAAATACCAAGGTGGCATGGTGGGCGACGTGCCAGAGAGCCAGCACGACACCGGCGCCTACGAAGAAGCGCTGGCAGACTGCCGGTTTGACCGGGCGCTCGACGCGGTGTGGGAGCGCGTCCGCGGCGTAAACCAGTATATCGACCAGGAAAAGCCGTGGGAAATCGCGAAAAGTGACGATGAAGAGCATTTGCGCGAAGTCCTGGCCGTGGCGGTCAGCGATCTGCTGCAGATAGCCGACTTGCTTGAGCCGTTCCTGCCCGACACGGCTGGCAAAATTATGACTATTTTTGAAACAGGCATCGTGCAGCTACCCGAAACTACCCTGTTTCCCAAACGGGAGGCATAAATGGCTGCGCTGGAGCTGTTTGACACGCACTGCCATACGCACGAAATGGTACGCCGCGTGACGCCGGTGTATGACAAATGGTATGGTGATGGCGCCGACCGTACGCCTGAATCGGTACTCACGGCAGCGCACGAGGCGGGCGTGAACCGGATGCTATGCATCGGTACGACCACCGAGGACAGCGAGCTGGCTGTAGCCTTCGTGCAGGACCGGGATGACCTCTGGGCGAGTATCGGCATACACCCGCATGAAGCCGCAATGACACTCCAGAAAGGGTCGCTGGACGCATTTCGGGGCCTTGTAGCGGGTCCCAAGGTGAAAGCCGTGGGTGAGTGCGGTCTGGATTACTTCTATAACCACTCGCCAAAAGAGGCACAAATTACCGTTCTAAGGGCCCAGATAGAACTGGCACTGGCGCATGATTTGCCGCTGAGTTTCCATGTGCGCGAGGCGTTCGACGATTTCTGGCCGGTTTTTGAAAGCTACCGGGGTGCCGGTATCAGGGGTGTATTACACAGTTATACCGACAACTTGGCCAATTTGGAGAAGGCGGTGACGCATGGTTTGCATTTTGGAGTGAACGGGATTGCGACTTTTGCCAAGAAGGAAGAAAACCTTGTGATATATCGCACAATTCCACAACAATTACTTCTGTTAGAAACCGACGCGCCATTCTTGACGCCTGTGCCGTATCGTGGTAAAGTGTGTGAGTCAAAACACGTGCGAGTAACGGCCGAGTTCTTGGCCGATCTCCGCGGGGAAACTCTCGAAGATTTAGCCGCCGTCACGACGGCTAACGCGCGCGCTTTGTTCAAGGTATAACACATGACTAACATCATTCCTTTCTCAGGTAATTCTCACAAGGCGCCCCAAGAGGAGCGTCTGACGGCGCATGAAGCGCCTCTCCGGAAGTACATCATCGACGAAAACGATATATCACTGGCGGCGATATACCCGCATGCTGTCCGTGTCCACGAAACGCTGAGTAACCGGGTAGTGCCTGCACAGAATGTCCGGGAAATTTCCAGCCATCCGCAATATCAATATGCCGGAATAGAAAACAATCCTTCTATGGCACAAGTGGCGAGGGAAGTTATCAACCAGATGCACGGTCCGATTATCTCGGAGGTAGAGAATGTTCAAGAAGCTGCTTAACGTCATTCTGCCGACAAGTCAGCAGGTACGCGACGCCCAGATACACCGAAACATACTGCGCGATGATGCCCGTATGGGCGGTACACTATTCGGCCCGATTCCCGAAGGCGTTCGCCGGGAGTTCTTCTGCTTAGACCGGCATACGTGGGTCTGGCATGAGGAATGGACCGATGCGAATAACATCCGTCATGCCCGTACGACGCGCTACGATATTCGTCCGCACGGTATCTTTAAGGCTCAGGATGGTACGCCGTACCAGCCGGCAAGTGATGCTGAGGTGCAACGGCTTTATCAGGCGGCGTATCAATATCAGCGGAATCTACATGCCCGTTTCGACCCACTGCTGGCGGCTGCACCAGCAGCGTAAGCTACAATACATACGATGGTATATCTAGATCACGCGGCAGCGACGCCGCTTGACCCCGAAGTGCTGGCGGCTATGCAGCCGTTCTTTACCGAGCAGTTCTATAATCCGTCGGCCAACTATATGGCTGCCCAGAAAACCAAGCAGGCGCTGGAGCAGGCGCGTGCTGACGTGGCTGCAGTGCTCGGTGCCCGGCCGAGTGAAATTATCTTTACGGCTGGTGGGACCGAGAGCGACAATCTGGCAATTGTCGGTATTATGCAGCAATATCCGGACGCCAATGTGGTGGCGAGCGCCATCGAGCACGATGCGGTGCTGGCACCGGCCGGGCAATACAATTGCTCCGCTGCGCTTGTAAACGAGCAGGGGATTGTCGACATTGCCGACCTGGTGTCGAAAATCGATGACCGGACTGTGCTGGTGAGCGTGATGTACGCTAATAACGAAGTCGGCACGGTGCAGCCTATCCGCCGTGTTGCCCAAAGTATCGAGAAAATCCGTGGCGAGCGCCGCGCTGCCGGTAACAAACTGCCGTTGTACCTGCACACCGACTCCTGCCAAGCGGCCAATTATCTGGACCTGCACGTCTCGCGCCTGGGCGTCGATATGATGACGCTCAACGGTGGCAAAATCTACGGTCCCAAGCAGTCGGGCGTGCTGTTTGTGAGCCACCGCGTGCAGCTGCAGCCGATGATTCGCGGCGGCGGTCAGGAACGAAACCTGCGCAGCGGTACCGAAAACGTGCCGGGCGCCATCGGCTTTGCCAAAGCACTGCAACTGGTGCAGGCCAAGCGGCACGACGAGGCCGCGCGTTTGAGCGCGTTACAGGCCGGGGCTTTTAAACTGATTGCAGAAAAGCTGCCGGGCGCGGTTATAAATGGCTCACGGAAGCATCGCCTACCCAATAATATCCACATAACGTTGCCCGGCCAGGATAACGAGCGCTTGCTGGTGGAGCTGGACGAGCGTGGCATAGTGGCCGCCGCCGGCTCAGCCTGTTCGGCATCCAACGAAGAACCAAGCCACGTCCTGCGCGCCATGGGCCTCTCCGATACCGACGCCCAAGCCAGCCTGCGCCTAACCATGGGCCAAAAAACCACCGAACAAGACCTGCAAACCCTAGTAGCGACCCTAGCCAGCCTGGTCGCGTAGTGCAGTTTTGAAGTTTGACTTGGCGTACACGATACGCACAATCTCTACCAGCTCGCCGTTTGTGCGGTACAGTACAAGATAATTGCCCGCCAGCGTGTAGCGGTACCCGGCCAGACGGTTGTCGGTTATATCCAGCCTAGCTCCTGAGCGTGGAAGACCTTGGAGCCGTCGCACAGACTGGCCAATCCGTTTTGCGGTGTTGCGCGCGGCAATCGGGTTGTTCAGGTTGTCCTGAATGTACAAAACAATGTCCGCTAAGTCCTGGCGGGCAATGCGCGAGAAAACGAGCTTCATACGTCGAAGCCGAATTTTTTGGCGACATCTTCAAAGGGTATGCCCCCGTCTTTTTCCAGCGAATCCGTGCCCTCCTGAATAAGCTGCAACAGTTCCTGAATGGTGGCTTCCCGGTCGTAGTCGTCAAGCCGGGTAATCATGTATTTGCCGCGGCCGTTGCGTGTTAGGTAGACCGGTTGTCCTGAGTCAACCTGTTCGAGCACTTTTGTGTAGTTGCGGAGGTCGGATATGGGTACAATGTTAGGCATAGTCGTTATGCTCCTTTCGTCTTTTATTGTAGCAAAATAGCACGCGAATTCAACAGCACAATGTACTGGACTTTGACAAAATAGTGCAAATATGCTATCATGTACTCACTTCGCTGAACACCGAAGCAGCTTTGCTTATGGAGCTCCGAAGTACCTTGACAGGCAGACAAACACAAGATGAGCAGCAAGCGTGTGCGCTTATAGCGCACGTTTACCCCTCGTCTTGTGTGTTTTCCTAACCCCCCTGTCTGCTTGCCATATTCGCTTTCATGGGTGTATGTCTCATGCTGACGAGCTGGAAACGGCGAAAAGCGAAGCCCTTTCGGGGTGACAGGGGCGATAGAATGGGGTACACTAACCCTTAGAAAGCGTAAGCTTTGAAAGAAGCGAAGATACACAAATGAAACTCAGCCGGATTATCCAGCATGCGAGCCTAGGTCTATTGGTACTGGTGGGGCTGTCCGGTGCACTCGTGACTGCCGCAGGCACCGGCAAAACGACGGTCAAACCGGTCAGCGGCAACGGCCAGCTGCAGAATTACGCGAGTGACAGTGTGCTCCAGCCGGGCACTATCGTGCAGCTCGACGGCAAAGACTCGAAGAAGGTCAAACCGGCTAGCAGTAAAGCGCTGGACGACATGTACGGTGTAACAGTGGATCCGCATCTGCTTTCACTGACCGTAGCGGACAGCGGCCTGCAAAATCAGGTATATGTCGCCAATAGTGGCACGTACGAAGTACTGGTAAGCAATCAGGCCGGCACGATTAAAAAAGGTGACTATGTAGCCATGTCGGCGGTAGATGGTGTGGGTATGAAGGCGGCCGTGAAAGACCGGCTGGTGTTCGGTAAGGCGGAAGGCGGGTTTGACGGCAAAGCAACTGCCCTAGGCAACGCGACACTCAAAAACACCGACGGTTCGTCGCACGGCACGGTCACGCTGGGGCTGGTCCGGGTGAGTATAGATATTCAGAAAAACCCGCTTCAAATACCGACCAAGGCGGATCTGCCGAGCTTCCTGCAGAAAATTGGGCAGGACATCGCCCAGAAACAGGTTAGTCCGGTCCGCATTTACATTAGTATATTCGTGACCGGGCTGAGTATTATCATTGCGCTGGTGACGCTGTACGCCGGTATCCGTAACGCCATGATTGCCATCGGCCGTAACCCCTTGAGCAAGAAATCGATCTTCCGCGGTCTGCTCGAAGTCATCCTGACCGGCTTTTTGATTTTAATTATCGGTCTGTTTGCGGTATATTTGTTACTAAAGCTGTAAGCATGAAGGGGGTTGGGCAGGCATGACAATGGTGGAACTGGCACTCATCGCGGGTGGGGCGCTGATTGTCGTGGGTGGATTTGGCCTGGTTATCCGGTCCGTGAACCGTCTGAAGAGCTCGCAGGCAAAGCAACAGAAGTCTAAAGAAGAGCTCGACAAGGCATATAACGAGATTGCCGAAGAAGACGTGGCGCATCTGTTTAACAAAGAGTTCCGCGAAGAGCTGCGTAACCAGGGACGCATCCGGTTCGAAAAAATCATCGACGAAAATGCCATGTTCTTAAAGCAGGACCTGGACATGACCATCTCGCAGCTGAACGACTACATGAAAAAGGAAATCAGCACCAAGCTCGATGCCGAATTCGCGGACTACAGCAAGGCCATGAAAGAGGCGCAGGAGTTGGCGCTAGCGACGCTTAAGAAGACCACCGAAGAGGTTGAGGCCCAACGGGTATCGTTGGCTGAAGCTCTGAAACAACAGGTGTCGGCCCGCGAGGAAGCGCTTATGAAAGCGTACGAAGCGAACATGGCCAAAGTGGTCGAACACTACGTGTTGCAGGCGCTGGGTGACCAGTTTGACTTAAAGAGCCAGCTGCCGTACATCATCAAGCAGCTTGAAGCCGAAAAACAGCACATAGCAGAGGACATGCGCTTGTGAGTACTGCGGTGGAATTACCCGGTTACGTACTGCCCCCTTCGCTTATCGGTCATGCCGAGCTGGGGCGTTTAGTGCGTGAGCTGGAAGTCGTGGATAACGAGCTGGAGCGGCAACGGGTCCGCGCGCACGCGGGAGCGGCCAAGACGGGCACGTACCAGCTGCCGGTCATGAGCCGGGCTCTGACCGATTTGGTACAGTTGAACAAACTGGATCTCACCGATGGCAAACTGCGCGATCAGTTAAGGACTGACTTGCGCCGGCTTAAGGACCATGCACCGGCCGTGCACCTGACATTCGCGACCGAAGCGGATCCGGAAAGTCTACAGAAGCTCACGGCCTGGATCCGTAAGGAACTGCACCCGCAGGCACTGGTGAGCGTCGGTCTGCAGCCATCCATAATCGGTGGCGTGTATGTACGCACACCCAATCATGTGCACGATTACAGTATCCGCTCGCTTCTGCAGAGCAAGCAGGATGTTATCGTCGCGGATATAGAGGAGTTGGCGGCTCATGCAGGATAAACTGTTCGATCAACTGGTCAAAAAAGGTAATCCGGTCGGTGAGATTATTGGTCTTGATAACTTTTTAGTCAAAGTCCGTGGTCTGCAGCCGACCAACGTACATGCCCTGGTGCGGTTCGAAGACGGCAGCAAGGGTTACGTGCATCACGTATACGAAGACTACGTGGTAGTCATGAAACTGGGAACTACTATTCTGCACATCGGTATGGTGTGTGTCATCCAACACGAACAGTTGCTGACCAAAGTGGGGAAGAAATATATCGGGCGGGCTATCAATATTTTCGGCGAACCGATTGACGGCAAGGGCGATATAGAGCCGGATGCCGTGTGGGACGTGTTCCACGACGCGCCAATGTTGTACGAACGCGAACTGGTCGATACGCAGCTGGAAACGGGTATAACCGTGCTCGATATCAACTACTCCATTGTGCGCGGGCAGCGTATGGCGATTTTGGGCGATGGTAAAAGCGGTAAGACCGCTCTGACGACACAGATAGCCATCAACCAGAAGAACACCGATATCACGGTCATATACGTGCTGATTGCCAAGCGCCAGCGCGACGTGGCCCAGCTGGTCGACCGGTTGGAGAAGAATGGCGCCTTGGATAAGGCCATCATTATCGTGACCAATATGTTCGAATCGCTGGTGGCGACCTATTTGGCGCCGTATATCGGCGCGGCACACGGCGAATATTTCTGGCAGCAGCTGAATATGGACACGCTTATCATTTACGATGACCTGACGAGCCATGCGCAGGCCTACCGTGAAATCGCGCTGTTGGCCGGTGTGAGCCCGGGGCGTGACAGTTATCCGGGCGATATGTTCTACACGCACTCCAGCCTGGTGGAGCGGGCCGGCAAGCTGGCGCGTAACCACTCGGCCCAGACCATACTGCCGATTATCTATGCGCCGGCCGGTGACATTACCGCCTACCTGCCGACGAACGTCATGAGTATGACGGACGGGCAGTGGATCCTGGACATGAAGATATTCAAAGATACGATGCGCCCGGCAGTCAGCACCGGTCTGTCGGTGACCCGTGTGGGTGGCGTGGGCCAAAATAAACGCCAGAAGGCACTGGCTGCCATGCTGAACAAGACGCTGGCCGGCTACCGGCAAGCGGACGAATATGCCCACTTCGGTACCGAACTTTCTCCCGACGCCCAGGCCGACTATGACCGTGGTAAGATGCTGTTCAAGCTCATGAACCAGGACATCGGTGAAGGTTACAATGTTATGGAGCAACAACTTTTGCTCGATATCGTGCTGAACACCGGGTTGGGCGACAAAGTCGATATACCGCAGCTCAAGCAGCTGGTCAAAGAAGCGGCGGCGCGTATCGTCGAAAACGGCGACCAGAGCAACTTCGACGCCATACGCGACGAAATAAAGGCCAAGGTCTTTATAGCCGCACCCGAAAAAGCTGCTCCTCCGGGGACGCCGGGTGCTGCTCCGGCTGATGGCCAGCCTGCTGCTGCGCCCGCCCCGGCTCCCGAAAAGAAGCCTGAGGAGGCCAAGAAATGAGTCACGGAGCGCTTGTGAGCACGATGCAGCGAAGCCGGAGGTACAGCGCATGAGAAAACCCATGGAAATCGCTGCCGAAGAGCAGTCCATGCGCAGTATCGTCAGTCTGACGAGCGCGTTTGAAAGTTTGTCCAGTATGAAGATTATGCAAACCAAAGGCCAGGTGCTTATCAGCAACCAGTTCTTTGACGAGGTGTGGAATATTTACAAGCAGATCCGTATGGATGTTATGTTTAACTTCGGTCGTACCAGCAATGCGGATGTCATCGAAAAGGAACTGCTGATTCTTATTACCGCCTCCGGGGGCTTAAGCGGCGATATCGACCAGCGCCTTATCCGCAAGTTTCGCGAGCGCTACGACCCGGCCAAGAACGACATTATCGTCATTGGTCACCACGGGGCACAACAGCTGGAGCAGCTCAAGATCCACTACACGCAGTACTTCGACCTGCCGCAGAAAGATATCATCAATGTCGACCCGCTGATACGTGAAATTAAAAAGTACAAAACCAGCCGCGTATTCTACCAGAACTACATTTCGCTTTCGACACAGGACATTAAAGAGCTGGACCTGGCTGAAGTTATGTCATCCAAAGGTCGGATTGCCGATCTCGACACCGTAGATAAAGACAAGATTACCGAAAAGACCTACATTTTTGAGCCGGATGCCTACACGGTCGCGATGCATCTGGAAACATCCATGCTACGGCTGACGCTGACCCAGTTCATTTACGACTCACGCTTGGCGCAGCTGGCCAGCCGGTTCCGTGCTATGTCCGCAGCCAAAGAGCGTTCCATAGACGAGGCCAACGCACTGCACACTCAGTACAGTCGGGCCAAGCGCGCCATGGTAGATGTCCGTCTCAAAGAATCTTTGGCTGGGCTTAAAAAGCTACGACAGGAGGCTAACACATGAGCAAAGGCGTAGTACGGGTCCTGAAAGACCTGGTCATAAAAGTGCAGTTCGACGACGACATGCCCGAGGTAAACGAAATCGTTACGGTGGATAACGAGGCTAAGTCGCCGCTGCTCGTCAGTAGTCTGGAGCACAGCGATACCGCACTGTGTCTGAACATCGGAGGTGATCGCAGTATTCAGAAAGGAGCGTTGGTAAGCCGTACCGGCCACAGTTTGGAGATTCCGGTAGGAGACGAGATGGTGGGGCGCGTGTGGGACGCATTGGCCCGGCCTATTGACGGCAAGCCGCAATTGCCACAGGAAACGCTCGACAAAATGATCAAGCGGCCTATTTTCCGCCCCGGTTTTCAGGAAACGAGCCTGAAGAACCGGCCGGATGAGATTCTGGAAACTGGTATTAAGGTACTCGATTTCTTTACGCCGTTCGTCAAGGGCCGCAAGATCGGTATTGTCGGTGGTGCCGGTGTGGGCAAAACAGTGCTGACTATGGAGATGATCAATAACGTGGCCGTCGGCTCCGGTGCGCTTTCCATTTTTGCCGGTATCGGTGAGCGTATCCGTGAAGGTCACGAACTGTACAAGACGCTCGAAGACAACGATCTGCTGAAGACCACCGCTATGTTCTTCGGGCAGATGAACGAGAATCCGGTGCAGCGTTCGCTTATCGGTCTGAGTGCGATTACGCTGGCTGAATATTTCCGTGACGACCAGAAAAAGGACATTCTGCTGTTTGCCGACAACATGTACCGCTATATTCAGGCTCGCAACGAGGTCACGACCATTATCGACCAAACCCCGGCCGAAGGCGGCTACCAGCCGACCATCTTCAGCGACGTCAAGGCGCTGCAGGACCGCCTCAGTAGTAACCAGAACGGTTCTATTACCGCGTTGCAGACCATTTACGTGCCGGCCGACGACCTTTCTGACCCGGCGGTGCAGATGATTCAGCATGAGCTCGACAGCATCATCGTGCTGAGCCGCGCCGTTGCGGCGCAAGGCACGCGCCCTGCGGTGGACATCAATGCCTCTAGCTCATCGCTGCTAACGCCCGATATCGTAGGTGAACGCCACTACATGCTCAGCATACGGGTACAGGCTATTCTGCAGAAATACGAATCGCTGAAAGGTATTATCGCCATCATCGGTGAGAGCGAGCTTTCGGCCGAGGACCGCGACGATTACAATAAAGCCAAGAAGCTCATAGCCTATTTCAGCCAGCAGTTTAACGTCATGGAAAAAATGACCGGTATAAAAGGTGAGTTCCATACCCGTGAGGACACCCTGAACGGTATAGAAGAAATTATCGTGTAATGGCGGATGATAAAAAGGATGAACAAGCTCAGGCGGCATCGGCCGTACGGCAAGGTGCCAGTACTGGCGAGATTGTAGCCGATCCGTCGGCTGCGGCTGCACCGACGACATCCGGTGGCAAGCCCATCATGGCTATTAAGGTCTATGCGCCGTTTAAAGTGTATTACGAGGGCGAAGGTGTCAGTATTACGGCCGTGAACGAAACGGGTCCGTTCGATATCCTGCCGCACCACCACAACTTTCTCTGCATGTTGGTGCCGTGCGAACTGGTCATTAAGACGCCGCAGGACGAAATCAAAAGGATTAAGATTGCTCGTGCGCTCATGCACGTCAAGGCAGAAAAGGTCACCGTGTTCGTCGACGTATAAGAACTATGAGAGAACCGAGATAGGTCCTCTCATCCGGAAGTAAATTCCACCTTATATTTTCATTGTACAGAACTTTCAGTTCACTCCAGAGGATGTTTAGCCAGGGGGTTTTGCATACTTTTGCGGTCAAAAGTATGAGCCAAGCTTAATTGGTTATGAAGTAGTCGTAGGCGAAGACCTGGTTGGCTGGTGCCGCATTGGCGCTGCAGATGCGGAGTGTCGTCTTGGTCCGTTCGACATAGAACTGCGTCTGTCCGGCGGCACGGTTTACGGGCGTTACGACGACATGCGGAATGTTAGTGAAGGGCGTGTTGAACGTCATGGTCACGAAGCAACCCGGGGCCGGATTGTTGCCGGTGTTTATGTTGACCGTCCCGGCGGTATCACTGCCCTGTACCGACGCGCTGCCGCCACCACCCAGCGCACCGGTATCTATGGTGCGGTTAGGGGTATAGCCGGTGAATGAGATGTGGTTCGGTATGTCGAGCTCTGCGTTACCGGCCATGGTCAGTTTGTTTACCGTCAGGTTGCCGATGGTGGTGGGGCCGCTGAACGAAGCGGTACCGGCCACATTCAGGTCGTGCTGCAGAGTGACGGTACCCTGAAAGGTACTGCCCGTGGCTACCTGCAGGCGGTTTATCTGCGTGTCGGACAGGTTGGCGGTGCCGCCGACGGTCAGGTCGGGCACGCTGAATGTCCCGCCCAGCTGTATGGTGCCGGCCACATTCAGGTTGCTGCGTACCAGCACCTGCCCGTCAAATATCGCGTTGCCTTGCACGGTCAGGGTCTGGCCGCTGTCGCCTACCGTGGCATCGCTGTTGGCGAGCTGTTTCAGGGCATCGGCCGTGAGCGTCTGCGTGGCCACCTCGGGTGCTTTCGGGGCTTTTTTGCTGTTCAGGTAATACACCACGGTCACGACGACGGCTATCACTACTATAAGTAGGAACGTCAAAAAATAAATATTGAAATGGCGTATGAGTGTCTTAAACCCGCCCGGTTTCTTGGCGGTTTTGGCGTCGGTCTGCAGGGTGGTGTCGGGGGTTTCGGCTGCTAGGTCGTCGTTGGTGCGGGTCAGGGCGTCGGCGGGCGAGTCCTGTTTGGACTTGTCGCTGTCACCACTGTCAGCCGCGGGCGGGTTGCTCGCGGCGTCTTTGTCGTCCTGCGGGGCTTGTTTGTCTTTTTCTTCGTCGGCCATAGGCTTTGCTAGTCGTTATGCTTGTACTTAATGATAACAGGTATCGGCCCAAACCGCCAAGTACCCGCGCAAACCGCTACCGACTGGCGGCTAACCACGCTATACTATAAGCAATATGGGGAAACGGACCTACCGGCTGTACGGGTTTGTGGCGGCACTGGTGCTCACCTTGTGTATGGGACTGGCGGGGCGGGCGTTGGCAGCGTCGTCGCAATCGTCGTCGTCGCACTTCTCGGTCAACGAGGTGCAGATAGGCGGCGCCGGGTCGGGCACCGGCTGCTCTACGAGCCTTTGCGCCAAACAGTCGGTGGGCGACACGGTGGTGGGGCGCGGCAGCAGTACCGACTATTCGGCGCAGTTCGGCTCGAACACCACGGGCGAGCCGCTGCTCGAAGTCGCAGTTGAGGGCGGCTCGCAGAACATGGGGGTACTCGACTCGGACATAACGGGCACCGCCAGCAGTGTGGTGCGGGTGCGCAGTTACCTTACCAACGGGTACACACTGTATGTCTCGGGCCCGTCGCCCAGTCAGGGTGTCCACCGGCTTGCTACCATGGCGCCCGGTCCCGGTTTGTGCCCCTGTACTTCGCAACCGGGCACCGAGCAGTTTGGTATAAACCTGCGGCAAAATACGACGCCCTTGGTGGGTGCCGACCCCGTGCAAGTGCCCTCGGCGGAGTTTGCCGGAGGTGCTCCGTACGAAGATTACGATCAGCAGCAGTTGTTTACCTACGAGAACGGTGCCCCGGTGGCAGGCAGCAGCCGCTCCGGCGAAACGGACTATACGCTATCTATGATAATGAACGTGTCAAACGTGACGCCCGGTGGCAAATACAGCGGTGTGTTTTCGGCGGTGGTCGCGCCCGGGTTTTAGGCCACGAGACACCCATGCAGGGTTTCTCAGGGCGCAGGGCTTCGGCGAAGCCGAAGTCTCGGGCTGCTCTTCCCGGTCCGCTGTAAGTTGTAAGTGCTTTCAGTTAGAGTGCAGCAAGAGATGCTGTGGATAAACCTCTTGTGGTCGTAAAAGTTGCGTGGTACAATCGCGAACGTACCCTATAAAAATAAAAAACAAAAAGGAGATACATTTAGATGTATAAACTTAAAAATGTAGCGAAGCGCGGTTCGGCGTTGCTTGGTGCAGTTGGCCTGCTGGCCGGAGTCGGTACTTCCGCTATCCCGGCGCTTGCATCTGCCGACGCGCTGAACCCGCTGACCGAGCGTTCGTTGACGCTGAGTAGCTCCAGCCCGGGTTGGTCGTTCACCGACGGTTCGGGCAACGCGTTCGACGCTTACCCTTACAGCCCGTACAGCGTACCGAACAGCGGTACCAACGGTCGGAACAGTGGTAACTACTACAGCTTTAAGGTAAGTAGTACACACGATATTAACGCCATGACCTTCCAGTACTGTATACACGCCGCCGGCGTGTGTTCGGCGCCTGGTGACAATGCATACACTGGAACGAATGATAACTGGGAACGCGGTGTTGATACAACGACCACGAGCGACCTGAACGTAGTTTCCAGCAGTCCGAGCGAAATTAGCCAAAGCACATGGGGCAAGGTTAATGTAGCTGGTGCCGGTACCATCACGACGACCGCCGATAGTGATACCGTAAGTGGTACTGATACGACCTTCGGCACAGACGTGCAGGTTGGCGATAAAATTACTACGGCAGGTGGTCATACGTACACCGTGTCGGCTATTGACACCGATAACCAGAAACTGACACTCACTACCGGCACGGGAGTCGTTGCCGAAGCGGACGCGACCTTTACGTACAGTACGCCTGGTACTTTGGCCTACAACGTTGCAAAGGACACCTCTGACACCGATCACACCGGTCAGGCATGGACAGGTGGTAGTGCACCTTCTGGCCATTCAGACACAACCAACCAACACACTATTGCGAACGGTTCGCAGGTTCCTGCTCCAGACAACAGCGAAGGCAACTTCGTGGTGCTGGTAAATGGCGCGTACAGCGGTGGCTGGACGATGACTATTGGTAACCAGGAAGAAAGTAGTGGTCACACTACCGAAGATGTTGAACATGCTAACAACGATAGCACCGATGATAATGCCAACACCGGCAAAAACAACCTCATCACCCTTGCCAACAATGGCAACAGTGGTGCTGGCATCAGTCTGACTGCCGGTGACAAGGTAGAGGTTAAGTTTTACGCTACGGCCACCAACTACATTACCAACCCCGGTAGCGGCTCGTTCTTCGTAAAGATAAATGACTACGCTGCGCCTCACGACGCAACCACCCCATTTGCCATCAGTGACCCAACTACCATCAATCCTGTCGATCACGTTAATTCCGAAACTGGCGTCAACGAAAACATCATCGATGGTGGTGTGACCGTGGCGAACGTCATGAATGAGTCCATCTCCATTCAGACAAAGGTTTTGGAAACCATGGACTTCAGCGTCGGTACAGTTGACCCCGACACACTGAGCTCAACTCAGCTGGCAGCTGCAGGTAAGTCGATAGGTGGCTGTAACACTATATTGCCCTCTATAAATGGCTCACTACCACATAACATCCTGACTCTTGGTGACCCTACTAATGAGAATGCGTTAGACACCAACCACACCTTTGCGACCCACAGCTACTTCCGCCTGAGCTCCAACTCTAGTAACGGTGCAACCGTATACTACAGCGGTAGTACGCTCAGTAACACTGAAGGTGACCAGATTGACCCTATTGGTGTAACCGCTACGCAGCCGAGTGTTGGTACCGAGCAGTTCGGTCTGGCACTTGACCATGACGGTTCGGCCGACCACTACTATGTAGACTATGGCCTGGCGCCCCAAGGTGCATCTACCGTGTACGAAATGGGTGCCGACACCATCAGCGGCAATCAAGCATCTGGCTACACAAAGAACACGATTACCAGTTCTGGCCAATTGGACGATGGTAAAACCGAAGACGGCAGCGGCTTGTCACAGGAATGGCAACAGTACCTGACGGCTAACGACTCGTTCCATAACCCGCAGCTGTATCCCTTGACTCCTGCAGCTAACTATACCGGTGGTAATGGTGGCATCAACAACTTCGCAGACCCAGATGCTGGGGGCCCGCTTGTCGGTGACACTATTAGTTCATCGTACGCCTTTGACCCCAGTAGTAACACCGTGCCGGTTGCACTAGCTGCCGACAGCAGTCAGGTTGTAGACTGCATAACGGGTAAGGTCCGCTACATTGCGAACATCGCAGCGACCACCCCAGCCGGTATCTACACCACCAAAATCAACTACATCGCCGCTCCAGAGTACTAGGACATAGCTCCCAAAAGTACAAATGGCACATAGCTGCCAGAGCAAACCAAAAGACCCGGACATGGTTCCGGGTCTTTTGCTATATCAAAACCTGCTTACGGTTTAGTACAATAGGGGCATGAAACGTATGCAGCGGGTGTGGGTGCGGGCTACGCCGGTGAAGCTGGCCATGGGCCAGCTGGCTTTGCTGCTGCTAGCCAGCTTTACTATTTTTACCTCTGTTTTTGCGGCCGATGTGGTGCGTTTTTATAATCGCTCGCTCTTTGTGTACGACCCGAACCCGTCTGCCGTGACCAAATACACGATATCGTTCGGCTACCACACCATAACGAATGTGGGGTCACTGGACATATTGTTTTGCAACGATCCTATACCGACCGACCCCTGCGATGCACCGCCGGGCCTGGACGTATCGCACGCGGTTCTCAGCGACCAGACGGGGGGTAACGACTACACCATACTCAGCCGGACGGCAAACCACATTGTGCTGACACGCAATCCGGATGTTGTAACCACAGACCCCTCAAGCTATACCTTCGACAATGTAGTGAACCCCAACAGTACCGCGCATTCGTTCGCAGCCCGCCTGAGCGATTATGCCAGTACCAATGCCGCTGGACCGATAATAGACCTTGGCTCTATAACATCGCAGGCGACCGCAGGAGTGGCCTTGGAGACGCAGGTGCCGCCTATTCTTGTTTTTTGCGTGGCGCACATAGTGGATCCGAACTGCAATGGTACGTCGGGCGGCAACTATACCGATATGGGACAGTTGAGCGAAGACGAAACCCTGATGGCCACCAGCCAGATGGCAGCCGGTACCAACGCCAGCCTAGGGTACGCTATAACCGTGCACGGGCTGAGCATGACAGCCGGTTCGCATGAAATAGATGCGCTGACCAGCCCTACCCCCAGCGCCATGGGTAATAACCAGTTCGGCATAAACCTAGTGGCCAACACCGAGCCCGACATGGGCCACGACAAAGACGGAGGCGATAGTGCCATAACCGTCGTGGCGCCCAACTACGACATACCCAACTCATTCACCTACAACGATGGAGATGTGGTAGCCGAAGCGCCGCATGTGAGCCTGGTGGAGCGCTACACTGTCAGTTATATAGTGAATGCCGCGCCTAGCCTGCGCCCCGGTGTCTATACCACAACGATAACCTACTTATGCACCGGTCGGTTCTAGTGGTACAATACCGCTTATTGCTACAAAGGTAAGAGAGAAAAGGGATATGAAACGTTTTCTAGGATATATCGGTGCCGCCCTATCGGTGCTATTGGTAATAGTGTCGAGTACACCGACTTTCGCGGCTGACGCATCGTCGGCCCTAAGTATTAACCCGCGCAAAAACTACACGATAAAGCCGGGCCAGACCATCACGGACAAGCTGCACATCAGTAACCTGGATCATGCGTCTATCCTGAACCTGAACTTGCGCATGATCGACTTCACCTTTATGAACGAAAGTGGTTCGCCCAAATTTAACCTGGCCCAGGATGCATCTCCGACCCCCTGGTCACTGCGGTCGTTCACAAAACTGCCCAAAACAGTCGAGATACCGGCGGGTGGTTCCAAGACTATCGACTACAGCATAACCATACCGAAGAACCTGGGTGCAGGCAGCTACTACAGCGCTATCATCTACCAGGCCGCCGGTACCAACGGCGGCAACGTAGCCCTGAACGCGAGCGGCGTTACGCTGGTGTTCGTGAACATACCTGGTAAGGCAAAAGAAAGCATGAGCCTGCAAAAACTGGGTGCGTACAACTCGGACGACAATGGCACCACCGGCAGCTATGTGTACATAGACACCAACGAGCAGCCCAAAATGATCGCCTTTGCTCTCAAAAACGAAGGTAACGTGTTCGAGAGCCCTGCCGGCCAGATTACGCTGAAAGACATATTCGGTCACATGGTGAGCAACATAACGGTCAACACGAAACAGCAATTGGCGCTGATAGGCCAGACACGTCTGTTTACGAGCTGTATAAAGACCAAACAGCAGGCGGTGCAGGCGCTCGGGGGTGCCAGTAAGGATGAGACATGTATCAACCCAGGTTTGGCACCAGGCCTCTATAAGATACATCTCGATGTGCATTACTCGCACAATGAGCTTGGGGGCGAGGACCACGCCATTAGCGGTACGGCCTACTTCTGGTACCTGCCGTGGTGGTTCATCGCAGTTGTGCTCATACTACTGGCGCTGATAGCCTACGGTGTCTGGTGGCTGCGCCGCAAGATAAAGACGGCTATAAAGGGTACTTCCTACAAAGCAGGCCGCGGTATTTCCCGCCGCAAGCCCCGCGGTTAGTACTGGCTACCCTGCGGCACGCATTCTCTTTTTGGCCTAAACAAGCTAGAATAAACATAAGCTATGCGAGTGCACAAACTCCACTTCAGATATTTGCGCGGAGCTGCCTTGGCTGTATCGCTGGCAGCCACGATGCTGCTTGCTGCCCCGGTCAGCGCTATAAACCCGCTGCCCACACCGTCACCGTCGCCCGGGTCGTACGGTCTGGAAGCCACCAAGCGCCAACCGGCACCGACGACCAAGGCGACCATATCGACTCCCGTGAGCGGCGGTTCCTACACCGACTCGCCCATAACCGTCAGTGGCTTGTGTACCAATGACTTGATCGTACAAGTGTATGACAACGGTGTGCTGGTAGGGGCGATAAACTGCCAGAACGGCAGTTTTAGCCTGCAGGTCAGCTTGTTTACGGGCGATAACGAGATAAGCGTTACCCAGTTTGACGACCTGGGGCAGGCCAGCCCCGACAGCAACCATATAACGCTTAGTTATAACAATGCGGATTTTCAGGCGTTCGGCACGCTCATAACGCTGACGAGCAACTATGGCCGGCGGGCTGCTAACCCTGGAGATACGCTGGCATGGCCGCTGCAGCTGTCAGGCGGCACCGGTCCGTATGCGCTCAGCATAGACTGGGGTGATGGCAAACCGCCGCAGCTGGTCAGTCAGCCGTTGGCGGGCGAGTTCAACATAACCCACGTATACAGCCAATCCGGTATATACCATGTCAGCATAAAGGTGACTGACGTAAACGGCGTAAGCGCCTTTCTGCAGGTGGTGGCGGTGGCGAACGGCAAACCCACAGCCGGCAGTACCGTCAGCAATGCCAGCGGCGGCACGACAACGCTGACGCAGACCAAGATTTTGTGGGTACCTCTTATAGTCGGCTTTGTGCTGCTGATACCGACCTACTGGCTTGGCCGCCGCAGCGAGCTGTTTATACTGCACCGCCAGCTCGAGAAGTCCCAAGAAAACTACAAAGAACTGTAATGCATGTGAGAACCGAGATAGGTTCTTTTACCGCACCCCACGAAACCAGTTTCGCGGGGACCCCGTCATCGCGCCGGCAGAATGATACATGTTTGCCTAAGCTGCTCTTCCCTGATAGCGTAAAAATAAAGATGGAAATCAATTCCATCTTTATTTTCATATAATTTATGTGGGTGTGGATAAGTTGTGGGGCAAAAGGACGGAAAATGCTTGCGTTTGGCCCGGCAGACGTGGTAAAACAGAAGTACAATTTAAAAACACATAGTAAAAAGGAAAGAACTATGCAAAAAAGAAGGTTATTCGATAGCCGTATTGGTTATCTGGTGGCGTCGGTGGGCGCCCTGTTCGGTGTGGCAGCGCCGGCAGCTATTCCGGCATTCGCTTCGGCAGCAACACTGACAAGCCGTAGCGTGGCTCTGTCTACTTCAGAAAAGGGCGCGACCGCAGACTACAAAGTTACGTTCACACCAACAGCGACGTTTGACTACGTCGTTATTGACTGGTGTGATTCGAGCACCGGCCCGATTCCAGGCGATGACTGTACCGCACCTGCTGGCCTCAAAATGAAGACTGGTGTTACGCTTGGTAGTACCAGTCCCGATGCTCCAACAAACTTGTCAGGTACTCCGTCTTTGGTTGTGGCAGACGAAGCTACTGAATACCACACGGTTTTAGAGGCAACACCGACAACCGCTACAAGCCCGGTAAGCTTTACGCTGAAAGGCGTGACCAACCCGAGCGCTACAGGGACGTTCTACGCACGTATTTACACCTATACGACCGCACAATATAGCGATGAAGACAATGGGTGGACCAGCCCGACTGCTATAGGTGAGACAACCGACACCGGTGGTGCAGCACTGGCCATAAACGACACTGTAGGCGTGACCGCCGCCGTACGGGAAAAGCTGCAGTTCTGTGTGGCAGGTGACAACGACAGTGCTGGCCCGACTGCAGGGTGTGCTGATATTGCTTCACACCCAGCCAGTCTGAACCTTGGTGAAGGCACCGGTGACCTGAAGGCACTCGACAACGAGCACGTGAGCACGGGTGTTGACTGGGCACAGATTTCTACCAACGCAGTGCATGGCGCAGTAGTGAACCTTAAGAGCAGTACGACCGGCTGTGGTGGTCTGGTACTGACCGGCACCTCTACTTGCGGCATTCAGGCGTCTGGTGCCAATGACGATAGTAACGCGTCTCTCGCAGCTGGCAAAGGACTGTTCGGCGTCAAAGTCGGCACAGCAGTAGACGCCAGCGCCGGCACACTCGTAGGTACGCTTGATCCGGCGGGCAGCTATGGCAGCTCCGACTACTTCATGGACTATGTCAGCGGCGACGGCACAGGTGTCACAGGTCCTTACGGTAGCCCCCTGCTGAACACTAACAGCGCTCCGGCGAGCAACGTAAACGTGCCGTTGACCTTCGGCGCAAGTGTCTCCCCCACGACACCGGCTGGTAAATACAGCGCGACGCTGACGCTGATAGCAACCGGTACGTTCTAAAACCTAACGGCGTAGTTCCGTACAAAAATACCGCCTCTTTAAAAGAGGCGGTATTTTGTTTTGCAAACCAGGGTCGGTTTGATACTATAGGAGGTAAGCATGAGAGGGTACGCTTGGGGTATGACAAAGGGTGCTATGGCAGTTGCCGTAGCGTTACTACTGAGTGCCGTTATGGTACTGTCGGCTGCGCACGTATGGGCGGCACCGGCTGCCAAGTCGGTTACAAGCAGTAATAATTCGCTGCAGATATCACCCGTACGCAGCGATATTACCGTACAGCCGGGCGAAAGCGGCACGGTGAAAGTCATTGTTACCAACACTACCAGCGCACCACTTAACCTAAAAGCCATAGAAAATGACTTTATAGCGGGAGACGAAAAAGGCACGCCGTCCATTATCCTCGATCCGAACAGCTATGCACCGAGCCACAGCCTGAAGCGTTTTATGGTTCCGCTGCAAAACGTGACGGTTGCAGCCCACGAATCCAAAGAAGTGGACGTACAGGTCACAGTGCCCAAGAACGCGCAAGCCGGCGGGTACTACGGTGCTATCCGGTTCGCTCCAGCTGCTGACGATTCGGGCAACTCAGTCAACCTGAGCGCCAGTGTCGCATCGCTGATTCTACTGACTGTTCCCGGGCCTGTTACCGAGAGCCTGACCATGACTGACTTTGCTATTCAGCAGAACGGCGGTACATCTGGTAGTTTCCGTACGCCTGACGGTATCGCGTTATTCATGCGGTTTGTCAACAAGGGCAATATACAAGAAGCACCGTTCGGCCAGATTTACGTACAGAAGGGCAATAAGACGGTCTATAAGTACGACTTTAACACTACCGATCCGAAAGATAACATCCTGCCCGATAGCGCACGCCGCTGGACAATACCGCTCAAAGGCTTCGGCAAATTTGGTAAGTACACCGTTGGTGCTACGCTCAGCTATGGTACCAAAGGCCAGTCCATAGAGATTAAGAAGACCATCTGGATTATTCCAACTGCCTACATCCTAGGCGCTATTATCGGGCTCGTGGTCCTGATAGCCGTTGTTGGTGGGCTGTGGCTCTTCCTCCGTTCGTACAAGCGCAAGATCCTCCGCTCCTCACGTCGCCGCTACTAGGCTACTAGGGTGTCTACAAACGGCGTGCTTTTCCCAGATTACTGCTGCCACTAGGAGAAACCGTTTAAACTTGCTAAAATAACAGATTGTGACAAAGAAAGTTTTCGTTGGGATGTCCGGCGGTGTGGATTCGTCGGTTACGGCCGCCTTGCTCAAGCAGCAGGGCTATGATGTCACGGGCGTGTACATGAAAAACTGGTCGCAGGACCTGCCCGGTTTTGCATGCCCCTGGAAACAAGACTACCAAGACGCCAAGCGGGTGGCCGTGCAGCTCGGTATACCGTTTAAAATGTACGATTTCGAGCGTGAGTATCGCCAGAAGGTGGTCGATTACATGATTGCCGAATACCAAGCCGGCCGTACGCCTAACCCCGACATCATGTGCAACCAAGAAGTGAAATTCAAGCTATTCCTGGATGTGTGTCTGGAAGACGGCGCCGACCTAATAGCGACCGGACACTATGCAAAAGCAAAGGACGGCCAGCTGCTCACCGCTGCCAATATCGAGAAAGATCAGACGTACTTCCTATACCGCGTTACCAAAGATGCACTCAAACACACTCTATTCCCTGTAGGCGATTTCACTACCAAAGCCGAGGTGCGGGAAACAGCGGCGGAACTGGGTCTGGCTACGGCTGCCAAGAAGGACAGCCAGGGCATATGTTTCGTGGGCAAGGTTGGTATAAAAGACTTCTTGCTGCACGAACTAGGGCCGCAGAAACCGGGTAAGATCATTGACCAAAACGGCGTAACCGTGGGTGAGCACGACGGCGCCATTTTTTACACCATTGGTCAGCGCCACGGCTTGCACGTGGGCGGCGGCTTACCGTTTTACGTGGTGGGCAAAGATATGACCAAGAACGAGGTATATGTTACGACCGACCTGCAGGACGGCCGCCTCTGGAGGAAAGACCTACGGTTAACCGATTTGCACTGGATAAATGAAGTGCCGGAGCCCGGCAAAACCTACCAGGCCCGTACCCGCTACCGTGCCCCACTCGTCGACTGTACCCTCACTTTAGAGGCTGGACCTCTAAAAGAAGAGCCTACAGGGGTGGCAAAAATTGCATTGGCGGAAGATATACGCGCCATAACACCAGGTCAGTCGGCTGTTGTGTACGACGGCGACCGGGTGTTGGGCGGCGGCATCGTTGTTTGAATGAGGGCATGAAAAAGCCGTGTGAATCGTTTGGGTAGGGTGGAGATCCGGCTGGACCAACATCACTCTAGCGCGTGTTCACACGGCTGCCATGCTCCCCGGAAGCCGTTTTCGCGAATAATCCGCGAGAAATGTTCCAAGGAGCCCTCTTTGTCCGTCTTGTGTTCTTAACCCTTCACCTTGCGTGGGTTCGTGTGCTCTTCTTCGAGTTCAAGAATGACACCCAGGAGCGTTAGTCCTCCTAAAATGCCGACTGCAAGCCCAGCACCAACGAGCTGGTGCGCGACCACTGCATCCCAGGTACCTCCTGCGATGAGGATAATACCCAGCAGGGCAAAAATCCACCGCACCGGGTGCTGCTGTAGTTGTGCCTTCATTCTGATACTTCTTTCCGATGGTGGACAGACGATGTCCGGCTTGATGGAAAAATACAAAATTGTAAACATGGCCACGACTACGGCCGCGACGCTGCCGATTTGTAGCATAGATTGCTCCTTTCAAGGTTCGAAATGCGTATGCATTCAGAGGTAGTGTTCAAGACGAACCGTACCACTTTAACATAAGCACTAGTTTTTGTCAATGCTCCCCGATGGCTCAGTGCCGGCTGGGGAGAGTGAATGGAAGCGGTCCCCCTGTCAGAACTTCCAGGCATCCGCTGCTACAAAGTCGCACTGCAGTGGCTATTACGCAAGCCGGTCGATATCGTTGAACGGAGAAATGAGCCGTGCTGCGCCGGCCCGTATTTTTTGTGCGAACACGCCCGGCTCCTGATATTGCGCAATTGTCCCCTGAAAGAGCGTGTCGCGCAGCGCAATGGCACCGATAGTGAATGTCGTGGCCTCTATCCCGGCCTTTAGTTTGGCGGTAGGTTCGCTGCCGGTTGCGGTGGTTAGCTCCAGCCGGGTTTTGCTGTTCGATCCGTGACCAAATGGCTGCTGTGAGGTAAGGGTAAGGTCGTACGCGGAATGAGCGCCGTGAGCCGTCTGTTCTGTGCGGTGCAAGACACCTGCTTCCGTGTGCCCCAGCGCGCGGCCTTCTCCATCGTCGATGTCCCAACCATATACGGCTTGCCGGATGATTTCACTGGTGGTGGCTTGGTGTACGAAAGCTTGCAACAGCAGAGCGGTATCGGTTAAGAACTTGAGCTGCGAAGGGTTGTAATGAGACTGCAGGAGTATATCGCGCAGGATATCCATGGCAGCTGCTTCATCGAGTGGGAGCATATTACTCCTGGAGAGATCGTTTATGGAATTCGCTTGCTGCAAGTAAAAGACCGGTGTGTCGTGCTCGTAGTCGAATAGCGATAGTTCGGCACATCCGGAATCTGCGTCGTTGCGTAGCAATAGTTTGCAATCCACCATACGTTTTTCGTTGAATTCCGTGTCGAAGGTGATTTGGGCGCGCCCGAAGTGCATGGGTTTGTCGAGCAGTGCCCTATAGGTGTCACTTGCCAGTATGCCGGGGCGTGAAAGGCGGATGTCGCGCAGGGCAGTGTGGGTCTCGGTGCATCCTCTGTAGGAAAGGATGTCGTCAAGTTGCGGCTCGATGTCGGCGGTCAGGGCGGAAAGTTCGTAGGCGGGGATGTAGAGCGGCCGGGCAAGCACGCTGCCAGTCTCGCCGTGCAGGCGATCGTAGTTTAACACCGGGAAAGAGGGGCCACGGGGTTCCATGTATGCTAACTATACAACCTTTATGAGTACTATGCAATGTATGGCGACTTTAGGGACGGGCGTATGCTAAAATAAGACGCATATGCTTGATAAGTTCAAGGGTCTGAAGGACGCGGCGATGAGCCGGGTAGATACCAAAACATCCAACGACGGAACACGCTATTTGGTGGGGCTTGATGTCGGCACGGAATACGTGAAGGCGCTCGTCGGCCGCGTAGCGGACGGTGCCATAGAAATCGTAGGTGTGGGGCGAGCGCACCAAGGGCTGAGCGATATGCAGGCCGGCGCGGTGGCCGATATAGGCGCGGTGGTTGAGAACTGCGATAAGGCGCTCAATGAAGCTGAAGCGCAGGCCGGTGTTAGTGCACGCGGGGCTATTATCGGCATCGCCGGTGAACTGGTACAAGGCACAACGACTACGGTGCGCGTGGCGCGTAAAACGCCGAACAAGGCGCTTGATATTGCCGAAATGGAGCAGATTATCAAACTGGTACAAGGCCGGGCCGAAGCCAAGGCGAAAAAGCAGCTGGCGTTGGAGCTTGGCGGCAAAGATATAGAGGTGCGGTTGGTGAACAGCGCGCTCGTATCCATTGAAATCGATGGTTATGTAGTGACAAACCCTATCGGTTTCCAAGGCAAGGACGTGGTAGTGCAGCTGTACACTGCCTTTGCACCGCTGGTGCATATCGGCGCGTTGGAGCGCGTGGCCGAGCAGCTGGATCTGGACTTGCTTGCCGTGGCGGCCGAGCCGTTCGCCGTAGCCCGTAGTGTGGTGGGCGACGACCAAAGCAACACCATGAGTGCGGTGCTGATGGATGTCGGTGGTGGTACTACTGATATCGCTGTTATCAACGATGGTGGTGTGCAGGGGACAAAGATGTTCGGCATCGGTGGCCGGGCGTATACCCGCAGCGTGGAGCGGTCTCTGGGCGTGGAATTTGACCTGGCCGAGAAACTCAAAGTGGGCCTTGGGAGTGACAAGGTTGCGCCCAAACAGCAGGCGGCAGTTGAAGCGGCACTGAAAAAGACGCTTGACGTCTGGATAAGCGGCGTCGAGCTGGGTTTGGGTGAATTTACCAAGCTGGACCATCTGCCGCACAAATTATTGTTGTGTGGCGGCGGCTCTTCTTTGGATATGCTTATGGACCGCTTGCACGACAGCAACTGGTACACAAGCTTGCCGTTTACGCGTAAGCCTGTCGTGCAACACTTGCATCCCGACCAGGTCGTCGGCATTACTGACACGACGGGCAAGGTGACCGATCATACGTACATTACTGCCATGGGACTACTGCGTGTCGGGCTCGATACGTTACAATACAATGGTCCGGGGGGTAACTCGGTCCGCGAAAAAATCGACAGGATCCTACACGTTTAGTCATGGCCAAGATACAGATACAATCCGCAAGCAGCGTTGCTGGTAAAGAGACAATTTATGTTGACGTTGATGATGAGATAACAGCCATCATTGACAAGGTGGCAAGCGCCAAAGGTAAGATAGTTGCCCTGGTGCTGCCGAAGCGTTCGGTCGTGCTGCAAAGCATTGTGAACATGAAGCTGCTGAAGCGTACGGCCGATACCGCTGACAAAAACCTGGTGCTTATCACGACTGAGGCTGGGCTGATGCCGCTCGCCGGTGCGGTCGGCCTGCATGTGGCCAGTACACCCACTGGTAAGCCGAGTATTCCACCGGCCCCGGCGGCAACTGACGATGGTCCCGAGGACATCGATGAACCGCTGAATATCGTCGACGGTACTGCTGGTGACGATTTCGACGCCAGGGCTGTCGGTGATACGTCGATAGGCGAGCTGGCCGGCAAACCGGCTGCGGCCGATACAGCCGATGAGCCTATCGATATGGCAATAGAAGGTGCCGCCGCTGCGACGGCGGCGCGGGTAGTAAAGCCCAAGAAGAACAGAAAACTACGGGTTCCTAATTTCGATAGCTTCCGTAAAAAGACCGTACTCGCTGTTGTGGTTGTGGTACTGCTGGTCGTGGCGGGGATTTTCGCAGTCGTCGTACTGCCAAAAGCGACTATAGCCATCAAGACCGACAGCAGTACCATACCCACCAATTTGAATCTCTCGCTTGATACCGCCGCCAAACAGCTGGACGAGACAACTAACACCGTGCCGGCTACCTTGCAGAGCCAGCAGAAAACGGGCAGCCAACAAGCGCCCGCTACCGGCCAACAGAACAATGGCCAGAAAGCCAGCGGCAGTGTGACACTTAGTGTCCGGAAGTGTTCCGGCAGTGGCACCCCCCAGCCGTTGCCTACCGGAAGCAGTGTGACCTCAGGAGGAAAGACCTATATCCTGCAGGATAAGGTTGTCTTTAGCCACGTCGATGCCAGTGACTATCCGTGTGTAACGTTCGCAGGGGACGAGACGGATATCATTGCCCTGAAGGGCGGGGCCGAATATAACACCGACGACGATGCGACGTTCACCGCCGCTAATGGCGCGAAGGGCACCGGTTCGGCCGATGGCGGTACGGACGTCATTGTTAAGATTGTCACGCAAAGCGATATTGACGGTGCGGCCAGCAAAATGACTGCCGCCGACACTGACAAAGTCAAACAACAGCTGGTTGCAGGGCTACAGTCCAAGGGGTTGCTGGCGGTACCGGCGACATTCTTGGCGGGCGATCCCAAAGTGACTACTAGTGCGAAAGCCGGTGACGCTGCCGACACGGTCACGGTCACAACAGTGACGACGTACACCATGCTGGGCGTACAGAAGGCTGACATCAAGAAGCTGGTTACCAAAAACGTGAATGACCAGATCGATAAGGGTAAGCAGGTTATATTGGATGATGGTGTAGCCAACGCGAAATTCAGTGCCACCGCACCGGCTACTACTATGGGCGCCAATGTATCGATGCAGGTGAAATCGCGGGCCGGCCCGCAGCTGGACACTGACAGCCTGAAAACGCAGCTGGCGGGCAAGAAACGTGGCGATATCGTGACGCAGCTCAAACGGATTCCCGGCGTGACCGACGTAGAAGTACGCTACAGCCCGTTCTGGGTGCATACCGTACCGGATAAGACCAGTAAAGTGACTATTACCATAGACAAAGAGAGTCAGTAGCTGCTAGGCTGGGGGTCGTATGACGGCGGAATACATCATGGGTGTCGACTATGGCGATAAACGCGTCGGTGTGGCGCTGGCCCATCAGGTCGCCCGGCTGCCCCGGCCGTTCACTACGCTGGCGCATACCGACACGCTACTGACCGATTTGCAGCAGCTGGTGGCACACGAGCGGGTTGCGCGGGTCGTCGTGGGACTACCGCGTGGCATGGACGGCGGTTATACCGCCCAGACGCGCGCGGCCGAAGCCTTCGCTGAGCAGCTTGCTGAAACACTTGCGGTGCCCGTGGAGCTTGCCGATGAGACACTTACCAGCGTAGATGCAGCGGCATATGGCGCGACCAAACAAAATAGAGACGCCGTAGCCGCGGCGCTCATACTTGAACGGTACCTGGCCGAACATCCAGGGGCCGAGGTGCCGGCATGAAATACAGCATGGGTGTGCGCCGGCGGCGACAGTGGCTGCGGCGGGTCATATTGGCCGGCGGGGTCGTACTCGTACTGCTTATCATCGCCTGTATCGGTATCTGGCGGTTTTATAGTGTAAACCTGCACCCTGTCAGCACGAATGCACGTACACAAGAGGTAGTGATTGCATCGGGCGTCAGTCCGAGTGAGATTGCCGGTTTGCTGCACGACAAAGGCCTGGTACGCAACGCGTGGACGTTTGAAACGTATGTCCGGCATCAGGGGGTGGGGCAATACCTGCAGGCCGGCACCTATTCGCTGAGCCCGAGTCAGAGTGTGCAGGATATCGTGGCGCAGCTGACGCATGGCAAAGTTAAGACGCAGCTGGTGACGATTTTGCCGGGACAGACCATAGCGCAAATAAAGCAATCCCTGATAAACAGCGGTTTTTCGGAGGCGGAGGTAACGGCGGCGCTAAATCCCACTCAGTATGAAGGCAACGCGGCGCTAGTCGATAAGCCGATTGGCAACAGTCTGGAGGGTTATCTGTACCCGGACTCATACCAGCGTATCGCTGGCACCAAGGTAAGGACAATCGTGCAGGAGTCAATCGCTGAGATGCAGCAGCATCTGACCCCTGACCTGCGGGCGGCGTTCGCCAGACAGGGGTTGAGCACCTATCAGGGCATTGTGCTGGCATCTATCGTGACACGTGAGGTATCGCGGCCGAGCGACCAGGCGCAGGCGGCACAAGTGTTTCTGAAACGTCTGCAGATGGGTATGTCGCTCGGGAGTGACGTGACGGCGCTCTACGGTGCCAAACTTGCCGGTCATCCCGGCGACCTCAGTTATGACAGCCCGTGGAACACTCGTATCCATACCGGTCTCCCGCCGACACCTATCAGTAATGTCGACACTGCGGCACTGCAGGCCGTGGCGCACCCGGCTGATACCGACTGGCTCTATTTCGTGGCGGGTGACGATGGGGTGACACACTTTTCGCACACCCTTCAGGAGCATGAGCAGCTGACCCAGCAGTATTGCCACAAACTGTGCGAATAGCACGCTTTTTAAGAATGGCTATAACAGAGGTAGAACTTGCCTTGTGGGACGGTAATTGGTACAATCTCACGGTAACAGGTTTTCTAAGGTATATAACTATGCTGTATCTGTTACGCGAAGGAGATACGTATTAGTACTACCACTACGGGGTCACTCGCAACCCGCATGATAGAACAGAAGCGCACGCTGGTCCAAAAGCGTGTGCAGAAAGCACTTCGCCGCCGTTCCACACGGAACCGGCTGATCCGCTATAGTTTGATTGCTGCCAACACCGCGGTGCTCGCGGTGGTTATCACGTTCGTAGCTACCACCTCGCACAACAACCGTCCGTTGGCTTCGGCTGTCGCCGCCGAAGAAGATGCGGTCGGTCCGGTCGATGGTCTGACCTCCTACGATATCGCAGCCAATGTCGCCCGCATGGCCAAACTCCCGGAGCGCGTTGCCATAAACAACCAGGCGCAGAGTGCTCAGGTCGCGTTGGCAGTCAGCACCAGCGACACAAATATGAGCGCGAAACCACAAATAGTGGCGACCGCACTCAAAAGCAAGGACGACATCAGGACTTACACGGTACAGGCCGGTGACACGGTGAGCTCTATCGCGCAAAAGTTCGGGGTGACAACGACCAGTGTCCAGTGGTCCAATGACCTTACAGGTACGGTGGTCGCGCTGGGTACCAAGCTAGTCATTCCGCCCATTAACGGCATTGTATACACTGTGAAAGCGGGTGATACAGTGCAGAGCCTTGCTGCGAAGTTCAACGTTGGTGCTGATCAGATCGTCGCCTACAACGACGCCGAAATCGCCGGCATACGGGCAGGCGAGCAGATCCTGATTCCAAACGGTCAGATCCAGCAACGCAGTATCGCCTTTAACTTCACGCCCATTTACGGCAGTAACGGCTACGACCCGGGCTGGTGTACGTACTACGCCGCAGCCATGGCGCATGTGCCGAGTAACTGGGGCAATGCGAGCACCTGGGCGTACTACGCGGCACTCAGCGGCTGGAAAGTCAGCAAGACGCCGGTACCCGGTGCCGTCGTGCAGACGACCAGCGGTAATCATGTGGGATATGTCCAGGAAGTCTCGGAAGACGGTTCACAGATTATATTCAGCGACATGAACGGGCTCGCCGGCTTTAACCACGTGGGCACGAGTGGCTGGATGTCGGCGAGTAGCTTCTATGGCCACGGCGATGTCGAATATATTTATCGTTAGAACATTTTTCTGTTATAATTACAAACAATGAAATTTATTGATCATGTGACGGTGCTGGCGAGAGCTGGCGACGGCGGCAACGGCCGGACCAGCTTTCGGCACGAAAAGTATGTCGACCGGGGTGGCCCGGATGGCGGCGATGGCGGCAACGGCGGCGATATCGTGTTCGTGGCGAGTCGCAATCAGAACACGCTGGTGCAGTTCCGTTATCATAAGGAGCTGACGGCAGAAGCCGGCGGCGATGGTGACAAGGTGCGCCGGCATGGTAAGCGCGGCAAAGATCTTCGGGTGGAAGTACCGGTGGGCACCATCGTGGCGAACGCCGAAGGTCTAGCACTGGCGGACCTGGTGGAGGACGGTCAGGAAGCGGTGGTAGCACATGGTGGCCGCGGCGGCTTCGGGAACGCGCATTTTATAAGCAGTACGCGCCAGGCACCGAAGTTCGCCGAGAAGGGTGAAGCAGGTGAAGAGGCAGAGCTGAAGCTTGAGCTCAAGCTGATTGCCGATGTCGGTTTGGTGGGTTTGCCGAACGCCGGTAAATCGACGCTGCTCTCCGTAATTAGCAACGCTCGTCCGGAAATCGCCGACTATCCGTTTACGACACTTACACCCAACCTTGGGGTGGTCGATATCGACCGTGAGGCCAGCCTGTTGTTCGCCGATATTCCGGGGCTTATCGAAGGTGCGGCCGCGGGCAAAGGGCTGGGCGATGAATTCCTGCGCCACGTGGAACGCACTGCGGTGTTGTTGCATCTCATAGACGTTACCAGCGAGGACGTGGTGGCTGACTACCGGACGATTCAGCACGAGCTCAAAAGCTACAGCGGCAAGCTGGCTGCCAAGCCGCAGATTGTCGTATTCAGCAAAATTGATTTGATTTTGCCCGAAGAGCTGGCTGCCAAACGGAAAGCTTTCGAGCCGGTGCTGTCGGCTGACATGCAGCTGTTCGCTATTTCTTCGCAGGCGCACGAAAACCTGCAGCCGCTGTTGTACGCGGTCCGTGCCGCGGTGACCGAAGAGCGTAAGCGCCAGGCCGCCCAAGAACCGGAAGAAAAAATCATGCCAGTGTTGCGCCTGAAGGACCAAAGCAGCTGGCGCGTCAGTCGCGAGAACACCGATACGTTCCTGGTTACCGGTAGTAAGATTGAGCGTTTCGCGGCCCGGACCGACTTTGATAACGAAGAAGCCGTACGACGTCTGCGTACTATCATGCAGAAACAGGGCATCATGCACGAACTGCGCCGTGCGGGGGCCGAACCTGGCAATCTCATCCGCTTTGCAACCGGATCATTCGAGTTCTAGCATGCTACACTGGTAGCACGTATGGCTTTAGAGTTTTTTTGGTACGATCTGGAGACAAGTGGGATTAATCCGCGCGAAGGCAGGGTGATGCAATTTGCCGGCCAGCGGACTGATTTAGATTTAAATCCGATAGGTGAACCGGTAAATGTACTTATAAAACTTGGCGAGGATGTGCTACCGGATCCGGACGCGGTGCTCATAACGGGCATTACCCCGCAGGCCACCTTGCAAGACGGTATGACCGAAGTGGAATTCTGTAAACTGTTTTTCGAGCAGGTGGCCACGCCGGACACGATTTTTGTGGGCTATAACACGGTGCGGTTCGACGATGAATTCATGCGCTTCTTACTCTATCGCAATTTTTACGACGCATACGAATGGCAGTGGAAAGATGGTCGCAGCCGCTGGGACCTGCTGGATGCGGTGCGGATGACACGGGCGCTCCGGCCGGAAGGCATTCAGTGGCCCGTAGTAGACGGTAAGCCGACCAATCGGCTGGAGCTACTGACCAAAGAGAATGGACTGGACCACGAACATGCGCATGATGCACTGAATGATGTGCTTGCTAGTATTGCGGTAGCCAAGCTTATAAAAGACAAGCAGCCGAAGCTGTTCGACTGGCTGCTGAAACTCCGCGGTAAAAGTGACGTAAAGAAATTTTTAGAAGCGAACCAGACGTTTATCTACAGCAGCGGTAAATATGCGAATGAAGTTGAAAAGACAGTCGTTGTGCGGTTGCTACACACAGATGACGCAAAGGGTGCACTAGTGTATGACCTGCGTCACGATCCAACAGAATTTTTAGGACTTTCGCCCGAAGCATTGGTCGAACGCTGGCGCTGGACGCGTGACCCCGAAGCGCCCCCGCGGCTGCCGGTAAAAACGCTGAAGTTCAACCATTGTCCCGCCCTGTCACCCACCGGGCTGCTCAGCGATGCGAGCGTACAGGAACGACTGCGCATTACGCCGGAAGCGGCGCAGACGAATCTGGCGAAACTGACGCCGGAGTTCATAGAAAACGTGGTGAAGGCGCGTGACTTGCTGGACGATGAACGCGGCGAACAGTGGAGCCGCCACAAGCCTGAGGCCGAGGCTGCGTTGTACGACGGCAGTTTTTTCAACGATACCGACAAGCGTCTAAGCGGCGTGGTGCGGGCAGCCGATCCGGCTGAGCTGGGTGAACTCCAGACCGAATTCCATGACCAACGCTTGCAGGACCTGCTGCCACGATACAAAGCCCGCAACTTCGCAGGTGCACTCACCGACGAAGAGCGGGCTGCCTGGGAACACTATCGTTATCATCGGCTTATAGACGGCGGCGCCGACAGCCGCCTCAGTAAATTCATGCATCGTCTGGGCCAGTTGGCAGAAAGTCCTGCCGGTCAGGACAAGCGCTATCTGCTCGAAGAGCTCCAGTTGTACGCCGAGAGTATCATGCCTATCACGGATATGGATTAGATTGTCACGAGATCGAAATGATTGATAAACCGTGCGAGTCTACGGGCCAACAGGTAGGTATGAATGTGGCGTGCCAGCGCAAGCAGGCGTCGTGTCGATAAGATCGCTAGCAAGCATAGCGTCACCCCTACCCAGAAATTCAGAGATGTTTGATAATTAGTACCCGGAATAATCCCCAGGACGATGAAGTTTTGCATAAGGACCACCTCGCCACACGTTAATAAGTTACTGTGCAGTCTACGCCCAAATTTGACAAAAATCAATATATATTTTATTAACGCTTACGCTTATTTCTGAGACCGGAACGTGGCAAAACTGTACATAATCATGCTGAGGGCAATCACGCCGGAGCCGATGAGCGTGCCGCCGGTACCCCACCCGCCCACTAACCACCACTTGTCACCAATGGGCCACCATGCGGGCGTGCCGGGGTGCAACCCCCACACAACACCGAGCGCCATAAGCGCCAAAGCAAAAAGGACGGATAGGGCAATTCGCGGCCACGACTGTACGCTTTCCCGCGCGGTCTTAAGCGCAGCGCCGCGTACCGGCTCCAGCCGCCGCTCGGCCCATTCGTACTGCGTGGCAAGCAGGGCCATACCGGCGAACAGCATGAGCAGCCCCGGCCCGGGCAATACGAGCGCCGCGACACCGACGACCACGAGCAGCCAGCCAAGCCCTACAAGCAACAGCCGCTTTATATTACGTTTCATAAACGCCAACATAACTCTATTGTATCTGATAGTTGTAAATTTATATTTTTTATTTGACCACTGCACCATAAGCGCGTACCCTAAGCATTAGAACGATTGTAAGAAAAATTACAGTTGGAAGGGAGTGACGCGTGTTTCGGCATTTTGGTCAGGTCAGCCAAAATCACACTGTACGTAAAAAGTACGAACACGCTGTCCTGCGACCAAATAATCTCTTAATAACCGATGCGCAGGGACTTACAGCATGACCATGCTGTCGCTCCGGGGAGAAGAGGTGCCATATATACCTTCGCTCGATATCTCAACGGATCGACACCTGAACGTCTTGGCAGAAGGCCAACCGTCCCTCTGTAACCCCGACCTGCCGATTTTTGCTCATTACGCTGACATTGTCAGTGCGATTATTGAACACTCGGTGGTCGTCATTAGCTCGCCAACTGGTACGGGTAAAAGTACGCAGTTGCCAAAGATAGCCTTGGAGGCTGATTTTGATTTAGTAATACAGACGCAACCGCGTCGTCGCCCTACAATCAACGTAGGGTCACGTGTTCTTTCGGAGCTTGGCGTTGTGCTGGGGGAAGAGAAGGCGAGCGAGATGGTGAGTTGGCAAACAGGTGCCGGCCTGGTTGGCGTGCGTGATGCCAAAATCCAGGTCATGACCGAGGGTGTGCTGATGCGCAAAGAAGCCTTCCACCCCACGAAGGGAACGAACGAAATATGGATGCTGGACGAGGTTCACGAGCAGGGTACAAACCAAGCGCTCCTTATGGGACTCGCGAAGCAAAAGCGAGCGGATAACCCTGACTTTACGGCAGTGTTCATGAGCGCCACACCAGACAAGTACGGACTCATCAATTATCTGACGGACGAATTCGGGCAGGAGCCAGCACTGATCGAACTAACAGCACCAATGTACAACGTGGAGTACCGCGAACGTCCGAAGTCCGACCTTATAACAGAGATACTACGGGCCGCAAAAGATATACACGAAAACCCCGATGCGTACGGCGGGTCCAACACCGTTCAAGTGTTCGAGTCGGGGTTAGGGGAGATTAACGATGTAATCGATGTACTCCGTACACGATTGCCAGCCGAAATTCTGGAACGCGCAACCATTCTCCCGAACCATGCCAAGCTTTCGCACCGGCAACAAGAACTGGTGTACCAAGATGTGGATGGTGTAAAGATTATCGTCCAGACCAACATTGGCAAAACGAGCAACACGGTTCCGCGAACGCGGTACGTGATTACGCAGGGCAAAGAAAAGCAGATTGTGCTGGATAGCGAGGGGGTACCCACTCTGGTAGAAGTAGACATATCGCAGGACGACATGATGCAGCAACGCGGGCGAGGTGGCCGAACGTCGGAAAGCGTATTTATACACACCAAGCGCGAGGGCGAGCAGTACATACCGCTCGACAAACGCGAGCCGCACATGCAGCCAGAAATCCAAAGAGTCCCACTTGACGACACTGTCCTGTACCTGGCGTTCATGGGGCAGAACATCAGGACGTTTGATTTTAAAGATGAACCCGACCCAAAGAATGTTGAGCGCGCGGTCCGGCGTATGCAGGCGATTGGCGCGATTGATGCCGCCGAACGCATTACGGACGTAGGTAGAAAAATGTTCGGCTTTGCGGCCAGCCCCGAAGGCCAACGGTGCATGGTGGAGTCACTGGAACACCCCGAGCGCATTAGGCAATATATGGCGGCAATCATTGCCATGAGCGAGGCCGGTGGTCTGCGCCAGTTTATGGATGACAACGCCGATGGCAGTAGCCTGAGTGACGAGACGCGGTCGGACATGCTTTTTTGTTTGGACGCTTTTGTGAATGTGCAAGGCAGTGCGTTTAGTGACATGAAAGAAACTGGCGTTAGTATCGACACATACCTGCGAGTGGACGAACTGTACCGGAAGCTTGCGTCCAGTGCGGGCGTGACCGAGCTTGCGGAACTCAAACTTCCCTCCATTGCCGAACGCGACACGCTGCGTAAGTGCATTCTTGCGGGGTATGTCAACAACGTATATATTCCCGAAAGTGCCACAAAGGAAAAACGGTTATTCCGAAGGGCCGGGACCACACTGCAACTGCGGGAAATCAGTAACCGGAGCGTAGTGCCGGCACTGACGAACAAGCCGGTCGTGGCCGTGCCGCGCACCATTCAGATACACCAAAAGGGCAAAGCAGTCGAAAAGCCGATTATCGAAAACGTCACCGAACTGACATGGCAGGAAATCGGTCGTTTCGCGGTCGGCGTCACCACGTGGGTGCCAGCAAGCCTTCGGCCGCGCGGCGATACATTCGTTGCAGTGGAGCACCAAGTGCTGGGCAACAAGGTGATAGACGCCCGGGAAGTCCCCGCCGAACCCGGCCCACGGCTCAGAGCGGCTGTTATCGAGCGCGTCAAAGACAGTCCGGGCAGGAATCTCCTGTATCTGTACAAAATAAAGTCAGAAACCGAGTCGTTGGCGCACAAGGCAAAGCGGCCCGTGAGGCGACTAACGCAGGACATGATAGACACCATCATACACGAGGTGACGCCCGACGATGTTGCTAACCCGAGTCATGTCGAGGAAAACTTACGGCAATACATTGTTGGACATCAGGTTTCGCTTGAATCGTTTGTAACCAAACAGGAGCGGGCAAACATTATCGCCAATGCCCCGCCCAGGCTGGAGGTCGGTGATAAGACGCTGAAACTCTATTATCGTCAGGGCAAACCGCTAGTATACGTGCGCAACAATGTCGATGCATATAACGATCTTCCCGATACACTGCAGTTGCGAGATGGCCGGGACGTTTTATTTGTCTACGATGATCTTAGACTCACGAGTCTGCAATTCAAGAACAGACTGCGCACCCAGGGTCTGTTATGAAATTGACGTGATACGTTTTTAATGTCTAGTATGCTACTATGACTAGCACGAAGGAGAGAGAATTGGCCGAAAACGGACCTGCAGCTATGTCGTCTATTTGTGCTTTTCGTCGGTTGACTCCAAGCGAGTCGCTAGTGGGATTCCGGAGGCACGCCAACAAGGCACTTGAGGCCCTGGAGTTCGAGCACGTAGACCCACTGTATGCTCCCGAGGTGTATGCGCTGCATTCGCTCCGTGTCGTACTTTTTGAACGTCGTGCGCAGGCAAGCCGGACCAACGGTGATACGCTGCAGAAGCTGCACGCGGTCATGGCATCTTCTAAAATTACTACTATAGAGCGCCGTCGTGCCCGCCCGGGCGTTTTTGAGCAAGTGAGCAAACGCATACCCAATCCGCTTACCGGAGCGCTTGTCGACATAGAAGATTATTATCTTCAAAATGCCGAGGAGGAAAACGGCAAGCCCAAGCTGTCGCTAAGGGCAAGCGAGATTATTGATGTAACCGAAGATGAGTATCGTGAAAACGGCACGGAACTGGCGCTGCGTATCGACGAAAACTCCGGGCTCAGTGTGCTTGAGGCCCAGCGCGGTATTCTTGAAGATAAGGCGCGGACGCTCAATGCCGCCAAGAGACTCTTGCGCCCGGACCGGCAAGACGGCCCGCTGGCGATACCGTTTATGAGAGCCCCCTTTGACTCGGACGGCCAGCGTGACGAGTTTATCGACAAGCTTACAGCCGAAGAGCCCATCCACCTGCCGGTATATGGTATCGATGCCGGCCCTGTGGAATGGCGTTTGGAGACGTAGCGCGTTCGCGGGACCACCAGTAGTGCCCTGGAAAAACGCGGCAAAAACGCGTATACTATACGGGCTCATATGAACGATGCAATCGTAGTCAAAGGAGCGCGGGAGCATAACCTTAAGAACGTCGACGTGACGATTCCGCGTGGTAAGTTGGTGGTAATAACCGGGCTTTCGGGCTCCGGTAAATCTTCGTTGGCCTTTGATACCATTTATGCAGAGGGGCAGCGGCGCTATGTAGAGTCGCTGTCTGCGTACGCGCGGCAATTCCTGGGCCTGATGGAAAAACCAGACGTGGACCAAATAGACGGCCTGTCACCGGCTATTTCCATTGACCAAAAATCCACTAGCCGTAACCCGCGCTCAACCGTCGCAACGGTGACCGAAATTTATGATTATTTGCGCCTGCTGTTCGCGCGCGTGGGTGTGCCGCACTGTCCCATCGACGGCCAGCCAGTGGTGCGCCAGACTACCCAAAACATTGTGGAACAGATAACCACACTACCTGTGGGGTCGCGGCTGATGATACTGGCACCAGTGGTGGTGGATAAAAAAGGCGCGTTCGAGCACATTCCCGAACAATACACCCGCGCCGGCTTTGCCCGGGCTCGCGTGGACGGCGTGGTGTACGCGCTGGACGAATTCCCGGAACTGGACAAAGCCAAGCGCCATCGTATAGAAATTGTGGCTGACCGTCTGGTGAACGACGAGCAGAGCCGGACGCGCCTGAGCCAAAGCGTGGAACAAGCCCTGGAAGTTGCCGAAGGCAAGGTGGTGGTGCTGGACGCCGACAGCAACGAAACCACGACGTACAGTTTGATGTACGCCTGCCCCGACCATCCCGAAGTCGCCATTCCAGAACTGGAGCCGCGCACCTTTTCGTTCAACTCGCCGCACGGTGCTTGCCCGGTGTGCACGGGTCTGGGCAACCGGCTGGAAGTTGACCCGGAGCTGGTTATTCCCAACGGCCGGCTGACGATTGCCGAGGGCGCCATCCGCCCTTACAACCGTATCAATGTCGACAACTGGTACATGAAAAAGCTGCAGGCCGTCGCCGAAAAATACGACTTTTCTTTGCACGTGCCAACCGGCGAAATCAGCGCCGAAAACATGCAGCGCATTTTGTACGGTACGGGCGACGAAACGTACCGGATTGCCCTGGGCGGCGGCCGCGCGTTCAACACGACCTACGAGGGTGTAATCCCAAACTTGCAGCGCCGGCACCGTGAGACCGACAGCGAGTTCATTCGCCGTGACATCGAACGCTTTATGCAGGAAAAGCCGTGCTACGCGTGCCATGGCCGCCGGCTCAAGCCCGAAGTCTTGGCCATAACGGTGGCCGAAAAATCCATTATGGACATCTGCGAACTGTCGATTGACGACGCGGTCACGTACATAAAAGCGCTGCGGCTCAGTGACAAAGACATGCACATTGCAGCCATGATTTTAAAGGAAATTACTGCACGCCTGACGTTCCTGCAGGACGTGGGGCTCAACTACCTGACGCTGCTGCGTTCCGCTACGACTTTGAGCGGCGGCGAGGCGCAGCGCATTCGTTTGGCGACGCAGATTGGCAGCGGACTTATGGGCGTGCTGTACGTGCTGGACGAGCCGAGCATTGGCCTGCACCAGCGCGACAACGAGCGGCTGATTCGTACACTGAAACATTTGCGCGACCTAGGTAACACGGTCATTGTGGTGGAGCACGACGAAGACACAATCCGTACAGCGGATTATTTGCTGGACATCGGTCCTGGGGCAGGTGTGCACGGCGGCCACGTGGTAGCGGCTGGTACGCCCGCCCAAGTAGAAAAGGTGGCGGGGAGCATTACCGGCCAATATTTGCAGGGCGCAAAGAAGATTGCGGTGCCAAAGAAGCGGCGCCAGGGCAATGGCAAGAAACTGCGCATTGTAGGCGCACGCGAAAACAACCTGCAGAATGTCACGGTGGACATCCCGCTGGGTGAGTTGGTGGTGGTGAGCGGCGTGTCGGGCAGTGGTAAGTCCAGCCTGGTGAATGACATTCTGGCCAAAGAGCTGCAGGCGCGGCTGCACCGGGCAAACACGGTGCCGGGCAAGCACGACGACATCGAGGGCATTAGTAACTTGGACAAGGCTATCATCATAGACCAATCGCCCATTGGCCGTACGCCGCGGTCGAACCCGGCCACGTACACCGGTTTGTTTACGCCCATTCGCGAGCTGTTTGCGAGCGTGCCAGAGGCAAAGCTGCGCGGTTACAGTGCCGGTCGGTTCAGCTTTAACGTCAAGGGTGGGCGCTGCGAAAACTGCGCGGGCGACGGCATTATAAAAATAGAGATGCACTTTTTGCCGGATGTCTACGTGCAGTGCGAAGTCTGCCATGGCCGACGGTACAACCGCGAAGCGCTGGAGATTCATTACAAAAACAAGGATATCAGCGAAGTGCTGGGCATGACCTGCGAACAGGCGCTGGAATTTTTTGCAAACCAACCGTCCATCGCCCGCAAACTGCAGACACTTGTGGACGTGGGCCTTGGCTACATTAGCCTGGGGCAGCCAGCCACACAGCTTTCCGGCGGCGAGGCGCAGCGTATCAAACTTGCCAGCGAACTCAGCCGTCGCCCGACCGGCCGCACCCTGTACATTTTGGACGAGCCAACCACCGGGCTGCACATGGCAGACGTCGAAAAGCTGCTGGGCGTCATGCAGGCGCTGGTGGACACCGGCAACAGCATGGTCGTGATTGAGCACAACCTGGACGTCATAAAAAGCGCCGACTGGCTCATAGACATGGGTCCCGAAGGCGGTGCCAGCGGCGGCAAAGTACTGGCCGAGGGCACTCCCGAGCGGATTACCAAGGTACCTGCGAGCTACACCGGCCAATTCTTACAGAAACTGCTGTAATACCCGGGGCGAACCAGGCCTGACGGTGCAGCTACAGAAAAAGTAAAATCAGTATGCCTAAGACGATGCGATAGTAGGCGAATGGCCTAAAATCGTGCCGCGACACGTAGTGTAGTAGCCAGCTCACACTTGCGAACGCCGTAACGAATGCCAGTATCATGGCTACGAACAGCGCCGCCGGCCCGCCCGAAATGTGCGCAATGGCACCCGGGTCTTGTGCGACCTTATAGCCGCTTGCCAGTAACAAGACCGGTATCCCTAGGTAAAACGAGAAAGCCGTGGCGGTTGAACGGTCCAGTCCCGCGTACAGCCCGCTCACGATTGTGGCGCCCGACCGGGATACGCCCGGCAAGATAGCAACCGCCTGACCGAGACCGATAGCGAGCGCTTTGCCGGTGGTGACCATGGCGAGGTCCGGCTCTGTCGGCCGATGCGCGGCCTTGCGGGGACGGTCGGCAAGCCACAAAATGATGCCGCCGACAATCAGTGCCCAGGCAACGACGTGCGGTTTCGTAATGCGCTGCATGGTGGCATCGAGCAGGACGCCGATGATGCCGGCAGGAATGGTCGCAATAACGAGCACCTTCCAAAATTGCAGTGCTGCAGGTTGACGTTTAAATAAGCCAGCGGCCTTCTGCCATAGGTCGTGGTGGTAAAACCAAATGACCGCTAAAATCGCCGCAAGCTGGATGACGACCGTAAACGTTTCGTTAACATCGTGGAACTGCAGCATGTGTTCCGCGACAATCAAATGCCCCGTACTGCTAATAGGCAGGAACTCGGTAACACCTTCGACAACGCCCAAGATGGCTGCAATCAGCAGTATGGGCATGGATTAGTCCTTGGCTCCCTCGTGGCGGCTTCGCTTGAGCTTATGCGTAAGAGCTCTGCGGATTTTGGGATCTTTCAGGATGTGATATAAGGTCGGCGCCAGGAAAATAACGACGATGATAAGCAGCAGTGGCTCGATGTATTTATCGATACCCGGCACGCGGCTGCCGACAAAGTAGCCAACAAGAGTGATACTGGTTGCCCATGCGATATCGCCTAGGGCGTCAAAAAACATAAACTGCCGCAGCGGCATGTTACCGGCACCGGCAGTTACCGGTACGAAGGCCCGTATAATCGGTATAAAGTGTGCGACCAGCATGGTCTTGCTGCCGTATTTTTCATAAAAAGTCTCGGCCCGTTCAATATGTTCTTTGCGGAATACGATGCCATCGGGCTTGCGGAACAGACGCGGCCCGAGCTTGCGGCCGATATGGTAGCCGACATTGTCGCCGATAATGGCGGCCAGCGCGATGGTAAAAATGGCGGTAACGATATTGAGTTGCCCGGTGGCCGACAATATACCGGCGCTCAACAGAAGCGTATCACCCGGGAAAAAGAACCCCACCATCATGCCCGACTCCCCGAAAATAATCAGGGCCAGTAGCAGCAGACCGCCGGTTTCTATCAGCTGTGTCACATCGAACATACCGCCTTATTCTAACACGAGTGAGCGGCTTTCTTACTTGCTCACTTTTTCGGCGGCGGAAACGAAAGTCTGGTATAATAAACCTAAGTATAAGGAGGAGTACCAGCTATGTCCGACCAAATTACATTGGCAGTCGAAACCAGGGAGATCCTGGGCAAGGGTGTAAAAAATCTGCGTAAAGATGGCATTGTACCGGGCGTTATCCACGATCACGGCAAAGACTCCGTGCATGTACAGGCACACTACCAGGAGCTAGACAAAGCGTTCCATGCGGCAGGCAAACATCACCCGGTGGAAGTAACTGCCGACGGCAAGAAATACACTACCATCATCAAAGATGTGACGTTCGACCCGAAGTACAACAGTATGACACACATCGTGTTTGGTGCCATTAAGGCGAACGAAAAGGTTGATGCCGAAATACCGGTGCACCCCCGTTACGACGAAGGCAATGAAAGCAGTCCTGCGGAGCGGAGCGGTCTCATCGTACTGACGCAGCTCGATACAGTTGCGGTGAAAGCGCTGCCGAAAGACCTGCCCGACGCACTAACTTACGATGCTGAAAAACTGGTGAACGTGGGCGACCAGATAACAGTGGAGGATTTGCAGGTACCGAACGGTGTGGAGGTAGAAACCGAACCTCACCACGTACTCGCAACCGTGTTCGAACCAAGTGCGCTCCAGGCTGCCAACGATGAAGCTGGCGGCGATGCCGAGGCAGGCGACGAAATGGGCGTGGAAGCTGACAACGAAAGTGCGAGCGAAGAGGGCACGCAGGCCGACGAAATCCGTCCCGGCGGCAAAGAGCAAAAGGAATCTAAAGACCAAGGCCAGAACCCCGAAAAACAATAGTTTCTATTCTTCGATGAAGCCGCCGCTTTGGTGGGCCCAGAGCTTGGCGTAGGTACCATTCTTTTTATTGACGAGCTCTTTGTGGCTGCCTTCTTCGACAATGCGGCCATGGTCCAGCACAATTATACGGTCCATCTTTTGGATGGTACTCAAGCGGTGCGCAATCACAATCGCGGTGCGTCCTTCCATGAGCTTCCAAAGCGCGTCCTGAATAAGCACTTCGCTTTCAGAATCTAGGGCAGAGGTCGCTTCGTCTAATATCAATATTGGCGCGTCTTTCAGTATGGCCCGTGCAATCGCGATACGCTGCCGCTGCCCACCGGAAAGCTTCACGCCGCGCTCACCGACTATTGTGTCGAGCCCCCGCGGCAGTTCTTCTATGAACCCAAGCGCGTTGGCTTTTCGGGCTGCCTCTAAAATGTCTTTGTCGGTAGCGCCTTTGCGGCCGTAGGCGATGTTGTCGCGCAGGCTGCGGTGGAACAAGAACGAGTCTTGCGGCACGTACGAAATGTTTTCACGCAGGCTATCCTGCGTCACGTCGGCAATGTTCTGCCCGTCGACCGTAATAGCGCCGCCCGTCACATCCATGTAGCGTAGCAGCAGGTGCGTTAGCGTGCTCTTGCCGCCACCGCTTCTGCCGACAAGCCCCAGCCGCTCGCCATGGGGAATTGTAAGCGTCAGGTTGTGTATCACCGGTTTATCCGGCGCGTCGTTATATGCAAACGATACGTCCGACAGGGCGATAACGGCTTTGCGTACCTGCAGCTGCACTGCATCCGGCCGGTCGGTAATTTCGACCGGCATCCCCAATATTTCAGTCACTTTGCTGGCATCCAAAAACGCCTGTTCCAGCGTGCGCACAATACCGTTTATGGAAAATAGCGAGCCTGTCACACGCCCCAGGTACGTAATGATGAATATCAGCGCCGCCACTGAAAGCAGATTTTTATGTACCAGCACCAAGCAGAGCGCCATGGTCAAGGTCTGAAATCCGAACAAATACGCCAAACGCACTTCGCTGCTCGCCTGCAGTATGGCGATTTCTTTGTGCGCTGTTTTTTCAATGTGCTGGCGTTGGCGTACCACCTTTGCCGTTTCGTGTCCGGCCTTGCCAAACATGCGCACCAGCGCCTGGTTGCCCAATATATCGGCAATCGTACCAAAGAGTTTCGATTGCAGCTCCTTGCGCTCATTACGATATTCGGACCGGCTGCTGTATGACCTGAGCGACTCGTACACGATAACAACGGTCAGCAATACCAACACGGGCAACATGGCCGGCGCAATGAATGCCACGATGACAAGGCTGGCGACGAAGTTTACCAGTATACTGTTGGCTTGTAAAAACACGGTGTCCATGACCGCGATGTACGAGCGGCTAAACGTGTTTGTGTCGCCAGCCAGTGCCCCGACTTTGTTGTTGGCAAAAAACGAATAGCTGTGAGCCAGAAGCCCGTGCATGGATCGTTCGTGCAACTTCGTGGCAATGCGTTCTTCGTGATTGAACAGTGCTGGAAAACCAATGTGTCCTGCAATAACCGCCAGGACCGAACAAACAACCATCCCCGCCAGCAAGACGAGCGGCGTGCGCAAACTCTCTTTATGCACAATGAGCGCCTGCGTGAAAAAGCTGATGAGCAAAGGCAGCAGCACCGTGTTCAGAAAGTTCTGCGACGTAATAAAGATTGCGCCGAGCAGCAAAGCTTTTCTGTCGCCCATCGTCTCCTGCTTGTAGATAGAGACAGTTCTTCTAATAGTGTCGGTTTCGACACGCTGGAAAAGCTTTAGTTTTAACATCTGTAAATAGTGTACCACCTCTGTTATAATGGTACTAATGGAAAAGATTCTGTTGTATTACAAGTTTCAGCCAGTCGCGGACCCGGAAGCGGTACGGCTGTGGCAGCGCGCGCTGTGCGAAAAGCTTGACCTGAAGGGCCGGATTCTCATAAGCCAGCATGGTATCAACGGCACGGTGGGTGGCGATATCGAAGATTTGAAGGCGTACGTTAAAGAAACCAAGCAGTATTTTACAAAAACCACGTTCAAATGGAGCGAGGGCGGCCGCGACCATTTCCCGAAACTGCAGGTCAAAGTCCGGCCGGAAATTGTCGCATTTGGCGCCGGCGACGAACTAAAGGTTGACGCAACAGGGGTGGTTGGCGGTGGCAAGCACTTAAAACCAACAGAGGTGAACGAGCTGGTTAACAGATACGGCGATGACGTCGTGTTTTTTGACGGTCGGAACGCCTACGAGGCCGCTGTGGGCCGTTTTAAAGGGGCAGTAGTACCCAATACTACTACCAGCAAAGACTTCATTGCAGAGCTCGAAAGTGGCCGTTACGACCATTTGAAGGACAAAAAAGTGGTTACATACTGCACCGGCGGCATCCGCTGCGAAATTTTGACGCCGCTCATGAAAAACCGCGGGTTCAAAGAAGTCTACCAGATGGACGGCGGCATCGTGAAATACGGCGAGCAGTTCGGCGACGACGGCCTGTGGGAAGGCAGTCTGTACGTGTTTGACGACCGCATGAGCATGAAATTTAGCGACCATGGCGTGGACATCGGCACTTGCATTCACTGCGGAGCCAAAACCAGCAACTATGAAAACTGCGCGCGTAAAACCTGCAACAAGCTGGTGCTGATATGCAAGGACTGCTTGCAAGACGAAGCCAAGCGCTACCACTCTGCCGACTGTCGGTTGGCGGCTAGCTCGCCCGTTGCCATATAGGGTGGTGAATAGCCAGGTGGCCAAGCCGCCGCTTCGTGTGTATATGAGTAACGGGTGACGCTGGCGCTTCGGCCATTTTACGGGCTTCGATTTCGGCGGTGCTTACGTCCCACGCCAGTTGAAAATCCAGGCGGGCGCGTGCCATTTCTTTGGCACGCGTCTCGGCCTCTTCGGGGGTGTCGGGCCGGAGCGGCCCCACAAAATCTTCAGGGAGGGTAATGACTCTGTTCCCGACGGTCATAATTGTCCGGAGCCTGTCCGTGTCGGGAGGGGCGTTGCTGTTTGTTTCGGCCGAATATGCAAACTCGGACATATCTCCGTAATACGCCTATGCAACGATAATGTCAAATCGCTTGCGCTGGGCACACTTACTGGCCACGGTATAATAGAGAGGTGCACAAAACACTCGAGACAAAGCTAAAGGACTTGCCCAAGGAGCCGGGCGTGTATTTTCATAAGGACGCGGCGGGCGAGATTATTTATGTGGGCAAGGCGGCGCGGCTGAACAACCGTGTGCGGCAGTATTTCCAAAAAAGCCGGCTGCGCGACCCAAAAACCGATGCGTTGGTGGCGGAAATATACGACACCGACTGGATGGTGGTAGAAAGCGAGCTCGAAGCGCTGTTCTTGGAGGCCGAGATGATCCGCCGCTACATGCCGCGGTATAACATTCTGCTGCGTGACGACAAGGCACTGAGCTATATCCGCATCGACTATGATAGCGACTATCCCACGGTCACCACCACGCGGCGGCCGCTGGACGATGGTGCGCGCTACTTCGGCCCGTATTACTCGACGTATGGCGTACGACAGGCGCTGAAGCTGCTGCGCCGGATTTTCCCGTACGCCACGCGCAAAGTACCCGGGCAAAAGCGGGCGACCTTGCAGTACCACTTGGGGCTCGATCCGGGTCTGGAAGAGGGAAAGACGAGCCTGGAAGAATACCGTAAGAACTTGCGTGGGCTAATTGCGGTCATAGAGGGCAGGCGCACGGCTATTATCCGCGAAACCGAGAAAGACATGAAGCGGGCTGCGAAGGCGCAACGCTTCGAAGATGCTGCAGTAGCCCGTAACCGGCTGGCAGCACTGCAGAACCTGGGCCGGCAAGTGATTTTCAGCGACAAGGAGTTTCTGGATATCAGTAAAGACCACGCGCTGGGCGAGCTGGTGGATGTACTGGGGTTGCCCGATTATCCGCGCCGCATCGAAGGCTACGACATCAGCCACATGCAGGGGACGGACGTGGTGGCGAGCATGGTCGTATTTACCAACGGGGTGAGTGATAAGGGCGCATATCGCAAATTTAAAACGGCCCAGCGTAACGACGACACCTACAATATGTACGAAACGCTTTTGCGCCGTCTGAGTGAAAAAAATCTAAGCGCTTGGGGCAAGCCGGATCTCATACTTGTCGATGGCGGCATGCCGCAGCTCGGCGCGGCCATCCGGGCGCAGGCTGAGCGTGGGACTGCCATTCCGATTATCGGTATTGCTAAGCGTGACGAAGAGTTGATTATGAAAGTTGACGGCTCAAACCTTCCGGTGCCAGAGCTGGCACCGACTGATAACCAATACACGGTTACCGAGCAAAACGGATATGCGGTTATAAATCTGCACCCGGGTCAGTTCAAATCTTCGGGGCATAGCGTAAACTTGCGGGGGCCAGGCAGGGTAGGCAATTATGACAACCTTATCAAGCTGCTGCAGCGTATCCGCGACGAGTCGCACCGGTTCGCGGTGACGTATCATTCGGTGCTACGTTCCAAGCGGCAAACCGCCAGCGTGCTCGACGATATCCCGACCATCGGCCCGGCCACGCGCAAAAAACTCATAAAAACCTTCGGCAGCATGCGCGGCGTGCTCCAGGCCCGCGACCAGGACCTGGTGCATCTGCTCGGCGAAAAGAAAGCCGCCATTCTCAAACAATACCTTCGTCCTCTCCGCCGCGAGCAGAAGCGTGCTGCCGAAGCTGAACATATTACCGCCAGAGAACAGTCCTAGTCCCGCCGGGTGCCCGTGTTGAGCTCGTTTCCGTGCGAATCTTCTTGCGTAAGTGTCAGTCGGCAGGCTCTCGTAACTGCACTGATGCCCTTGCAGCTGATAATGGCATGGATGTTGCCGTTGTCGTCGGCCGCACTTTCAAAGTCGCAGCCCTCCATCCAAAAGCTCTCTATGAGTGCCGTACCCTTGCCTGCCGCGAGGTGGCGCTGACAAATCGCCTGTTTTACCGCCCTGGCCGGCAGTGATACTTGTAGATTCAGACAGTACTCTGTTGGTGTGGGTTGTGGTTCGCCGGATCCGGTTTTACTATCGTGGTGGAATGCAGCTTCTGGCATAATCGTCTCTCGTGTACCTCTCCGGATTACAGTACGCCATCTGCGGTACGCAGCGCAAGCATAAATTGCAACGAAGGTGTCCGCTCTCTCGGGGATGCACGCGTTATAGAGCCGGTTGTCTGGGTGCCGCCTGCATTCCGGCTCGAGCACGGAACGGTAATTTCTGTATACTTACAATATGGAAGGCGCGATATTGTGGGAAGGCGAGACAGCGTTCGGCTACTATCAGGTGGTTGATACGCTGTACGATGGTCGGCCGGCACGGGTGCTTTACAGCGGTGACCGACAGGCGGCACAGTCGGGCGTTGCCCAGGACGATGAGCCGGATCTGCTGTTCGACTACAACCAGCGCATGTTCGAGCTGGCAAATGGTTTGGTACCGAACGAATTATTGCTGATTGGCGGCGCGGTTGGGACATTGGCTACGGCGTTGCTTCGTACGTTCCCGAAGCTACGTGTCGATATGGTCGAGCCGGACGAAGCGCTGGTAGGACTCGGTCACCGTTATTTTGACCTGCCGGCAAGCGACCGGTTACGTGTATTTCATACCGATGGGCGGACTTTTTTGCGGGAACACGCCGGCCGGTATGATATGGTCGTGGTGGATGCGTTCGTGCACGCTGTCATCCCTACGGATTTACAGACGGTGGAAGCGTTTCGTGCCTACGCAGCACACCTCAGGCCGGAGGGGGTCCTGGCCATGAATATCATTAGCGGTTACCATGGCCGTAGCGCTCGGGTACTGGCGCAACTGTACGCGGCGGCGCTTCACGGCTTCGATACGCTCGACGTATTTCTGGCCGGCCACGGATACAGCTTGTGGTTGCCGCAGAACTTCGTGTTGACCGCACAGAAAGGTTCCGGCCGGCCATTGCAAGACTACGTCCGATACGAGGCAGTCAAACCGCCCGAGGTACACCCGGGCCTGGCGCTACGCGATTAAAATTTAGTTCCGCCGCCTGGCGACTGCCGCCCAACCGAGGGCGATGACCGTGGCAAGCACTAGCGCGACCGCCACATCTACAACACCGGCTATCGGGTTGAACTGCGAAGTGTGGCCACCGACCGCGGTCTGAGTGTTTCCTTGGCAGTCTGCGGTGAGCGTGGTCGTGGTGGCGTATGAATACACGAACGGAAAACCATATGTATGGTCGTAGTGTGTGGCGGTTCGCGGTGAGGTCGGTGTAGTGGCGCAGGCAATTGCTTGGTCGCCCGTAGAGACCGAATCGGAACTGCCGGGGAAATTCACTAAAATTTTTCCGGAAAGCACCGGTAAAAGTGCGAACGCACTTAAGATAACTGCGAGCACGACACCCACTAGCCAGGCATGGCCGTTTCGGTTTTTACGGATTGCAGACGGCTTGTTGCCCGTAGGAATTTCGTCCGGGGCAGGGGGCGGAGCCAAGCGGGATGGCGTAAGGTCCGGAGCCTGCGGCGGGTGAGGTTGCGGCGTGCCGGGTCTTGCTATAGGCTCCATGGGCTGCGGTGCGGCCGTTGGCCGGAGGTCGAGCACATGAGCGGGCCGAGCGGGTCGGGGGGCAAAATCGCTGACTTGCCGTCCGGGCTGCGGCCGGTGCGGCGTAATATTCTGGGGATTATCCTGCGGATCCATATACCACCATGCTCCTTATATAACTATAGTAAGCGAAAGCGTCATAAATACAACCACAATCTTCTACCCAAGGTCAAGTCTTTGTCGCTCCGGCTAGAGCGGAAGCTCCCTGATTTCGCAAAATCTGGGCGTAAAACGCGTCTCTTCGTACACACCGAGCTCCTGGCAGAGGGCTGCGATGAGTAAGCCGTGGGTTATCCATATCTTTTCCTGGGGCGGACGTGCTATAAGAAACCTTGCGGCGGCTCGGGCGGCTTCGGGCGGGCGTCGTGCTGCTATGGCGGCCACGATGTCTGCGTCGCTTAGGCCGCCCTTTTCTTCGTTGAGTTCCGGGTATATGTTTAGGTTTTTAAAGCCCGCCGCCTGCGCAGTTTCTTGTGGGCGGCGCATGGCAGACACTGCCACCGGCTCGGCGGCAATATCTATGCTGAACTCGGTCGCCAGCCTTGCGCCTAAGGCGATTGCTTGTCGTCTGCCTTCCGGCATCAACGGAGCGTCGGGGTTATCGAAAGCGGGCGTCCCGTAGTTCTCCCGATTGTTTGCCTGCGACAAACCGTGTCGTATAACCAGCACTGACATAGCTCAATAATAACAAAAACAGACACCGTCCCGATATCTATGATTCATCTTGTTGGTATAGCACCATCAACGAAGTTGGGGTGAAACTGTGCTATTCTGCCTTACTCAATCCAGCCGCCTGAGCATCAGTTTCAGAGCAGTAATAATCGGTAAAGGGTTCATGCGCGTAAAATCGGTACATATCATTGCCCGGGGTGTAGTAAGTTTGGTCCTCCCCCCCGAAAGGACGCACATGCACGGTTGGCTGATGACCACAACGGATTCGTGCGATAGTATAGCCGAAACCAGTCAATACGTATACGAGTAATATAATAAGCAGCGCTGTGATGCCGCCGAGCAGCAACAAAGGTTTCCTGTGCATCACAAAGAAGTTTCGCTTTGGGGTAACTTCTGAAGTCATGCGTTCATAATAGCAGAAATACCCCTATCCGAGGCATTTTCATATTGCATAGAATTGGTACGCGCGAAGGGATTCGAACCCCCGACCTTTGGTACCGGAAACCAACGCTCTATCCAGCTGAGCTACGCGCGCTTGCTATTTTGGTAC
>Ga0164242_10000104_pt1 | contig 99350 bp, 89 predicted proteins | sample OricomgcompostMG_FD_108783 | JGI IMG/M metagenome (GOLD analysis project Ga0164242, IMG submission 108783) | Miracle-Growth compost microbial communities from Emeryville, California, USA - Original compost - Miracle growth compost (MG) ...
CTCGGATTAGCGGGCGATGCCACAGGCGTTGGGGTCGTCGGGCGCGCAAGTGGGAACCGGCATTGCGCTGTTGCGGGCGACGGTGACCTTGGCGCTGGTGGAAGCGGAGGAGATCTGGGTGGAAGCAAAGGCTCCGGTAACGACGAGGGCGGCAACGACGGTGCGAATAACGAACTTCATGGATGTTTACCTCGGAAAAAATTTTCCTATGTTGCAAAAAATTTCGCTGGACAACTCAGCTGAAGTAAACATATGATGGACTCGTACATAAGTCCAATAGAATGAAATATATATAAGAATAAATAGCGCCTTCAGTTACTGACGTAACTGAAGATTCCGAACTGGTCTAAAGACGGAAGTGCGCCCGTTCGCCATAGTTTTGGCTAACTGATTGCAATGGGGATTTTTAGCATTGATGTCTTCCGGCAGGAGCGTACAAGACCCAGCCGGAAAGATGTCGAGTTCGCGTGGGCACCTGAGACATTAAATAAGGAAGGCCCAGTCTCTCTCAGGAGGGCTGGGCCGTATTATCTCGCTCGGGTATTTCTAGACCTGAGCTGTCGAATGATCTGCTGCTGTTTCCGGCGTGCTTCCCTTGACGGGCGCAGAGGGAGCTTTCTTTGGCACGCTTTCCGCCTTCTTGGTAGGAGTAAGGATTGCGTGCAGTGTAGTGCCCTCCATGCGAGGCATGAACTCGACCGTGCCGGCATCTCCGACGTCGGTGATAAGGCGGTTGATGATCTTGTAACCCAGATCGCGGTGGGCCATCTGGCGACCTTTGAAGCGAAGCGAAGCCTTTACCTTGTCGCCTTCGTTCAGGAAGCGAACGGCCTGATTCTTCTTGGTCTGATAGTCATGCTCGTCGACTGTGACCGAGAACTTGACTTCTTTGATGGTGATGACTTTCTGCTTCTTGCGCGCAGCCCGATCGCTTTTGTCCTTCTCGTACAGATATTTGCCGTAGTCCTGAATCTTGCAGACAGGGGGGACTGCGTTCGGAGAGATCTCAACGAGGTCCAGGGAGCGCTCCCTAGCCATCTTCAGGGCTTCGAAGGGAGGCATTACGCCGAGCTGTTCGCCGTTTTCGTCGATGACGCGGACTTCTCGGGCGCGGATTCGCTCGTTGGTACGAATGAAGGATTTTGCGGAACGTTTATCGATCGGTGGAATAAGTCGCCTCCACAGCCTGCCTCATCGGCCTGCCATGTGTATCTGTTTTGGATTTGCAGTCGCCTGCGAACAAGCACTGCACGGTGAAGTATAGCACCCTGTTAGATGCGAGGTCGCGTGGGAATGGTGCTCTGGCCGACCAACGTAAGCGCGTGGGCGGAGCATCCTACGCAAGGTCTCTGCGACAGCGGCTGTGGCCTCAGGCGGGCTTTCTCCGTGTCACCTCGGTTGTGTATCTTAGGAGACGGAAATAAGTATGAGTCCGCGTCCTCAGGGGGCGTGACTTCCTTTCAGGGCTGGGAGAAAGAGAAAGACAATGAAGAAGCGCATCCTGCTGGTTGACGATGAAGTCGCGGTTCTGCTGACGTTGAAGGCCATATTGGAGATTAGTGGTTTCGACGTTGATACAGCGGCATCGGGACGCGAGGGCAAGCTAAAGCTTCGCTCGAACGAATATCACATGGTGATCAGCGACATGCGCATGGAGAGTGATCAGGCGGGAGCGGCGGTGATTGCGGCTGCCAGGTCGGCTCCCTATCAGCCTGCGGTTGCACTTCTAACGGCATATCCTGTTTCGGACGAGGACTGGCAGGGCATGGGCGCCGATCGCATGTTGGTCAAGCCGATGCATACCCGTATCCTGCTGGAGCAGATTGACCGGCTGATGAAGAGCCATGAACTGAAGCGAAAGGTAAATGGAGCCGCCTCGAATTCAGGCACTGCAGCTGCGGGTCAATCGAAGAAGACCATAAGTGCCTCTGCTGCGAAGAAGGGGACCAAAGCGGCAGCCCCCAAGAAAACAGTGGGGAAGGCCGTTCCTCGTGCCAGAAAAGCAGCTGAGCCTTCTGCGGCCAAGGGCTGATGTGCCCGGCCTGGATCTTTTCTTAGTCGGCTCCCGGTCTCAGGCATGAGAGTTGTCTTTGACGTAGTTTCGCAGGGCCAGGTTAATATCCATGGCTTTGTTGACTCCGTTGTCGAGCATGCGGAGCCACTCGGAGCCCGGCTCTTTCAGCCCCACTGTGCTTAGAAGATAGCTGGTCTGGACGATGACTTCGAGAGCGTTGCTGAGTTCATGCGCCATCTTGCGGATTTCTACGGCTAGATCGGCGGGAATCGTCTGGCTGGCGCTCTGGGGAGAGGAATTGCTGAGAGAGTCATTCATGATGATGGGAGCTCCTTGCAGAGATCAGTCTAGACGATGGCGTGCAATTGACAGGGGCGCGGTGCTTTGCGAAACTAAAGACTCGCGGCTACAGCGTTCGGCCCACAGGGCGTGACTGTATAACCGTTGCCGAAGTGGCGGAATTGGCAGACGCGCATGGTTCAGGTCCATGTACTCGCAAGGGTGTGGGGGTTCGAGTCCCCCCTTCGGCACCAAAGATTGAAGTGATCTCAAAAAGAGAGAAGCGGTTACCGCTTCTCTCTTTTGCTTTGTTGCCCGGATTAGCACGGCCAAGCGCTGTTTCGACGACGGCTTAGAATGGGGTATATGCCAACGCGACTGGATGAGATTGTGGCGAATACGTCCCGTGAGGTGGCGGAGCGAAGAGCTTCTGCAGATAAAAAACTGCTGGAGCAGAGAGCTGCTGCCCATAGCCCACGCGGTTTTGCTGCCCGACTGAAGGGTGTGAGCGAAACGGGGCCGGCAATGATCTCCGAGATCAAGAAGGCCTCCCCTTCGAAGGGCCTGATTCGTGAGGATTTCGATCCTCCGGTGCTGGCGAAGGCATTCGAACTCGGGGGCGCGGCAGCTCTCTCGGTGTTGACGGACACGAAGTATTTTCAGGGTTCGCTCGCTTATCTGGAGGCCGCTTCGCAGGCAGTGAAGATTCCTTGCCTACGCAAGGACTTCATGGTTGATCCATTCCAGGTCGTGGAAGCCAGAGCCTTTGGCGCGGATGCGATTTTGCTGATTGTGGCGGCGCATAGAGACGCGCAGCTCGTCATGCTGCGCAAGGAAGCGAACGACTACGGACTGGATGTTCTTTGCGAGGTCCACTCTTCCGAGGAGCTGACGCGGGCGATTGACCTGGGGTTCGATATCATCGGCGTGAACAGTCGCGATCTTCGCACCTTCGAGATGCATCCTGAGCTTCTGTTTGAGCTGGTCGAAAGGATGCCCGCTGGCACAGTGAAGGTGGCAGAGAGCGGATTGCGTACCGCCGAGGAGATCGCAGAGCTGCGAGATGCGGGGTATGACGCATTTCTTATGGGCGAGACCCTGATGCGACAGCCTGATCCTGGTGCGGCCCTGGCAGAGCTGTTGCGCCACGAATACTCCGGCAGGGTCCTGCGATGACGTGGGTGAAGATCTGCGGCAACACGAGTCTTCCCGATGCCCGGCTTGCGATTGAGCACGGTGCTGATGCGCTGGGATTCGTCTTTGCGGAGAGCAGAAGGCGTGTTACTCCGGCACAGGTCGCTTCGATTACGGCACAATTGCCGGGGAAGATCGAACGCTTGGGCGTCTTCTACAGTCGCGATGCGGCAGAGATCGCGTCAGTGGTCGAGCAGGCTGGGTTGAACGCGGCGCAACTTCATGGCGGTCTGGATCTTGGCCTGATTGAGCAGCTTCGACATCGTCTTGGCGAAGAGTTCGGCCTCATTCAGACTCTCCATTGGGTGATTGGGCGTGAGAATGCCGAAGGCCTGAAGAAAGAGCTTGCATCGATTGCTGCGTCTGGATTGGTCGAGCGCGTTTTGGTGGATTCACGGGTGAGAGCGGCAGGAGGCGGAACAGGCGTTACGTTCGACTGGAAGGCAGCTCGAACCGTACTGCGAGAGGCTCCGGCAGGAGTTCGCATCATTGCGGCGGGCGGATTACGGCCGGAGAACGTCGGGCAGGCAATTCGTGAGTTGGAGCCCTGGGGCGTGGATGTGGCCAGCGGAGTCGAGTCTGTACCCGGGCAGAAGGATGCCGCCAGGCTGCGCGCCTTTCTGGAGGCAGCGAAACAGGACGGCCCTCGATAAGAGGAGACGGTCTTTCCAGGTAGAAAACTGCAAGCTGTAGCTATGCCCTTTGCTGGAAGCTCGATTCAGGCTTGAGTTCGAGGCAAAGAAAGGTGAGCTGGTCGACGATGATCTCGAGTCGTTTGGCGAGAGGCATTCCGCTGCCGTGCCCAGCGCGCGTTTCCACACGGATGAGAATGGGACTGGAACCACTCTGAGCAGCCTGCATAGCTGCTGCAAATTTGAAACTGTGTGCTGGATACACACGATCGTCGTGGTCTGCGGTGGTGATCAGGGTTGGCGGATACTCCGTACCTGGTACGACGTTATGGAGTGGAGAATAGCGACGGATCGCACGGAACTCGGCTTCGTTCTCACTGGGAGAGCCGTAGTCCGTCTTCCAGGCCCATCCGATGGTGAATTGATCGAAGCGCAGCATGTCCATTACACCGACGGAGGCGATGGCCGCACCGAAGAGGTCGGGGCGCTGCAACTCGCAGGCAGCGACCAGCAGACCGCCATTGCTTCCTCCGGATATACCGAGTCTCGCGGGTGAAGTGTACTGATGGGACACGAGCCATTCGGCAGCTGCGATGAAGTCGTCGAAGACATTCTGTTTGCTGAGCCGTGTTCCGGCTTCGTGCCAGGCTTCGCCATACTCGCCGCCGCCACGCAGGCTGGGCTGTGCGTAGACGCCGCCCATCTCCATCCAGAGCAGGTTGCCGGCGGAGAACTCCGGGCGGAGGGAGATGTTGAATCCACCATAGCCGTAGAGAAGCGTGGGATTCGATCCATCAGCCACCATCCCTTTTTTGAAGCTGAGGAACATCGGGACGCGCGTACCGTCCTTGCTGTTGTAGAAGACCTGCCGGGTCTCAAAGTGCAGGGGGTCGAACTTGAGCGCTGGCTGACGGAAGACGGTTGACTGGCGGGTCTTCATGTCCAGGCGATAGACAGTGGGCGGCGTGGCGAAGTTGCTGAACTGATAGAAGGTCTCGGTGTCGGTCCGTTTACCATCAAAGCCCGTGGCAGTGCCGATCGTCGGAAGCTCGAGCCGCTGCAGCAGGGCGCCATCGGCTGTATAGAGCATCACCATACTCTGCGCGTCCGCCAGATAGTTGGCGATCAGCGTGTCGTCGATCATGCTGATGCTGTCGAGCTTGTGCGTGCTTTCAGGAATGACCGTCTTCCAATGAGTACGTTCGGGACTTGTGAGGTCCACCTGCACCACGCAACCGTTGGGGGCTTCGAAGGTGGTGTGAATCCAGAATCGTGAGCCCTCGTTGTCGATGACGGAGTAGACGGCGTCAGCGACCTCGGCGATGGCTACGGTGAGGCGTTGAGGATTTTCAAGGTCACGGATCGAAAGCTGATTGTTGGGGCTTGATCCCTTGGTCTGATAGATGAGCAGGTACCTTCCGTCGTGACTGACGCCTGCGCCTACATTGATCTCTTTGTCGTCGGGTCGATCGAAGATAAGCCGGTCTTCGCTCTGTGGAGTTCCGAGTTGATGGAAGAAGATCTTGTGGAAGTAATTGGCTTCCTTGAGGGCGTCACGGTCCGGACGATCGTACCCTTCATAGAAGAATCCGGTGCCGTCTTTGAGCCATGAGGCTGAACTGAACTTGGACCACGCCACACTATCAGGAAGATCGTTGCCTGTGGTGACATCGCGCACATGCCACGTAATCCAGTCTGAGCCGGCGTCCGCAATGGAGTAGGCAGCGAGGCTGCCATCGTCGGAGATGCTGAGATCGATGACGGCCACCGTTCCATCCTCGGAGAGCGTATTGGGATCGAGAAGTACCTTGGGGACGCCGTTCAACCCCTCCATCCAGAAGAGGACACTCTGGTTCTGGAGGCCGGTATTGTGCCAGTAGAAGTAGCGTGACCCTCTAACCGCAGGCGCGGTGAACCGCTCAAAGTTGATCAGTTCCATCAGACGACGATGCATCGTTTCGCGTTCGGTACATCGATCCAGTACGCTTCGTGTGAGCTGATTTTCCCGATCGATCCACTGCTTCACCTCGGGCGAGTCGATGTCTTCCATCCAGCGATATGGATCAGCGACAGGAGTCCCGAAGTATTCGTCGACCTGGTCGACGGTGCGGGCGCCTGGATAGACGAGTGAAGAAAGAGGGGAGATGTCGAGCGTGTCCTTGGCAGAATTCATGAAGTCCGTTCCGGAGGTCAAAGCTGAGGCTGTTTCCAAAGCCGAGAGGAGAGCCGACTTACATTTTATGGTGAACGACGGTTGGGAGCGGATGCAGGGGGAGCGCAATCAGAATTCCTGATGACGTTGTTGGATCCACAGAGAGAACTGTCTCAATCGCCAGGAATCGATCTTTGAATCGAGCGGAGGGCCCAACCCTGGGGATGGGCCCTCGCGCTGGTGCTCTGCGCATATCCGGGAGATTGTGCGTCAGAGTACAGTTGCGACAACAGATGGGTAGTTAGCTAATGGGGGCGATGCCCGTAGGCGTGCCCACGTCCATGGTGATTGCCGTGCCATTCGCGCGGACCCCAACCGCCACCGTAATATCGCCAACCGCGATCCTCGCGAATCCATCGAGGGTTCCGCCAGGCCGCACCGTAGTAGGGTGGACGATTCCACCGCCCCGGGTACCAGACGTACTGTCCTTCTACAGGAGCCCAGTATCCAGGCACCCACACATATCCGGGCTGGGGTATGGGAGGAGCCACTTCATAACGGACAGGAGGCGGTGGTGTTCCGATCATGATGGAGATCTGCCCGAATGCAGGTGCCGCAAAGGTTGAGGCGGCGAACAGGGGAGCCAGCAACCACTTCAATTTCATCGTTCTCCTTCGTGTTTGGTCCCAGGCGCAAGCATGGACGGTGTCTGCCTTCCGAGACGTCATCGCAAAGCGCCCTGTTGAGAAAACGGAAAGAATTTCCGGCTTGTGTCGAAAAGTTTCTTTTCATTTCGCCAGGAACGCCATTTTCCACGTCCACACATTCATTCGATGCAAATTGCTGGCCAAACAATACATTGCGCTTGCAAACGAAAGCCGCGCCATCGAATTGATGACGCGGCTCTTGTGTGCATTGCGAGGAGTCACCCCAGCGGTGGAATGTTGATTTGCTGTCCAGCCTGGATGCGATCCGGATTATCGATGCCATTTGCCTTGGCAATCTCGTTGTACTTGTTCGCATTTCCGTAAAAGTGCTTGCTGATCTTTGAAAGCGTGTCGCCGGACTTGATGGTGTACGGCTGACTGTCACCCCCCGTGGTGGCGATCTCATGTTTCAAGTCGGAGTAGGAGGGATCCACTTCCTTGATGGTGTCCCATACGCGGTTCGCGACTACCTTCGAGGGAACGGTCGCTTTAATGTGCAACTGCTCGCCGGCCAAGTCGACCGATTCCACCTTTGCACCGAGGTCGGCAAAGCTGTTGATCGTGGTGATAACGGGGTTGTATTTCTGCTTCAACTGCTCCAAATCGGCCATTCTGTCTCCTCATGCGGTTGTGCTCATGCGAATTCTCTGCTGTTACGAGAGAGTGCGTGGGTGTTCCTGTAGATGGATCGCTTGTGCCCGTCAGGGCCGCTTGCCCAAGAGCTGCGTCAAGCTGCTGAATGCACCGGAATTCGCTGCCTGACCATTGTTCGTAAAGTGTTGGATGACCATCGGCAGAATGAACGCGAGGGCAGAGGTGACCATGGATGAAGACAACCCGGTCTTCTGCGCCGTCTGTTCGATCAGGCCGGTAGGGCCCAGTCCCTGCTGGACCTGCTCGGGAGTAGCAGGCTGTGACTGTCCCTGTACCCAGGAGTTCACGTGATCTGCAAGCCCGTTCGCCTTGAGGCTCTCGAGTAACCCCGTGATGCCTCCTGGATGTGTCGACAGAGCCTCAACAAAACCGCCTGCTACCTTTGCATGCTCTCCCTGTGCGGCTCCAGCCTGTCCTGCCATCGATTGGAGCGAGTCGAGAATTCCCATACCTGTCCTCCCTTCCCCGGTGACGTTCGACGAGGAGTGTCAGTTTGTCTCTGGCCTTAACGCTGTACCCGAACTCTGCTCAGCGAGGACAGTCACCATTTTCTGAGACATGGATGCGGTCCGGTAGGTTGCCGCAAACGTTTGCAGAAAGTCCTGTTTCTTCGTCGGCGTCTGCGTTCGTTAGACTTGAATCTATGAGCGACAAAAAAACTTCCGTTTCTACTGAGGCAGCTCCAGCAGCCATCGGTCCTTACTCGCAGGCGGTCCGTGTGGGCGAGACTCTCTATGCGTCGGGACAGGTCGGGCTCGATCCTGTAAGCGGCCAGATCGTTGAAGGTGGAGTAGAGGCGCAGACCGTTCGCGTCTTCGAAAACATCAAAGCAGTCCTGGCCGAGGCTGGTCTGGGGTTCGAACACGTTGTCAAGACAACCGTCTTCCTGAAGAACATGGGAGACTTCGCCGCGATGAACGCAATCTATGCGAAGTATCTCGCCCCGGAGGGAGTTGTGCCACCTGCGCGGTCGACGATCGCGGTTGCAGCGCTGCCGAAGAACGCGCTGGTCGAGGTGGAGATCATCGCCCGCTCCTAGGCGGCTCGCGATGTGACCCGCTCCGCTGACAGGCATCTAATCGGTAGAAAGGAAGATTACTGATGTCCGAATCTGTGAAGCCCGAGAAGATCCAGAAGACCGAAGCCGAGTGGCGGGAACTGCTGACGCCCGATCAGTTCAATATCCTGCGGGAGAAGGGAACCGAGCGGCCGTTTACCGGAGCTCTACTCAATAATCACGACACGGGTGTGTATCACTGCGCAGCGTGTAACGCACCATTGTTTACGTCGGACAAGAAGTTCGACTCCGGAAGCGGATGGCCCAGCTTCTGGCTCCCGGTATCCGCCGATGCTATTGAGGCGCATGAGGATACTTCCCATGGAATGCGGCGCATCGAGGTGACCTGCGCAAAGTGCGGAAGCCACCTGGGGCATCTGTTCCCGGATGGGCCGCGGCCTACCGGAATGCGCTACTGCATCAACAGCGCTTCGCTCGCCTTTGAGAAGTCGTAGATTGACAAAACCGGCGTGACAGGAGAGGCGGCATTAGACAGCTAAAGCCCCAGCCCGCAATGATGCGGCTGGGGCGATTTGCTATCAGAAGTAAAGTGTGACCCCGCGAAGGCCCGCCAGCTAAGCTTTGACGATCTTGCCGGTCTTGATGCAGCTGGTGCAAACGCGCAGACGCTTGCTGGCTCCGCCAACCAGTGCCTTCACTGACTGCAGGTTAACGTTCCAGCGACGACGTGTGGTGTTGTGGGCGTGGGAGATGTTGTTGCCGAACTGCGGGCCCTTGCCGCAGAGTTCACATTTTTGCGCCATGTCTAACTCCAATCTCTTATTGCAGCTTCTCCCCACAAGGGCGCTTCTCTCCCGAAAGCGATGGAATCTCGCCTGAATCCGGTGGCGTCTCGCGTGCCGGCTGCGGAGGTGGCGGGCTCAATGGTGTAGCCGCCGAAGAATCTGCTGATACTCAAAAAGTCTGGCGCTTGCAGGACGCGAATCCATCCTGAAGACGCTGGTAGTTCATTATAGCAAAGAATCAGTGGCGGAATGGATAAGGCTAAATCGGCGGGAAGGTGGGTCGATGGGAATCCAGCCCCATGCATTCGTGCTCCTCATGTGAACTTGCTCAGGCCGGCGCGCTGTGGCCGGTGCACTGCAGGACTCCCAGGTAAGCGCTCCAGGGACCGACTGCCTCGCGGTATTGATAGGCAAGTAAACGGGAGAGCTGGTGTATGTGGGTGAGATCATGGGTTGCCCAGGTAGCCAGAAGCTGTGAGAGGGTTACGGGACCGAAAGCCGGGTGGAGTCCCCTGAGTGCCAGCTCCGACGCGGTGATGTCGAGAGACTGCAGCTCGGCCAGGTTCTGTGTTCGCAGGCGGGAAAAGTGGTCCAGAAGCTGATCGAGGGACTTGTCCACGCTCTCGCGTCGCTGTCCTTCGCGGTCGACCGGCCGGAAAGCAGGAATCTCGGCGTTGCCCTTGGCCGAGAGGATCAGCCGCGCCCGCTCCATCCAGTCCACGCGCTCGCAGTGGGCCAGATGGCCGACAACGTCGAACGCAGTCCATGTGCCTTCTCCTTCGGTGCTGCGGGTCCAGTTCTCGGGAAGATCTCGCAGCAGAGCATTTAGGGTGGCGGGCGTACGGCGAAGGAGGGCGATCGTAAGTTGGAGGTCCTGTTCCATGGCTGAATCTCGTCCTGTTAGATTGCTGAGGAGGAAGACCGGGCGCAAAAAGAAACAGAGGTATTGATATGACGCGAAGAACAATGCAGATCGCGGCTGTTGGAATAGCCTCGGTTTGTTCCACCTCAGCGGCAGCTACAGACCTGACTATTCACCTGAAGGGCAACGATCCGGTCAAACGGATGACTGCACGATTCCAGTGTGATGCCCAGGGAACGACCATGGGGCTGCCGCCGGGAATCTTTACCGTCGAATACCTGAATGGCGCGGGAAACCATCTTGCGGTCGTTCCTGTAAAGGGGAACTCCATGATCTTTGTAACGGTGCCCTCCGGATCGGGAGCGAAGTACGCTGCCGAGCAGTTTACGTGGTGGGATGCAGGAAGCCGCGGCACAACCCTCACTTCGGACTTTCCCGGCCCGAGGGGAAGTTCCACCTGCCATCAGGTGAAGTGACTCGCTCAGAGGCACTTCTCCCCGGTTGCGCACTGAGGCGTAGCATAGAGGCAGAGGGTTTTGGAATGAGATTGCGTCGGTACGGTGTTCTTGCCTTGCTTGGTATTTTCTTCTGCGGGCTCGGCCTGCCGGCGCAACAGATGGGCGATCATCCCATGGGGACCGCGGCCCAGGTCCCTCCAAAGTACCTGAAGGACGCAGGGCTGGTGGAGCGGTTGAATCAGCCGCTGCCGCTCGACACAACGTACACCGACGAGGCTGGGCGCCAGGTCAGGCTGGCTGAGTACTTCCATCATCGTCCCATAGCGATGGCACTGGTGTATTTCCGCTGCACGATGCTCTGTCCACAGGTGCTGCACGGGATGGCCCAGGCGCTTCGCGGAGTGGGCTTCACGCCGGGCAAGGACTACGACGTTGTTATCTTCAGCATCGACCCGATGGATACCCCCGCCGATGCAGCCCAGGCTAAAAAGACGTTTCTCGATGAACTGGGCCAGCCGAACGCCGGCGCTGGAGTCCATTTCCTGACAGGCCAGCAGGCGTCAATCGACGCTATCAGTGGCGCAACCGGATTTCATTATGTGCGTGTGCCGGGACCAGACGGAAAGATGGATCAGTTTGCCCACTCCAGCGTCATCATGTTCGCGACTCCCGATGGCAGAATGTCCGAGTATCTGTCCGGGATTGAGTACGCGACCCGCGATGTGCGGCTGTCGCTGGTCAACGCCTCGCACCTGAAGATTGCTACCGCAAAGGACCTGTTTCTGCTGTACTGCTGCAACTATGTGCCTACCTCAGGCAAATACACGGTGGCGGTTCTTCGCCTGCTCGCCATGGCAGCACTGGTTACTTTGATCGCAATGGGAGTAGGGCTGTATCTCCTGGGCCGGAAGAAAACCGGAAGAACCGGAGTACCCGCCTGATAAATAGCAACTTACGGAGGTAAGTTCCACTCTGATAGGAGAGGAAATCTCCGGAGGTTGCGTTTGGGCCAGATTCGAAAAGCTATACGGACTTTCTCACAGCGGAGTAATGTCCGCTCGATCGCCATTGCAGGCGTTCTTCTCTTTACCACTGCCGGTATCGGCGTCGCACAAGGGCCGCCTGGACGCGATCGCTATAACCCTCCCCCAGGTCATGGCGGAGTACCTCCCGGACAGGCCCGGAAGCATGAACATGGCCATGTTCCGCCAGGACAGGCGAAGAAATATGATGATTGGCGGTTCCGCGAGGAAGATCGGGATCATTTCTACTCGCACTACAGGCGCGACGCGGAGCACTGGAGAGGACGAAAGCGGCCTCAGTTCGTACGGGGAGAGGTGATTCCCCAGGGGTACTACGTTCGGCCCGTCCCACAGGCATACTGGCAGAATGTACCGCCTCCGCCTCCTGGATACCAATACGGGTACTACGAAGGCTATGTAGTTTCCTATGATCCCACGACTCGCATGATTGCCGATGTACTCGACTTGGTTAATGCAGCGACTTCACGATAGCGCGAAAGAAAGGAAACCGTAGGGTCCGAGCTGCAAGCCGGACCCTTCGGGTTTTCCGGAGGGAAAACCGGTCGGCCCTGAGCAGCACCTCAAGTGAGTGCTTTGTGCGGGGGGCAGGAGGATCAACAAACATACAACGAGGCCTGCTGCGGGAGTGTCTATCCAGAGAGAACATAACTCAGTTGGAGGGGTTCGATATGGCACTTTCGAAGACGACACAGGATCATGATGAGATTCGCAGATGGGCCGAGGCTCGAGGGGCGGTTCCTGCGGAGGTCGCGGACACCGATAAGGGGCGCGGAACGGGGCTGCTGCGGTTCTGTTTTCCTGACGCTCCGAATAAGAACAACAGCGGGCTGAAGGAGATCTCCTGGGAGGAGTTTTTTGAGAAGTTCGACAAGAGCGATCTCGAACTGATCTACCAGGAAAAGACAGCTGCCGGAGAGGAAAGCAACTTCAACAAGCTCGTGCACCCGGATGACGAGGAGCACTCCAGCCGGAAGTCGGGCTCTTCGCGATCCAGCGGATCCCACGCAAAGAGCCATAAGAGCCACGCGGCTTAGCCTGGCTGATTCAGCGTGCCGGGCGGAGGGTGGGCCGCCCGGCGCGGAGTCCGGACCGGCACGCGAAGCCGTCAGGTGGAGTATCTTACATCCATGTTCAAGACAGCTTTGATGGCTACGCTCGTTGTGCTGCTGGCGGGGTGTTCGCCCAGTCATACCGACTCTCTGGAACGGCATACGGCAGATGCTACGGCGGCGGCGAAGCGGAGCGCAGGTGCGATCGCAAAGGGTGTCGTCGAAGGGCTGGTGCGGAAGGGCCCACTCGATATCAATTCGGCTTCTGCGTCAGAGCTCGAGAGGCTTCCCGGGGTGAACGGGGATATGGCGGCGAAGATCGTCAAGAACAGACCATACAAGTCGACGCGCGATCTGGTGCGCAGGAAGATCATGACAAAGGATCAGTACGACCAGGTAAAGAGCCGGATCTTTGTGAAGTGAGTTGGCAGCATCGAATAAGCGTTGAACCAGGAGAAGCCCGATGGCTTTGAGTTTTGCTGCGGATATTCGTCCTCTCTTTCGCGAAGAGGACATCGAGTGTATGCAGGGGATGGGGATCGATCTGGGTGAGGCTGCCTGGATGTGCGTTCCGGAGAATGCGCAGAGTGTGTATGAGAGGGTAGCGGATGGCTCCATGCCTCCTGACGAGGCGTGGCCGGCGGAGCAGGTCTCGCTCTTTAAAAGCTGGATGGATGCGGGGTGCCCAGCTTAGAGGGTGTTTGTTCCTTACAGCTAAAAGCCGCGTGACTGAGTAGCTGAGGACACGGCTAAAGCAGTGCCCTCAAGCGAGGCGGTTCGAACTTCGCTCGGATGTCGGCTCGGGGGTATGAGGCGTCATGGATGCAGCCACGTCGAAGCTGTCTCCAATCCCTGTAGAACCGCACCGATTCTAAGGAACCTGCAAAGTCTCAAGGTACCGGGTCAGGTTGTAGATTCTGGCCTGCACCTCCAAGGAAGTCGTCCCACCCGGGCCGCCCATCGTCCCGAAGATTGGGCCCCAGACCGGCATGCCTGGGCTTCCATGTGCTTCCGTTCCAGCTCCCATCCGCAGAATAGCCTGCACCTTCGCTGTCGGATACTTCCCCCCGTTGGCTTGCGCCAGAGTGGTCAGGTCAGGGACAGGTCCCTTCAGCGCCACGGACGCCGGGCCATCTCCTTTGCCGCCCGCTCCATGGCACGCCGCGCAGTAGCTCTTGAACATCTCCTCGCCTGAGGCCGGGGACGTCGGCGCGCAAGGCGCCTCCTTGATCTTCGGCGTGGCGCTCTGCGCCGTTGCCGCGGATCCCGTAAGACAAGAGGACGCGAAAATGAGAAAGCACCATACCAGGGTGCATCTGTTCGCTGGTCGAGACAGAATGGGCATCGCATTCCTCCTTGGTAGAAAAAACTTCCCCTCGGAAACATGCGATTGACTAAACACAGTCTCTGCAATCCGCCGCTGTGACCAGAATCACCACAGGGGAAATAGGGCACCCGTTTGTGGGTGGGACTGGATGTGTGGCCACCCGCCTCACGGTAACCGGGGGAGGACTTTTTCCGGCAGCCACGAAGGGAGGAATTTTCCGTTGACAGGTTCTTTTCCAAGGTGTTGTACTTCATGCGTTATACGCAATCAAAATTGCGTTACTAACAATAAAAACGAAAAGCAAGAGAGCTGGGGAATTCTGTCTCGACGGAGAAGAGGACGATGAAGCTGGTCTTTTATGCGCTGACGGTTGTGATCGGTATTGTGTTGACGGTTCATCTGGCGATGAACGGTAAAGTGGGGGCTACGCTGAATAACCCGCGAGTGGCCAATGCGCTGTTCTGGTGTGTGGGGGCGGTAACAGCCGTGCTGATCGGACTGAGCGGATGGGAAACCGGAGCGCTGAGGCCGCTGCGGGAGATTCATCCCGCGCTGCTGCTGGCTGGCGTGCTGGGAGCGTGCCTGGTCTTCGGGATTGCGTTTCTCATTCCCCGGATTGGAGCAGGCCGGCTGACGCTGATCATGCTGGCAGGACAGATTGTGGGTGGATTGGTGCTGTCGCACTTTGGCTGGCTGGGCTCTCCGCGCGAGCCGGTGACGGCGCGTGGGCTGGTGGGCACGTTGATCATGTTTGCCGGCGTAGTCCTGGCAAGCCGCTGAGGGAAGGCGGGAGAGTCTCTCCGAGTGTAAATGGGTGCCCATTCATGGCGCGGCTTTGGCGCGGCATGAGTGGGTTCTTCACGCGGAGCCCGAACCGTTTTTCGGTCGATCCATTTGCGTCAACCTGGATGGTGGAGGCTTCTCCGCTGGCGTAGTGGTTGAAGCTGCTCCAGCGGTATTCTTCCCGGTCTGGTCGTGAGTCCCCGTGTCACGGGTTCCGGTGGATGGATGCGCTATAAGCGTTAGCTCTGATAGACTTCGTGCGGGACCCCTTGGGACATTTCGACCTCAATCGAAACTCGGAGGGATTCATGCGTATTCTTTTCAGAATTGCGATTGTGCTCTTGCTGACGGTGGGTGCGAGAGCAGATAGCTTCGACTTCACATTCGTGAGCCAGAGGTTTACCGTATCCGGCACTTTCTACGGCAATCTGGTCAGTCCAGGCGTGTACTTCATTGGCGGCTTGACGGGAACGATAAATCCGGGCAAAGAGCCACCACTCAACGAGCTAAATTACGTTTACCCCGGCGAATTCAATGGAGTGCTTAACAACGACAACCTGCTTTTTACCAAGCAACCTTACGTTGATTCTTACGGGATTAGTTTCTTTGCGGGCAACATTGTTTATTACGACTTAATCCACGATCAGTTCGGCTACGCGGTACTTTCCTGCGGTATTTCTCCTTGCACCGGTTCCAACATACTTCGCACTCCAGGAAGCCTTGAGGTGTCACCGGTTCCGGAACCGCCATCGCTGCTGCTAATCGCATCAGGCATCACGCTGCTTGGTACGCAGATCAAGCGAATGAGACTGAGACGGGCTGAATCGGGTGCCCCATTCATGGCGCGGCTTTATCGCGACATGAGTGGGTTCTTCGCGCGGAGCGCGAACCGGTTTCGGTCAATCCATTCTGCGTCGATCTGGATGGTGGAGGCTTCTCCGCTGGCGTAGTGGTTGAAGCTGCTCCAGCGGTAGTCTTCCGGTCTGGTGACGAGTCCTCGTGTCACGGGGTTCCGGTGGATGTACTGGACCTTCTCGACGAATTTCTCGGTGGTGAAGGTATTGAAGTCGTAGTAGCGGGTCTGCCAGAACTTCTCGCGGGAGCCTTTGAGGAGTTTGGAGGACTCTCCTTTGAGGACTCTGAGGAATGAGGAGAGGGTGCGGGTTTCCGGTTCGTCCGTTAGAAGGTGGACGTGTTCGGGCATGAGGACGTAGGCGTAGATCGTCAGGGAGTGGGACTGGCGGGCTCTCTCGATGACTCTTTCCAGGGTGTCCTTGGGTTCGGGGTCTTCGAGGAAGGGGAGACGGCGGTAACAGCTGAAGGTGATGAAGTGGAGCTGGCCTGTTTGTTGTCTCCGCTCTAGGCCTATGGGCATGGTCTGGATTTTAGTCGGTGTGGAGGAGAACGGTTTCGAGCTTCGCTCGAATGCCCACTCATGTCGCGATGAGACCGCGCCATGAATGGGGCACCCGTTTGTGGACGGGATTGGATGTGTGGGCCACCCGCCCACCCGGCTAGTCTTCTCTGGTACGACGGTGGCGGCGCACCGCTGCCAGAAATTTCGCTCTGAGCATCGCGAAATGAATTACATCATTAGCTATTAAGCGCGAAGAAATAAGAGCATAAATAACGGTGAAGCAAAAGAGGGCAAAGCTCCAAGATTCTTGATCTTTGTGGCCAACAGATGCCAAATATGAGGCAATTCCGAATAGAACAATTGAAACGATTAATCCGCCAAACAAGAGGTTGAGAGTTGTCTTGAACGATTTCAAAAGAGTTGAGAGCGCATTATCTTCGTCTTCTAAGAACGTCAAGAATTCGTCATCACCTATTGAAGCAAGTAAACTCAATGCCGCGAAAACGACGGAGAAAACCACGGCTAAGACTGCTATCCCTCCCGAGTACGCGTCCTTCAAGAAGGCCGTCGAGAGGCGGGCAGGAAGATGCTGGAAGAGTTCGACTACTATTGCCACCGAGATTACTAAGTCCCAGTGCTTGAAAAGGAATTGCTTCATAGCAACCGATTGAGAATCTCAGTGAACGCTTCTAGTAGGGTTATCAACACAAACTTGTCTTCAAGGTCATCGTTAGGGCCGGGATAGCCTATTTGGGCCTTGCGACTGGTGACCCTCTTCGGTTTTCCTTGAGATTTCCCTTTGATTGCGGCGACCCCGTATCCATCTTCTGCCATGTGGAGGCTCGCAAGGACTTCTTGATCATCCTTGATCCTAAGACCTCCATTGTTTTCTGAGCCTCGGAGTTTGGTTCGCTCCCATTTGGCATTCCGTCTTTTTAGTTTGGCGTCTTGATCCGCCCAAAGTTCCGAGTGATCAGGATTGGATGGCCTCAACGTGACGTCAAGCTCTAATATCACATCAAAGCGCTGAAGTTCTTCGACGATGGAATATTGCTCTTGAATGGGATCAATTTCGGCGTTGATGAAAAAATTCCCAAGTCCCTTTTCAAATAATTGCGAAAACCGAGACTCAAATGCGTCCCTTTTGATTTCGGGTAAAGAAGGGTGGTAGAAGATAATTCCGGTTTCAACTTCGAGAAAGAACCTTGCCTTCGCGTCAACAAGACCCTTCGCTACAGCTACTCTGAGGGTTCGAGTTTCCATTTGTGCGATTTCGACGCGAGTCTCAGGTTTGAACTTCACCAAAAAACCTGCGTAGAAGTTTCTTTCGAGTACAGAAATTTCGTTGATATTGAGGAATCCCCATTCATAACCGCGACTGTTTAGCGTCACAGACGCACCAAGTGCTCGGCCGATAACTTCACCTTTGGTGGCAATATCTGGCTGTGTCGGCATCAAATTGAGCCGCCCAGCGTAGTACATAAGTTCGTTAACTGGCATTTGTTGGAAAGTCTAACTGGCAAGCGCCGCGGAATCAATAAGATAAGTCCATGTCTACTCCACCGTTACGCTCTTCGCCAAATTCCTCGGCTGGTCGACATCGCAGCCTCTTCTTACGGCGATGTGGTAGGCGAGGAGTTGTAGCGGGACTACTTCGAGGATGGGGAGGAGTAGCTCGGGGGCTTGGGGGATGTAGATGGTGTGCTCGACGAGCTGCTGGATCTCGGTGTCGCCCTGGATGGCGATGGCGATGACGCGGCCGCTGCGGGCGGTGACCTCTTGAATGTTGGAGAGGGTCTTTTCGTACTTGAGGACGCTGGCGGGGTCGTCGGGGTCCTTGGTGGCGATGCAGACGACGGGGAGCGACTCGTCGATGAGGGCGTTGGGGCCGTGCTTCATCTCGCCGGCGGGGTAGCCTTCGGCGTGGATGTAGGAGATCTCCTTGAGCTTGAGTGCGCCTTCGAGGGCGATGGGGTAGTGGATACCGCGGCCGAGGAAGAGGAAGTCGTGCGCGCCGTGGAAGAGGCGGGCGAGGTGCTGGCACTGCTCGTCGAGGGAGAGGCGCGGGCGAAGGCGGCGCTCGGGGCCGGTCCAGGTGTGGGTGAAAGGGGCTGTGGTGGCGGATGACCGCAGATCCTTCGACTCGCTTCGCTCGCTCAGGATGACACTTTCTTTTTGCCCATCGGTTCGGTTTGGGATGCCACTTTCGTTATTGCCAGCGGCTTCGATGGAAGATGCGCCGGAGGGCTGGGTGCCGGTCCTTAGAGTCGGGGCGGCTACGCCTTCGGACATGCCGGTGGTGTTGGGGCGGCTGAGGGAGAGGAGGGATTCGAGCTTGGAGGGGAGCTTGCCGAGCTCGGTGGCGAGGTGGAGGGACTGCTCGGGGGTGACGGTGCCGCGGGTCTGGGCGAGGTGGAGAGCGAGGAGGAAGAGCGCGGTGAGCTGCGAGGTGAAGGCCTTGGTGGAGGCGACGCCGATCTCGGGCCCGGCGTTGGTGGTGATGGTTCCGTTGGCGCGGCGGGTGATGGCGGAGCCGACGACGTTGCAGATGGCGAGGGTCTTGGATCCCTTGTCGATGAGCTCGTTCTGGGCGGCGATGGTGTCGGCGGTCTCGCCGGACTGGGTGATGAGCAGGCCGATGGCGCGGGGGTTGGGGATGGGGTCGCGGTAGCGGTACTCGCTGGCGTAGTCGACGTCGACGGGCAGGCGGGCGAGGCGCTCGATCATGAACTTGCCGGCGAGTCCGGCGTGCCAGGAGGTTCCGCAGGCGGCGATGGTGATCTGGGCGGCGTTGCGGATGTCTTCGGGGGAGAGGTCGAGGTTGTCGAGGAAGATCTGTCCGGTGTCGAAGGAGATGCGGCCGAGGGTGGTGTCGCGGATGGCGCGGGGCTGCTCGTTGATCTCCTTGAGCATGAAGTGCTTGTAGCCGGCCTTTTCGGCCTGGATGGGGTCCCAGGCGATGCGCTGCACCTTGAGGGGGAGCGGGCGGCCGTTGAAGTCGGAGAGGGTGACGCCTTCGCGGGTGAGCACGGCGAGCTCGCCGTCGGCGAGGAAGTGGATGTTGCGGGTGTGGTGGAGGATTCCGGGGACGTCGGAGGCGAGGAAGAACTCGCCGTCGCCGATGCCGATGACGGCGGGGGGACCCATGCGGGCGGCGACGAGCTTGTCGGGCTCGTTTGCGGACATGACGCCGATGGCGAAGGCTCCAGTGAGGCGCTTGACGGCTTCGCGGACGGCGTCTTCCAGTGCTGGCCGCACGGGCGCTGAGCTTTCGGCGTGGCGGTCCTGACCGCTTCCGTTGGTCGCTGCGTCGAGTTCTGCAATCTCCTTGAGCTCCTGCTCGATCAGGTGAGCGATGATCTCGGTGTCGGTCTCGGTGACGAACTTGTGGCCGGCGGCGGTCAGCTCTTTTTTAAGCGCGAGGTAGTTTTCGACGATGCCGTTGTGGACGACCACGAGCGAGCCGGTGCAGTCGCGGTGGGGGTGGGCGTTCTCTTCCGTCGGGCGGCCATGGGTGGCCCAGCGGGTGTGGCCGATGCCGAAAGAGCCGTGCAGGGGATTGTCGGCGATGATGGTCTCGAGGTTGCGCAGCTTGCCAGGGGCGCGACGCAGCTGCAGCCCGTCTGAGTTGCCGGCGACGGCGATGCCAGCGGAGTCGTAGCCGCGGTATTCGAGGCGACGCAGGCCTTCGATGATGACAGGGACGACAGGCTTAGGACCGATGTATCCGACGATTCCGCACATGGGATGAGTGTAGATGGAGATGGTCGATTTCGGGCCGAAGGAATTTGGGACTTTTGGGGGAGAGTGGCGGGTGTCGAGGAACTGGAAGGGGATGGTCTAATACAGGGAGATGATCTCGGTCCTCATTCTCACGAAAAATGAGCAGCGCGACCTGCCTGAGTGCCTGAAGTCGGTGGCATGGTCGGATGATGTGCACGTGTTCGACTCCTACTCCACCGACGACACGGTTGCGATTGCGAAGGCGGCGGGCGCAAAGGTGACGCAGCGGGTCTTCGACAACTATGCGGCGCATCGCAATGCGGGGATGACCGAGGTGAAGTTCAAGCATCCATGGCTGTTTCTGCTGGATGCAGACGAGCGGCCTACGCCGGAGCTCTCGCGTGAGATGCAGCAGGCGGTGCTTGGGGCTGGTGAGGATGTCTCCGGGTTTCGGTTGCGGCGGCGGGATTTTCTGTTTGGGACGTGGCTGAAGCATGCGCAAATCTCGCCCTTCTACATAAGGCTGGTGCGGCCGGAGCGGGCGACGTATACGCGGGCCATCAACGAGGTGATTGAGGTGGAGGGGCGGATCGGGGATCTGGGGTATCCGCTGGATCACTATCCATTCTCGAAGGGGCTTGCCCACTGGGTAGCCAAGCACAACACCTACTCGACCATGGAAGCCGAGCTGATCTACAGGCAGCAGGGGCTCCAGCATCCATCGTGGAAGAGTGCTGTGCGCGATCCGGACTTTCACACGCGCAGGCTGCACCAGAAGGCGTTGTTCTACAGGATGCCGGGAAGGCCGCTGATCAAATGGGCCTACATGATGTTCTACCGGGGCGCGATTCTGGACGGAGCCGCGGGGCTGGCTTATTCCACGTTGCAGTCTTTCTATGAGTACCTGATCGTACTAAAGACGAAGGAACTGGAACGCGGCGGAGCGTAGGGCTTTGCCCCAAAGCATCGGCGAGAAAGATACATTCATCCTCAATGCTGATAAACCCAGGGAAGAGGACCGCAGTTGAGACAGGACCAGTGGCAGATCGATGGTGGAGCTTTTTTCAGAGGAATCTGCACCGCAATCGCGGTGTTACTTCTGTTTCAGGCGAGCCCGCTCTCTTTTGCGCAGACGAATGCGGGTGCGTCTGCCTACGAGGCAGTGGACCCGTTTATTGGCACCGGGCCGGAGGGGCATACGTTTCCGGGGGCGACCGTGCCGTTTGGCATGGTGCAACTTAGCCCCGACACGCAGATTCGCTACTTCAAGCAGAGCTACAAGTGGGCTGCGGGCTATCGCCACGAAGACACGACCATCCTAGGGTTTTCGCACACGCACTTCTCGGGTGCTGGCCACTCTGACCTGGGAGACATGCTGATTCAGCCGATCTCAGGTGAGGTAAGGTTGGAGCCGGGAGAAATCGATCATCCGGAATCTGGCTATCGCTCCCGCTTCAGCCATAAAACGGAAGAGGCTGCGCCCGGATACTACGCGGTCACGCTGGACGACTACAAGGTGCGGGCTGAGCTGACGGCGACGACGCGCGTTGGCGTCCATCGCTACAGCTTTCCTCTGGATCAACCGCAGCACATCCTGATGGACCTTCGCTCATCGATCTATAACTACCAGGGCAAGGTGCTATGGTCGCGGATTCGTATACGCCAGGACGGCACGATCACCGGAATGCGCGAGACGAGAGGGTGGGCGCCGGGACGTCAGCTCTACTTCGCGATGCGATTCTCGCGGCCATTTGTGCAGCACCACCTGTACGATCGCGAGCCACCGGTCGAGTATCGCGGGTTTGCAACGCCGGGGGCGAATCCCGAGGATAAGCAGGCGATCGAAGGACGGGGACTGGTGGGTGTCTTCGACTTTGCGCCAACGGCTGCACCACTGGTTGTGAAGGTTGCTCTGTCGCCTACGAGCGAAGACAACGCGATCGCGAATATGGATGCCGAGGTGCCGGGATTCGACTTCGATCAGGTGCGACAGGCTGCGCGCTCGCGGTGGGAGAAGGAGTTATCGGTCCTCGATATCAAGGCGGATCCTGCGATGCGCAAAAATCTCTACACCGCGCTGTATCACACGCTGCTGGCTCCCGGAGTAGCGATGGATGTGGACGGCAGCTATCGCGGACCAGACAACCAGGTCCACAAGGCGGATGGATTCCACTTTGTGTCGAGCTTCTCGTTGTGGGATACGTACCGTGCCCAGCAGCCGTTGATGACGTTGATCCAGCCGGAGAGCAGGACTACGGATGTCGTTCGATCGCTCGTAGCATCCCGGCAGGAGAGCCCGTTCGGCATCCTTCCGGTATGGCAGTTCCAGGGCATCGAGACATGGTGCATGATCGGCTACCATGCAGTGCCCGAGATCGCAGACGCGTACCTGAAGGGCATCCGCGGTTTCGATGCGGAACAGGCGCTCAAAGCGATGGTGTCCAGCGCCACCTATGGACCGTACGGCCATCTGGACGAGTACATGAAGCTGGGCTACGTCCCCATCGACCATGATGGTGAGGCAGCATCGAAGACGATGGAGTACGCTTTCGACGACTGGACCATCTCAAAGATGGCCGCTGCCATGGGCCACACGCAGATTGCAGCTACGTTTGCGAAGCGAGCGGAGAACTGGAAGAACGTCTTCAATCAGCAGAGCGGCTTTGTGCAGCCACGATACGCAGATGGTCGCTGGCGTGAGCCGTTCGATCCGGAACGTGCAGGCGCAGAGAGCGGGTTCACAGAAGGCAATGCGTGGCAGTACTCGTGGTATCAGCCGCAGGACGAGGCAGGGCTCATCAAGTTGCTCGGAGGCGATGAAAAGCTGGTCGCAAAGCTGGACGCGATGTTCGACGCGAAGGTTGACCCAAAGCAATATGCCGATGTCGAAGATATCGCGGGAATGATTGGCCAATATATTCATGGCAACGAGCCCAGCCATCATCTTGCGTACCTCTACAACTACGCGGGTCAGCCATGGCGCACGCAGGAGCGTCTGCGGCAGATTGTCGACAGCCAATACAAGCCGACGGTAGATGGTTTGGTCGGAAATGATGATCTGGGTCAGATGTCTGCCTGGCTGCTCTTTACATCGCTGGGCTTCTATCCCGTCGCTCCGGCTTCGAATGAGTACGTGATCGGTCGTCCCTTCGTAAACCGCGCAATTCTAGAACTTCCCAACGGGAAGACCTTCCGCATAGTTGCAGAAAACATGGGGCCGGCGAATCGCTATGTCGAGAGCGTAAGCCTGAACGGCGCGAATCTTGACCGCAGCTATCTGCTCCATAGCGAGATCATCAAAGGTGGAGAGCTGCGCTTTGTGATGGGCCCCAAGCCGAACCGCACCTGGGCCACGAAGGTACACGCGCGACCGTACTCGATGTCGCTGCAACATCAATGATGTGAGTGCGAGATCCACAAGACCGCAGGTGAAGTCATTGCACGTGACGTCACTGGCTTTGCGCGGACCTGAGATCCTGTACGTGCGTCAGACGCGGATGAACCATTCGTGTCGATGGGCAGCCACTGTGTGAGTTGCTCTGTCTGCGTGGCGCCACCTTTTGAACCTCCGTAGTCAGCTCGACCATGGCAGTGTCGACGACAGCGTCACATCTGTCGCTCCTTTTCGAGCGCAGTTTGGAGAGTGCCGAGCCTCAGGCGACGGTCCGATTCGGTAAGCCATTTGGCGAAGAGTGCAAGCGCGATCAGGATAAAGACGACGCCCGAGGGTACCCACATAATGACGCCGCCCAGTTGTTGATCCTGCAATGCGGTCAGACCCCACCGTGCTGTGGTTGCGAGGTATGCGGGATACCAGAGGACGGTCGAGAAAGTGAGCAGAGCTCCCAGCGCGCTGCAGTGGGCAGCGGTGCCGAAGACATAGAAGGTAGCAGCGCCGTAGCCAAGGCTGGAGCGGCCAACACCGTACAGCGCTGACCAGAAGAGAACGGCTGTCACGAAGAAGCTCATGTGCTGTGCTGCGTGAATCCAGTCGGAATGAAGTGTCGCCTGGTAGAGCGCAGGCAGATGCCATATCCACAACGCTACAGCCTCAAGCAGCCAGGCGATGAGAGGTGAGGTAAGCAGGCGAATAGGCGCAGCCAGCTCGATATGGTGGACCCATCCTCCCAGGCTTGCGCGATGACGTGGAGCGAAGGCCCACAGACAAGTGGCCCCGGGATGCGCAGCAGCGATCAGAGGAGCAGAGATCAGGATCATGATCTCGTGCTGCAGCATATGCGCACTAAATAGTTGCTCGCCTAACTCGTGCAGAGGAGAGGTGAGCGCCAGAAAGAGCGTCAACCAGCCGGCAAAAAAACTGGTATGCCGCCAGCGAAGGCGGCTCAAGCCGCCGCGTCTCATCGCTCCCGCGATATAAACCGCTAACAGAATTGCCAAGGGGAGCACAATCGCGGGTTCCCAGCTCCAATGCACATCCCCAAAGGATGGCGCCGCTTCGTCGGCATGGAACCAGAGGAGGGCAACAGACGCAAGTGAGAAGGTCAGATGCATGGTTCAGTCCGATGGCCGCAGGGTGATGACAGCCAGGGTCTGGGCGAAGATGAGCAGCAGCGTAATGACGGCAAGAAGCATGCCAAGGCGTGCCATGAACTTTCGCCGGCCAGCCTCTGGCTGCGTCTCATCTGCTGATGGAAGCTGCCGGTTAAGGGTGAGTGACAGCAGCAGCGCTCCGGTTGCAAGAATGAAGTCCGCAACGGAGACGAGATACAAGGATCGTTTGCTGGCGATATCGTTTGCCCAGTGAGCCACGGTGTAGCCCACGATTGTATTAATTGCCATCGCAAGCGGGCTGAGAAGAACGGCGGTCCAGAGGAGCAGGTCGGCGCGCTGCTGCTCTGGTGACGAACGGGGTTCGTGTGCTTCAGGCATGGAGCCACCTCGGCGCCCAGTAGATGACCAGGTAGATGGGGATCCAGCTCGCTACCACGAAGTACCAGTAGTCGGCGTTCTCTGAGGCATCCATAAAGCGCTTGCCTTCGATCAGGCCCGGCATGAAGAACAGCACGGTAAGCACGATGGTATCGACCAGATCGGTCAGCAGGTGCGTGACGTGCAGCCCCATCAGCATCCACACGGCCGAGCCGTAGGCGTCGATGCTCCAGTCGGTGTTCAGGTGACGAAGCTCAAAGCCGCGGACGATTACGTTGAGAATACCGACGAGGCTCAGGATGACGAGGCCGATGCGAACGGCGCTTGTATCTCCCTTCCGTGCTCGCCTTCGATACCATTCGTTGGGGATGACGCTCAGGACGAAGATGCAGAGATTCAACGTGCCCCAGAACAGGTCCGGCGGATCACGGTGCGGCGGCCACTCCACCGAACGCGAATGTAAATAGAAGTAGGTTGCGATGGTCAGCAGGAAGACCGTGCCTTCAATGGCCATCATTCCCATGATGCCCCACCACGTCATGCTGCGGATTCCGAACAGCACGGTGGGAAGATGCGAGACGTCCAGGACTGCAGGTTCTACTCTGTCTGCCATATCTCCCTCGAGCGGCGACGCTCCGCCGGCTCACGTTTGGGCCAGAACCAGCCGATCATGGTGATGGCGATAGGAATGGCGCCGATCGTGATTCCCCATGGAGTGAAGATGCTGCCGATGAATGCAGCGGTCGTCGCCATGGCCGCGAGGAAGGGCCACGCCGTGGGCTCGGGAAACTCGTCCTTCCCGTCGGGCTCAGCATCCAGCGTGCGCGTCAGCAGGAAGGACCGCGTATCTTCGTCGAGACCGGTAACAACCGGCTGGTTGGGCGCAGCGTCCCACAGAGCCTCCCTGCCGTTTACGGTTGGAAGGTGCAGGAAGTTATAGCTTGGGGGAGGCGAGGTCGTCGCCCACTCCAGCGTTCCTGCGTTCCAGGGGTTCGGTCCGGCGAGTGCGCCGTGGCGCTTCGAACGGATGACATTTGCCAGAAAGACACATACCGCAAGGAACAGCAGAATATAGCCTGCCGACTCGACCTGATTCAGGTGAGTCCAGCCCATGTTCGAGGGATAGGTGTAGACGCGTCGTGGCATCCCACGCAGACCAACCAGGTGCATGGGAAAGAAGGTGATCTGGAAGCCCACAAAGAAGAGCCAGAAGCTGACCTGGCCAAGCACCTCGCTCAGCATGCGGCCGGTGAGCTTGGGGAACCAGTACGTGAATCCCGCGAAGAGCGGAAAGACGGCGCCGCCGATGAGGACGTAGTGGAAGTGTGCGACCACGAAGTAGGTATCGTGCACCTGCAGATCCACCGGCACAGACGCCACAAAGATACCCGTCATGCCGCCCATGATGAAGGTGAAGAAGAAGCCTAGCACCCACCACAGTGGCGTTCGCAACACGATCTTTCCGCTCCACAGGGTAGTGATCCAGCAAAAGATCTGTGCGCCCGTCGGGATGGCGATCATCATGCTGGCAGCCGTAAAGTATGCCTCTGCAATCTGCGGGATGCCGGTTGCGAACATGTGATGGACCCACAGTCCAAAGGCCAGGAACCCGGTCGATACCAGCGAGAGCACGACGATCAGGTAGCCGAACATGTGTCTTCGACTGAAGGTAGTGACGATGGTGGAGACGATGGCCGCGCCGGGAATGAAGATGATGTAGACCTCAGGGTGCCCGAACCACCAGAAGAGATGCTGGTACAGCAGCACGTCACCGCCGACCGCGGGATTGAAGAACTGCGTACTGGCGGTACGGTCCAGAAGAAGCATGGTGCTGCTGAGCACGACTCCTGGCAATCCAAAGATGACCATGAACGAGGTGATGACCTGTCCCCAGACGAAGATGGGAATGCGGTTGAGCGACATGCCGGGAGCGCGGAGGCGAAAAACCGTAACGATTGTCTCGACCGCTACGGCAAGCGCAGAGACCTCGGTGAAGGTGATCATCTGGGCCCAGAAATCGGGCCGCTTTCCGGGGCCGTAATCCGGTCCTGAGAGAGGCACATAGGCAAACCATCCGCGATCTGCACCCGTGTTGCAGAAGAATGCGACCCACAGCATAATTCCTCCGCAGACGTAGAGGTAGTAGCTGTAGGCGTTCAGTCGTGGGAATGCGATATTGCGCGTACCAACCATCAGGGGCACGAAGTAGATGCTCAGAGCCTCAAACATCATGGGTACGGCAAAGAGAAACATCATCGTTGTGCCGTGCATCGTGAAGACCTGGTCGTACTGGTCGGGCGAAAGGATGTGTGCTTCCGGGAAGGCAAGCTGCAGCCGCATGACTCCGGCGAGCAGTCCGGCCAGAAGAAAGAAGACGCCTGCCGTCACCATATATCGTTTGCCGATCGTCGTATGATGTACGACCTTGAACCATCCCAAAAAGCCAGATGGCTCCTTCCACACGCGCTCCAACTGAGCCGCCTGCTTGCGTTCCGCTTCGGTCAACGGCGTCGTCGTGGTGCTCATTTCAAGGTCTCCAGATAGGCGAGAAGATCCTGCAGATCGGTGCCGAAAAGCTGATTGGGCGGCATGCGGGCGCCCGGCTTGATGGACTGTGCATTCAGAATCCAGCCGGCCAGATTGCCAGTTGTGTTTGGCAATGTGCCTGCGGCTATGGTGGATCGGCTGGCAAGATGCGTAAGGTCAGGGCCGACGCGCGATGCAGCCGTCGTGCCTCCGATGGTGTGGCAGAGGACGCAACCATGCGTCAGAAAGACCTGCTGGCCATGCTGTGTCTGCGCATCCGAGGGTACAGGTGCACTCTGCGCCTGTGCGGTGAGCCAGTGCTCGAACTCGTCTTTGGGCTGAGCGATGATGTAGAACGCCATGTGAGCGTGCTGCAGTCCGCAGAACTCGGCACATTGCCCGCGCCAGTAGCCTGGCTGATCAACCTGCAGCATCAGGTCTGTGTCGTATCCCGGCATCAGGTCGCGCTTGCCCTGGATATTGGGCGCCCAGAAGCTATGAATCACATCGCGCGAGGTTCCGTGAATGTGCACTGGCACGCCTACGGGCACGTGAATCTCGTTTGCTGTCTCAACGATGTTCGCAGGCACAGGGTTGGGGTAGCGGACCTCCCACCACCACTGATGTCCGTAGACATCGATGGTCAGTGGCTGCGGCTCGGAGTTCATCGTGCCGATCGCGTGGCCAGTACGGAAGCTGCTGATCAGCATGATGAAGAGCAGCAGCACCGTGATGCCCATGGAGACACCAACTGCGCGAGCTGCAAAGCGATCACTGGCCTCGGTGGTGCGTTCTGGCGGAGGCATCTGCTCGAGGGTGTAGCGCCTGCGATACACGGCGATCACCACGGCGGTCAGAACCAGCAGCCACACCGTGCTGGTGATCCAGAAGATCAACGAAAAGGTGTGCTCGATGTGCGCCGCGCCTGGTCCAACCGGAGACAGTGCGGTCTGGTTGCCGGTGAATCCCGGAACTGCAGCCAGCAGATTCATGGCTTGCCCCGCCGGATCTTCTGCTGGTACTCGTCAGGTGCGTGCTCTTTCTTGCGCGCCTGCTCGGCTTTCGCGACGGGCATCTCATCGCTGCGCGATGGGGCAACGTCCGAGGGTAGCTGACCGCTCAGCGATCGCACATACGCGACAAGCTCCCACACCTGATAGTCAGGGATCTTTCCGCCGAAGCTGGGCATTCCATTCGGGCGACCCTGGACGATGTCGGCGTAGATCTGTTGCGGCTCGCTGCCGTAGATCCACTCGGAGTCCATCAGTGCCGGGCCAATGCCTCCTCCGCCGTGCTGATGGCAGCCCACGCAGTTGAATGCCTCATAGAGTCGTTTCCCCTCAGAGGCGGCATAGGCGCTCTCCTGATACTTCGCGAGCGATGGCTTCGGCTGTGTTCCCCCGGCGTGAACGTCCGAGACCGCTACACCATCGGCGATCTGGCTGCCCAAAGCGCCGGGATCGAAGACGCGGTGCTCGCGCTTGCAACCGGCAGAAAACAACAACAGCACAAGCGGGATGGAAAGAGACGCTCTCATAGCGACCCCTTGGTGAGAGGAAGGGTGGGGACGTGATAGCTCGCAAGAATCCGCTCGATGCGGGGCTGAAGCCGGATAATGGCCGCGTTGAGCTCACCCTGGAGCGCGCTGTCGCCGCTGTGTACTCCGGCTGCTAGGGAGTAGACAAGCGGCACGCCAGAGTCCACGGTGGGGGACACCGGCGTAAGCGTAAGCGGCAGGTTTTGGCTGGCCGTGTAATAACCTGCCACCGGACCCCAGACCACCGCAACCCCCACGCGCTCATCAGCGACTGCCCTAACCAGATCGGCACCGCCATTGCCAAAGGCGTTGAAGCCGACCAACTGCGCGGCGTGTCCGGTGCGGATCAGCGGAAGCGAGGGTGGAGCATAGTCCTCTTCAAGGATCTGCAGACCTATTCGACGGCCATTGAGGTTGGGATCGCTGAAGGAGGCAATACGCAGGCGCTCCCGGCTAGGCGTGACGAAGACGTAGCTTGAACGATAGTAGGGAACTGTAGTGCTGACGCCGCGCATACCCTCCGGAACGCCCATCAGCACATCGCATGCGTTCTTGTTGAACTGCTCACGCAGAAATCCACGACGGCTGCGTGCCCATACAAAGACCGGCGCACGGCCAATGTCCGTCGCAAGCAGCATGGCAATACGATTCTCAAACCCTTCCTGATGGCGGCTCGAGAACGGCAGATTGTCGGGGTCGGCGCAGATGCGAAGGGGTGCAGCCAGCAGGCTGCCGCCCGCCAGAAGCAACAAACCGCAGAGGAGCTTAGGGGAGCGCAAAGACATAGAGCGTCCCTCCTGCCTGGCTCGCCGATTTCAGGTCGCGTAGTGCACTTCCCCAGCCGTTAGCTGCAGTGTCATCGCGGGTGTCGAGATTGTTCGAGACGATCGAGCCCGGCCAGCCGCCGATGCCAGAGAGGATTGCGATGTACTGCTTACCATCCGGGCCGCGATAGCTGATCGGCTGACCGATGATTCCGGAGCCGGTCTTGAACTGCCACAGGATCTTTCCAGTTCGCGCATCGGCTGCCTTGAACCAGCCATCGAGCGTACCGAAGAAGACCAGCCCGCCGCCCGTCGCCACGGTGCCGCTCCACATGGGGTACTTGTCGGTGATCGTCCAGACCTTTTTGCCTGCCACAGGGTCCCAGGCCATCAGCTCGCCCTCATTGCCGCCGGGGCCCGCATAGTAGCGCACCGATACTCCCACATACGGGGTTCCGGCGATGTAGTTGGCCGAAGTGCCCTGCTCGTCCATGCACATGTTTTCGTGGGGTACGTAAACCAGGCCCGTCTGCGGCGAGAACGACGAAGGCTGCCAGTCCTTCGCGCCGGGAGCGATCGGGCATATATTCCGAACCTCCTGGCCCGTCTTCGGTGCTTTTTCCGCCACATGCTTCAGCTGACCCGTGTTCAGGTCGACTCCCGTTGTCGTCGTGATATAGACATACGGATTCGCCGAGAGAACGCGGCCCGTCGCACGATCGATCAGGTACATGTATCCGTTGCGGTCGGGACGTACCAGTACCTTGCGCGTGCTGCCCTGCCACGGAAGGTCAAGCAGAATGTCTTCGTTAATGCCGTCCCAGTCGTACAGATCGTGCGGGGACATCTGATAGAACCAGACAGCTTCGCCGGTATCAGCATCGCGCGCGAACATGCCCGAGGTCCACTTATTGTCGCCGGGCCTCACTTCGGGGTTCCAGGGGCCAGGGTTCGCGGTGCCGTAGTAGATCAGGTTCATCTCCGGGTCATAGGCCAGAAATCCCCATACGGTGCCTCCGCCGATCCGCCATGCATCCGGAGGCCACGTCTTGACGCCGAGGTCCGTGCCTTTGTCGCTGTCATAGACGGGCTTGAAGCGCGAGCCGATGAGCACGTCCTTGTCCGGACCCGTGTTGTATGCCTGCCACAGAATCTTCCCGCTGTCCGTGTCCAGCGCAGCCAGCCAGCCGCGCACGCCGAACTCGCCTCCGCTGTCCCCCACGTACACCTTGTTGTGAACCACCATTGGCGCCATCGTGATCGTCTCGCCCTTGGCAAGGTCGGTGAGGCGGGTCTTCCATAAGAGTCGTCCGGTGTTGGCGTCAAGCCCCACCGTGTATCCATCAAGCGTGTTGTAGAACACCTTGCCATCGGCAAAGACGGCCCCGCGGTTTACCCAGTCGCAACAGGCCTCCCCTTTGGCGGCCGGCAGCGGATTGGGATTGTAGCTCCACTTCAGCGGAGCTCCAGGCTTGGTCAGGTCCAGCGCGAACAGCTTATTCGGCCACGGCGCTACAACATACATCGTGTTGTTGGCGACGATAGGCGCCGCCTCCTGTCCGCGCGAGACGCCTGTCTGAAAGGTCCAGGCGACCTTCAGGTTCTGCACATTGCCGGTGTTGATCTGGTCAAGAGAGCTGTACCTCGTATTCGCGTAGTCCTTGGTCGCTCTCACCCATTGGCCGTCGTCCGGCTCCAGCGATCCGTTGTAGGGATGGATCGCACCCCCGCCCGGGGCGGGTTGCTGGACGGTCTGCGTCTTCTTGCGGCAGCCGCACGGCGCCAATCCCAAAAGAGCCACGCTCGCCAGGAACAACCCATGTGAAAACCATCTTGAACGAGCGATATACACCGTATCCTCGCGTGAATGCTCTAATGTTTCGTTCAGACGTTCAAATTCCAGAGAACGTTGGCCCGATAAAAACACTGCGAAGGCCTATTCAGGTACGTAACTGCTTCGATGAAGGGGGAATAGTCTACGAAGAATTAGCGTGGTGCCGTAGGATTGCATCCAAACCGTGCAGGAGATTCATTCTGATGAGTGCGACACGTGAGGCATCGACACTGCGCAAATCAGCGGCAGTTCGCGTGGGAAGTCAAAGTACGGCTGCCGATTAGCCCGATCTCATTCAAATCAGCTGGAGGACGCCATGAAAGCATCGAACAGGTTTTCCGATTGGATGGACCGCTACTGGACAGTGCTGGTCATCATCTTTGGAATAGCGTTTACACTCTTCCTTGCTCTCTTCAAGCCGCACACCGATTGGGCTAACTATTAGCCCTGCGGACGGCCATGAACATCCGACGATCCTTATAAATGTCGTGGACGATGGTCGCAATGGCATGTCCGGTATAGATGGACATGCACACGCTTCTTATTGCGAAAACGGCTGGTGACTAACCTCGCTTCGACCCTTCTCAACGATGCATCCGCACCCGTACACCGTCTCTTACCTCTGCGCTGGGATGGGCTATTACAACATCTCGTGCATGAAGCCCTTCTTTGACTTCCCACTGGTCTTCGCCCCGGTGTCCGATCTGAATCGGAGAACGATGGGCTCTTCCGTCGCTCACCGTGAACACAGACCATTCGTCGCCTGAGCGAAACACCGCGCTGGATGGAACGAGCAGGACATCATCGGCATCCCACAGAATCACTTGTACCTCTACATGGTAGGCATCCTGCAGGGACTGTGGGTCGCCTTCAAAGTCGCAGATCACGTTGACGCGCTGCTCCTCTACTCCTAGCGCCGAGATCTTGGTAAAGCCTGCAGGCTCCACCATTCTTACGCGGGCTGGAATCGGGGAATCTCCACCCCAATCGGCAATCCTGGCTGGCATTCCAGGCTTGATTCGAACGGCATCCCGGGTAAGGAAGTCGGAGACTACTTCCAGACGTGGTTCGTAGCCGATCTCCACGATGGGCGTTCCCGGACCCACGACTCGTTCGCTCTGCTCAATGAGTTTGAGGATACGGCCATCGACAGGAGAAACCACCGCAGTTGGAAGTTCGGAACGACCTTCCTGGTAGACGAGCAGCGCGGATCTTGCCTCCTCCACCTGATAGGCCGCAGACTCCGCACCCGATGTTGCTGCCTGCAGTTGTTTCAGCGTCACCTGCTCCAGGGTCACGGCCTTGTCCATCTGCTCTTTCGAGATGATGCCTTGCTTGAACAACTCCTCGCCTCTGACAAGGTCTTCTTTCGCCTGTCTGTATTCTGCCTGGTATCGCCCCGCCAGAGCATCGGCCTGTTTTTGAGCCGCAACAGCGGTACGCAGTTGTGCTTCAAGGACGGCACGCTGGCGAGGATCAATGGGACTGGGGTCAATCCATGCAACGGGCTCGCCTGCGTGCACCGGGTCGCCCGCATGTAGATTGACCCTGCGAAGCTGTCCTGTCACCGAGGCGGCCAGGACAAAGTGATCATGCATTCTGGTCTTGCCCTCTTCCTCCACAATCTCCTGCAAATGGCCGCGGCGAAGAGACACAGTTTCAACCGGCACCGGAGAAGGTCGAAAAGCCAAAGCCAGAACAACCGCGAGCGCCAACACGGTTACCACCGCAATGATTCGTGTTCGCCGTTTCATATCACTCCCCCGCTTTGAGCACGGAGACAATGTCTAGACTCGCAACTCGCCGGCTGACCAGAATGCCCGATCCGACTGCAGCGAAGAGCACAATCAGGAAGGCCAGCGCATAGCTCGCCGGCTTCACAACCAGAGGCATTCGGTAAAGTTCGGATTGCAGGCGAATTGCCAGCACGGCACATAAAGCATATCCAGCAGCGAATCCGAAGGGTATTGCTGTCACCGTAAGGAATGCCTGTTCGCCGAGCAGAATAAAGGTGATTTCGCGACGAGTAAAACCGAGAATGCGGAGCGTTGCCAGTTCGCGCGAGCGCTCTGAGAGCGCAATACGTGCTCCGTTGTAGATCATGCCGACCGCGATGATTGAGGCAAAAACGATCAACGTTCCGATGGATAGCGTCATGCTGCGGCTGATGGTCTCCTTAAAACTGTTCACGGAGGCTGCTTTGATCGATACGGCGGCAACCGCAGGCAATTGCTTCAGCCTTTGATAAAGCTCCTGCTGTCTGCCTGCGTCGACCTGCAGAAACGAGCCGGAAATAGAATGGCCCTCTTGCATGAGCCGGTTCAAGGCGTGCCCATTCATATACGCGTTCATTCCCAGCATCTCATCCACAGTAGCGGCAAGAACAACGCGGCGAACGGGACGTTTCCCCTCAAGGACTTCTATGTTGAGATTGTCGCCCGGCACAACACCCAGGCTCTTGGCTAGTGTCGAGCTCAGGACGATGCCTTCAGCAGGCAAAGGAAGGTGATTTCCATGCTCGTCGACGATCCAATGGAGCTCGCTGTTCTCTGGCAGGCCAAGGATAGACGTCTTCCTCGATCGATGTTGAAACCGGAGACGCACGGGAACTGCCCTGAATGATTCCGACCGAATCACTCCGGGCAGTCCGGCCAGCTCAGTCCGGGCACGCGCCGAGTGCACTTCGTTCAAGGTGACTGTAATATCTTCTCGCTGAACATCGCGAAATTGCACCTCCATCATGCGATCGAATGCGTCGAACAAACCAAACTCCACGACGACAATCATGACCGAGCAGGAGATCGCGATCGCTGAGGCCAGTGCCCTCAAGGGCCTGCGTTCAAGGTTTCTGAGGATCATGCGCAGACCCGGAGAGAGGAATGCCAGATTCAGCTTGTCAAGTATCACCGGGCGGAAACGAGCAGGCGCCTCCGGACGCATGGCTTCGGCCGGCGGCAAAGTGACCGCTCTTGCAACGGCGCCGATAGCTCCCGCGATCGCCGTGACAAATGTAATAAGGCCTGCCCAAACAAATATCTGAAACTCCGGCCGATAAACGAGAATGGGGAAGCGATAGAACTCGGCATACAGCGATGCGAGCTTGATGCCGAAGTACCATCCGATCCCGCATCCCAGCAGATATCCGGCGCTGGCCACCAGAAGGCTGAATTCGACATAATGAACGCCGATCTGCCAGTTGGAAAAACCGAATGCCTTGACCACGGCGATTACGGATCGTTGTGTATTGACAAGACGAGTAAATGACAGATGGACGAGCAGAGCAGCGACAGCAAGAAAGATGGCCGGAATCACGGTGGCAGTAATTCTGTTCTGGGAGATTTCGTCGGAAATAAAACGATAAGATATCTGGTCCGAACGCCCGTACGCTCCCTGCGTTCCATATGGCTCCAGTTCGCGGTCCATTTGCGAGAGGACCTCTTCTTCATTTGCGCCGGGAAGAAGTGAGACCGCCATAGAGTTGAATGCGCCCTTCATGTTCAACGCAGGTTCCAGGGTCTCTGCGGACATCCAGAGAATGCCAAAACGCTTGTTGTCCGGAAAGAGCGATCCTCCTCCTCCTCGAATCTCATAAATGTATTCAGGGGAGAGCGCGATTCCAACGATACGAAGCTTCTGCCAGCGCCCATTAATCACGGCGTGCAGCTCGCTTCCCAGTCCCAGCTTGTTTGCGTTGGCGAAGGCTTCGCTGGCGATGACTTCATTGGCTCCCATTGGAGAGATGTACCGGCCCTGGCGGAGAAAGAGCTCATTGAGTCCATGAGTCTGCCGTGCAGGGATGGAGATCATGCGGCCCACGGCAGGTTCCCGGAGCCCCGGCACGTCGAGAGTTACGTCCATCACAACGCGCGTCTCCGCCCGCGCCACGCCCGGTATCTCGCGAATGCGTTCTGCCACCCAATCCGGAGCGCGCTTCAGCTCAACGAAGACATCGGCGAAGCGATACTCACGATAGTAGTCTGCCTGGGAACGTAACAGGGAGAGATACATCGCCCGCATGCTTACAAACGACGCGACCCCGCAGGCAATGACCAGCGCGATGGCCGTCGCTTGACCGCGCATCTGAAGAAGGTCCCGTAAAAGTTTGCGGTGAAGTGTCCCCATAGGTCACCAGATCAGCTCCTCGGGCGAGGCCTTTCTCGCGTTCTGTGTGACCTCGATAATCTCGCCGCTGCGGAGCCGAATAACGCGATCGGCCATGGCAGCAATTGCGGAATTGTGGGTGATGACGGCGACCAGGGTATGGAGTTCCTTATTGATGTGGGCGAGAACATCGAGCACGAGCTTGGCGGTAGGGAAGTCTAATGCTCCCGTTGGCTAGTCGCAGAGGAGGATGTCAGGTTTCTTGACAATGGCGCGTGCGATGGCAACCCGCTGTTGCTCTCCTCCAGAGAGCTGGGACGGGAAGTGGTGCTCTCTTTCCGTCAGTCCGACAAGTCGAAGTGCCTCCCTGGGGTCCATCGGGTGTTCGGCGATCTCTGTCACCAGAGTCACGTTTTCAAGCGCGGTGAGGCTGGGAATCAGGTTGTAGAACTGAAATACAAACCCCACATGTTCTCTGCGAAAGCGTGTCAGTCCGGCATCATCTGCCTGAGACAGCCAGTGATCTCGAAAACGAACGTCGCCGGAGTCGGGGGTATCGAGCCCGCCGAGAATGTTCAACAGTGTCGACTTGCCGCTTCCGGAAGGACCCAGGAAAACGACGAATTCACCGGCGCGCAAATCCAGCTCAACGGATCGAAGTGCCACCACGGAGATGTCTCCAGTCTGGTAGGTCTTTGACACGGCGTGCACATGGAAGACAATTTCTGACTCCTGAGAAGGAGAGCCGGGCGAGTTTGAACTCATGGAAATCAGAAACCCCCTCTGTACCATCAAAAGCCTTCAATCGTGCCTCGCAAGTTAGCGGCTACAAATAGATGCCGAAGACTGATGTCGACCCGTTATCGCACGCCCTTCCAGGCAGCCTGGTGATAGCACCTGGTGGTCCGGACCACACTTCCTCCATGTGCACATCAGAATATCGGTGTTTCCTCAGTCGCTTTCAGACAAAAATTTAGTATGCAAGGCTTCGTTCGCTCCATCTCCGTGCCCTTCTCCCTGTGACAGTACCTTGTAGGATGGCAAAGTGTTGGTGATGGTTATCACGGTGCGTTTGCCCGATTGGCATCGACACTGGTATTCATCGCGTGGTGAGGAATAAATGTGGAGATTTGCCGTCCTGCACGTAACCATTCTCAACCTCCTCCTGCTAGCGGGTGTCGCTCGAGCCGCGCAGACGACCGCGCCTATCAACCTGAGCGAAGCGATAGGCCGAGCCCTGCAGAAGAACCCAGGCCATCAAATGGCTCTGGCCGATGTGGCATCGGCACGTATCTCAACCCGCTCCGCACGGATCAGTCTGCTTCCCGCTCTTTCGTTCAGCCAAGCCGCAACCCGCGGTAACGACCCGGTCTATGTGTTTGGAGCGAAGCTTAGGCAACAGCTCTTCACTCAAAATGATTTTGCTCTGAACAGCTTGAACCGCCCTCCCCCTCTGAACAATTTCACGACCCGTTTTGCCGGAAATTGGACGGCATTTGATTCGTTGCACACGCAGTTCGAAATTCGCCGAGCGGATCTGCGCCTCAAGAGCTCGCAGGCGATGGCGACACGTTCCGATCAGATCATCGTGTACCGCACCGTGGCCGCCTATGAGGCCATTCTGCTTGCTACGCGTGAGGTGGACGTTTTGCAGCATGCCGTAGAGACAGCGACTGCTTCACTTGCCTCGAGTAAGACCAGAGTCGAGGCGGGTCTCGCAATCGACGCCGATGCGCTGACCGCTGCCGCAAATCTGGCGGAGAGGCAGCAGGAACTCATCGCGGCCCAGGGGCGAGTCCAGATTGCGTGGGCCGAACTGGAGGCCGTTATAGGAGAGCCCATACCGGAGAGCGCGCGGCAAGCGCAGCCCCTCGCCGAACAGAACTTCAATCTGCCTCCTCTTGCTGACGCAATTGATCTGGCCATCCAATCGCGACCGGATCGACAGAGCCTCACTCTACAACGCGAAGAAAAAACGGCATCCGTTCACTCGGCGACCGCAGCGTTCGGTCCCCAGGTTAATGCCTATGGGTCGTGGGAGATGGACAGGTCTTCCTTTGCGGGATCCGGCGGCAATAACTGGATCGCGGGGGTCGAACTTCGCCTGGACATTCTGCCGCTGGCCAGGCACGAAAACCTCGCCGCCGCAAAGATCGATCTTCAGCGAGCCTACGCTGCGGCGACAGCAGCCGATCAACAGATTCGCCTGGAAGTGACGCGCGCATACTACCAGCACAAAGCCGCACAGCAGATGCTGGAGGTCGCCCGCGCTACGACGTCGCAGGCTTCGGAGAGCCTGCGTTTGATGAAAGACCGATATGACGCGGGCCTGGCTACCATGACAGAGTTGTTGCGTGTTGAAGATGTGCAGCGGCAAAGTGAGACAAACTATTGGCAAGCAGTGTTTCAGGATACCCTGACCTACGCCAATACCAGATTTGCCACAGGAACACTGAATCAGGAAACGGCAGGTGAGTTGCAATGAACCGACCGGTCACCAGGTGGAATATAGCCGTCGTTGGCGCTGCAATGGTCCTGGCAGGATGCGAAAAACAACCGTCCAGACCGGCCTCTCAGCCAGTCGTAACTGGTCTTGCGGTCGTTCAGTCGCATCTTGAACAGGTGCCTGATGCCGTCGACGTCATCGGAACGGTACATGCACGGGAGTCGGCATCCATCGCTGCCCGGATCTTTGGACGCGTACAGTCCGTCGCGGTTCATGAGGGCGATCCTGTTCGCGCGGGACAGGTGCTGATCGTGCTCGATGATACCCAGTCTCGCGCAGACGTGGAGCATGCCCATGCGCTTGTCGCCAGCAGTGAGCAGCAAGTGCAGGCGGCGGAAGCGGAAGCTGCACTCGCTCGTTCCACACTCGCTCGGTATCAGATTCTGCGGGAGAGAAAAACCATCAGTCCTCAGGAATTCGACGAGGTCGAAAAGCGGGCCCAGGTTGCAACCTCCAGGCTCAATGCCGTTCGGTCCCAGTTGAAGGCGGCCTATGCATCCGAAGCAGGAGCGCTGGCCGGGGCCGGATACACAAGGCTCAGTGCTCCTTTCGCCGGCCTCGTCACGGCGCGCAAGGTTGATCCGGGAGCCATGGCATCTCCGGGCGTGCCTCTCCTGGAAGTAGAAAAATCCGGTCCTCTCGAACTCGATGTAACGGTCGACGAGTCACTCGTAAGGTCCATACAAAAAGACCTCTCCGTCCCTGTCGTGATTTCGGCGCTATCCGCTGCTCCAGTCCAGGGACGAGTTGCTGCGTTGGTCCCGGCGGCAGAGTCCGCCAGCCATAGTTTTCTGGTAAAGATTGCTCTTCCTCCCGTTCAGGGCTTGCGTTCCGGAATGTTTGGAAGTGTAAGGCTCGGCGGAAGTCTTTACCCAGCCGTCCTGGTGCCTCAATCCGCCATCGTAACGCACGGTTCCATAGCAGGGGTGTGGGTCCTGGATAGCAATAACATCGCTTCCTTGCGCTATGTCACTTTGGGTTCCCGGCATGCCGACGACGTCGAAGTCCTCTCCGGACTGAGTGCGCGAGAGTTGGTCGTGCTTGCTCCCCACGACCGCGAGCTTGGAGGCAGCAGGATTGAGGCGCGGCCATGACGCAGTCCCAGGGTATTGCAGGCAGAATCTCTGCGGCCTTCCTCAATTCGAAGTTGACGCCGCTGTTCATCGCCGCGTCGCTTCTGCTGGGCGCGTTCGCGGTCGCGGTTATCCCGCGCGAAGAAGAGCCGCAGATCGTCGTTCCAATGCTCGATATCACTACCACCCTGCCCGGAGCATCTCCGACCGAAATCGAACAGAGAATCTCGGTTCCCATCGAGAAGCTTATTCGTCAGATCCCTGGTGTCGAGTATGTCTACTCCACCTCAAGTTCTGGAAGCAGCCTCGTCATCGCCCGCTTTCTGGTCGGTACCCGGCAGGAAGATGCCTTGGTCAAGGTGTACAGCAAGCTCTACGCCAATACGGGCGGACTTCCACCCGGCGCTTCGCAGCCGATGGTGCGGGAGCGTTCCATCGACGATGTGCCGATTCTTTCGCTGACGCTTTGGGGCAAGAACTACGACGCGTATCGCCTCCGGTCGCTCGCGGCCGAGCTTCAACACAGCGTCCAGCAGGTAGAAGACGTATCCGAAACGAGCATTCTCGGCGGCGAGCCACGCACGATGCGCGTCTTGCTGAACCCCGATCGCATGGCGGCCTACTCAGTCTCGCCTGTGGCGCTGCTTGCCACGCTGCAGGCTGCAAACGCACGGATCGAAGCGGGACAGTTCGCCTCGAACAACCAACAGATCAGGGTTGACGCCGGAGAATTTTTCCATCGCAAGGAAGATGTGGAACAGGTCGTTGTCGCCGTGGACCACGGCCATCCCGTATACCTTCGCGATGTTGCCAAAGAGATTGTTGATGGTCCCGGCGAAGCGACCAGCTATGTAACCTTCGGTAGCGGTTCTGCAAGCGAGGGCTCGTCAAAACTTGCTGCCGGTGCAGAACTGCCGGCGGTGACCATTACTGTAGCCAAGCGTAAAGGGACAAATGCTACTGACGTTTCCAACGCCGTGCTTGCCAGGATCAGCGCGATGCGGAATACGACACTTCCCGCAGACCTGAATATTACGACAACCCGAAACTACGGAGACACGGCCAAGGCCAAATCCGATGAGTTGTTGAAACATCTGCTGCTGGCAACGTTCTCGGTGACGCTGCTGATCGCCATCTTTCTCGGCTGGCGTGAGTCCGGAGTGGTCCTTCTGGCCATTCCAGTAACACTCGGGCTCACGCTTGCGGCCTTCTATCTTTACGGATACACGCTCAACCGTGTCACGCTCTTTGCTCTCATCTTCAGCATCGGCATCTTGGTGGACGATGCGATCGTAGTGGTTGAAAATATCGTCCGTCATTTCCGCCTGCCTGAGAGCAAGGGCCGGCCTTTGAGTGAGGTTGCCATCGAGGCAGTCGCGGAGGTCGGAAATCCGACCATCCTTGCTACCATCGCCGTCATTGCAGCCATCCTGCCCATGGCATTTGTAAGAGGGTTGATGGGACCCTACATGCGCCCTATTCCCGTTGGAGCGTCCTCTGCGATGTTCCTTTCCTTGCTGGTGGCTTTCGTAGTCTCTCCTTGGGCGGCGATGCGTCTGGTCGCTCATGCGGCTCGCTCCGGGCACAAAGAAAGCAGGGAAGAAGGCTGGTCCACCCGCCTCTACAGGCGCATCATGTCTCCGCTCATCCATTCCGCACGCCATAGGCTCCTCTTCCTTGGTGGCGTAATCCTTCTGTTGCTGGCTGCGGTCGCTCTTGTGCCGTTCAAACTCGTCCGCGTAAAGATGCTGCCGTTCGACAACAAGAGTGAGTTCCAGGTCATGGTAGACATGCCGGATGGAACAACGCTGGAGCAAACCGCGAGAGTGACACAAGCACTCGGTCACTATCTCTCCCGGCAGCCTGAGGTCGCCAACTATCAAACCTACGTGGGACTCTCCGGCCCATACAACTTCAATGGCCTCGTCCGTCACTACTACCTGCGACGGCAGCCGAACCAGGCAGACATCCAGGTCAATCTGCTGCCAATCGAAGAGCGCAGCAGGCAAAGCCACGACATCGCAAAGCAGCTTCGTCCCGAGTTGGTAAAGCTCGCCCTGCCATTCGGGGCTCGTATCAAGGTGAGCGAAGTCCCGCCCGGGCCTCCGGTTGTGCAGACGCTGGTCGCGGAGATCTATGGTCCGGAGATGTCCGGACAGTTGGACGTCGCCAAAAAGGTAAAACAGATATTCCAGCAAACCGCTGGAGTCGTGGATTCGGACTGGTATGTAGAAGATCCGCAGCAACGGGTCGAATTCACGGTAGACGAATCCAAGGCTGCGCTTCATGGGATCGCCGTGGCGGACGTCGCAAAAACGCTGCAGCTTGCCGTATCCGGCATCGCTGCCGGACAGATTCACGACACCTCGGAACGAGAGGCCGTCCCGATTCACGTTCAGGTAGACCGCCCGGAACGTTCTTCGCTGGAACAGCTCGAAAGCCTCCGTATGAGAGCTTCCGATGGAAGCCTCGTCTCCTTGCGTGAGCTTACGCAGATTCGCCAATCGACCCTGCAACCCAGCATCTACCACAAAAACCTGAAGCGGGTCGTGTACGTGACCGGCGACGTAGCCGGCGCGGAAGAGAGCCCGGTCTATGCCATCTTTAGGATGAACGAAGCGCTGGACCATCTAACGCTTCCGGCAGGCTATACGCTCGCTCGTTATAACTCGGTACAGCCCGAATCTACAGATCACTACGCCATGAAGTGGGACGGCGAATGGCAGATTACCCTTGAGGTCTTTCGTGATCTCGGTCTGGCCTTCGCAGCTGTGCTCGTGTTGATCTACGTGCTTGTCGTCGGCTGGTTCCGCTCCTTTCTTGTGCCGCTGGTCATCATGGCGCCCATCCCGCTCACCCTCGTTGGAATCCTGCCCGCGCACGCTATGATCGGCGCCTTCTTCACGGCTACTTCGATGATTGGTTTCATCGCCGGCGCCGGCATCATCGTTCGCAACTCGATTATTCTGGTGGACTTCATCGAGCTCCGCAGATCTCAAGGGATGCCTCTGGCCGACGCAGTCATCGACGCAGGTGCAGTCCGCTTCAGGCCCATGTTGTTGACAGCGGCCGCCGTCGTGGTCGGCGCCAGCGTCATCCTGTCCGACCCCATCTTCCAGGGACTTGCCCTCTCGCTCATCGCCGGTGAGGTGGCCTCAACCGTGCTTTCACGGTTAGCTGTGCCCGTCCTCTATTACGCAACCCAGAGGCGAGCTGAGGAAAGACAGCGCGGGCGCATGCAAAACGAACAAACCCGGATTCCTGTACCGAGCACTACTCCATGAAACCCCAATGAAAACGTAGTTCAGATTAAGGAGAAATCCTATGACTGTCGAAAGATCAGTTCGTCTACTGGCAGGTGTGATGGTGCTAGCCTCTCTCGCGCTTGGCTATTATGTTTCGTCGTACTGGTATCTGCTAACAATGTTTGTCGGCCTGAACCTGCTCCAGTCCGCCTTTACGAACTGGTGCCCTGCGATGGCCATCTTTCGCGCAATGGGCTTGAAAGACCCGGAAAATCAGCCGACTTCTTAAAGAAATCGAAACGATACCATCGAAACTTGTATTCTTCTAGTACAGAGGTGCGCTCGCTGGGAGCCGCAACGAAGGCCCGAATCTCTATTCTGCGTAAGTTTTCGATTTGGAGTGGTGGCCAGAGACGGGATCGAACCGCCGACGCCGGCCTTTTCAGGGCCGCGCTCTACCACTGAGCTATCTGGCCTTGGCATTCAAGCAAAACGCCTCTTCGGGGATCGCCAAGAACGCCCGGGCATTACGTCTGCTGCATCAGCCTTTTCTAAGGGAGCTTGTCACCGGCCAGGCCGGTAACTCAAACGCAGACCAAGTATAGCAACCCGGAGCCATTCTTTCCAAACTCTTCGGAAGAATTGAATCCCCTCCCGCGCTATCCTTGTCCCATACAGCCAATGTTGAAGGGGAAATCTCCCATGTCTCGTCCATGCTCCTGCCTGGTCCTTGCGCTCTCTCTCTGTCTCTCCTCCTTCGCCTGCGCACAGAGATCTTCCGCAAATCCAACGCCTCGGCATCCAGCCGAACACGCGAGCAGCATTGAGAAGAAGGCCATCCAGGCCTTCAAAACCTCAGAGCAGAATCCTCTTCAACTCCGCGCATTCCTCGCCCGGATGCCCAAAGGAGCCGATCTGCATATGCATCTCTCCGGGGCAATCTATGCGGAGACCTTTATCAGGGATGCAGCAGCCGACCATCTCTGTTACAGTCCCGCCACCCGCAGCCTGTTCAAGCCTTCCGCCACCACACGCAGCCTGCCTCCCAAGCCAGTCTGTGGAGAAGGGAATCGCCCTGCCGAAGACGCTCTGAAGGACCAGGCTCTCTATGACGCAATGGTCGACGATTTCTCGATGCGCAGCTTTGTCCCGTCGGCAGGAGTCAGTGGGCACGATCAGTTCTTCGCTACCTTCGCTCGCTTCTCCGCCCTGGGGCATTCCCACCTCGGCGAGTGGCTCGACGAAGTCGCCACCCGGGCTGCGGCTCAGAACGAGCAGTACCTCGAGGTCATGCATACCCCCAACTTTCTTGCTGCGGCCAAGCTCGGCTACTCCATTCCCTGGCCTTCCTCCCCCGCTCAGGATGCTTCCCTATCCGGAGATGCCGCCGGAGCGAGCCGTGCTGATCTTGCGCGGCTGCGCGAACAGCTCCTCGCCAAAGGCATCCGCGGGATGGCCCCTGCCGGCCATAAGGAGTTCTCCGAAGCTCTGGCCGCACGCGACCAGATCGAGCACTGCGGCACGCCTGCGGCTGCTCCAGGCTGCAGCGTGAAGATCCGCTTTCTTTATCAGATCCTCCGCGGATTCCCGCCCCAGCAGGTCTTCGCCCAGACGCTTCTCGGCTTCGAAACCCTTCAGGCGGAGCTCGATTCCGGTCATCCCATCGCAGTTGGAATCAACTTCGTCATGCCGGAAGACGGCTATCTCTCCATGTCGGAGTATCACCGTCAAATGCTGATGCTCGACTATCTGCACAGCGTCTACCCCCGCGTCCACATCACCCTTCACGCCGGCGAGCTCGCTCCCGGCCTCGTGCCTCCCCATGGTCTTCGCTTTCACATCCGCGAGGCGGTGGAGCTGGGCCATGCAGAACGCATCGGGCATGGAGTCGACGTGATGTACGAAGACAACCCTCACGCCCTGCTGAAGGAGATGGCTGATCGTCACATCATGACCGAGATCAACCTCAGCTCCAACGACCTTATCCTCGGCGTTCAAAGACCGTGGCATCCGCTTCCCATCTACCGCGAATCCCGCGTCCCCGTTGCGCTCTCCACAGATGACGAAGGCGTATCCCGTATCGAGCTCACGCATGAGTACACGCGCGCCGCGCTCGAGTACCACCTCGGGTACCTCGATCTCAAAAACATGGCCCGCGCCTCTCTCGAGCACAGCTTCCTTCCCGGAGTCAGCCTGTGGGCCAAACCGGACAGCTATGTTGCCCTCAACCCGGCCTGTGCGGGTCAGAGTTCAGGTGCAGAGGGTCCTTCTTCACGCTGCCGCGCATTTCTGGACGCAAACGAAAAGGCCGCAGAGCAGTGGCAGCTTGAGCACCGTTTCAGGCTCTTTGAAGCGGAGCAGCACTGAAGGAATTCTGCATCCGTTCGCTCACACAGTCGCCGCCGCATGTACCATGTTGCCGTGCGAACTTACCTCTTCCTAGCCTGTCTTCTGATCGCCTCGTACGGCTCAGCCCAGAAAGTAACTCTTCCCCTGTGGCCCGACGGAGCGCCTGAGCCGTACAGCGGCGGTCCCCTCACCGACATTACAAAGTCGTCGGACCGGCTCGTAGCAGGCAAGCCGCTGGCGCATTTAACCAACGTCAGCAAACCCACGCTCGCGTTCTACCCCGCCCCTGAAGAGAAGAACACCGGAGCCACCATTGTGGTCTTCCCGGGCGGAGGCTACCGGATTCTGGCCTACGATCTCGAGGGAACCGAGGTCTGTACCTGGCTCAACTCCATCGGGGTAAACTGCGCTCTGGCACAGTACCGTGTTCCTATCCAGAAGCGGTTCCCGGAGGACACCTCCGATCTCGAGGACGCGCAACAGGCAGTCCGCATCACGCGTTCCCATGCCGCCGAATGGAAGCTCGACGCGAACCGCATCGGGGTGCTTGGCTTCTCTGCGGGCGGCCACCTGGTCGTCATCCTCGGCAACCATCCCGACTTCAAGCGCCCCAACCAACCGGCCAGCGAAGCCGCCGTCAGTGCCCGCCCCGACTTCGTAGTGGGAATCTATCCGGCCTACCTCGCCGAGCCCCCGGCGCTGACGCAACTCAGCCGCGGCATCGATCCCAGCGCATCGACGCCCCCAACATTTCTTCTGCAGGCCGAAGATGATCCGGTCCACGAAGAAAATGTGCTCGTCTATTTTCAGGCGCTCAAGCAGCTCAAGGTTCCAGCGGAGTTGCATGTCTACGCCGAGGGCGGACACGGCTACGGACTTCGCCCAACCGAACTGCCGGTCACGCATTGGCCGGCGCTGGTCGAAACCTGGCTCCGCACAATTCACGTACTGACGCCATCGCCAGAGTCAAAATAAGATTGAAATGAATCAGTCCAGCATCCTCCGGGCTCCTGCATAAAGGTTCAAGCGTATGAAGAAAGCTCTCCTCACCTTCGCGCAGTTTCTGCTCTTCCTCGGAATCTTTGCGCTTGGCAGCTTCCTCCATCCCTTCAACCTGCACCACTGGGCCACGACGCCCTCAGCTGCGGGAGTAAATCGCTACTTCGTTCCCGACGGCCTTCTGCTTGCGATCGGGACCTTCCTCGCCATCGTTATCATCCAGGCGCTCCGCAAACGCACCTGCAACACCACCTGGACGATCGTAGCTTTCCTTGCCGCAATCGGTGTCGGATACGCCCTCAAGTTCGGCTTCGTAACCCCGGGCTTTTGAGGCATCCCAAAAAATGTCTCAAGACCTGCCGCCGAACCACGATCTCTTCGCTCTTCTTCGCGCTGCCCAGGAGCAGCTCGATGCCGGCTTCGCCAATCTCCCCACGGCTCCCGCGGCCCCCCTTGGCAGCCAGGCTGCGGCCATCCTGCAGCAGGCGGCCACGCGGCTGCACGATAACTATCCCTACGGTCATCCGCTCTATGCCGGGCAGATGCTCAAGCCGCCGCATCCCATCGCGCGAGCAGCCTACGCGCTCGCCATGTCGATCAATCCCAACAACCACGCGCTCGACGGAGGTCGCGCCAGCTCCGCCATGGAACTCGAAGCCGTTGCAGAGCTGGCCAAAATGTTCGGTCTTCCGCAATACCTCGGCCACCTCTCCTCCGGCGGGACCTTCGCGAACCTCGAAGCTCTCTGGGTCGCAGGACAGATCCATCCAGGGCGCCGGATCGTCGCCTCCGATCAGGCTCACTACACCCATAGCCGCATCAGCAGCGTTCTGGGGTTGCCTTTTGCCGCAATCCCGTCCGATGGCACGGGCCGCATGCATCTCGGTGCGCTGGAAAGCATCCTCAAGACTGGCAACGTCGGCACCGTCGTCGCAACGCTGGGCACGACCGCGATCGGCGCCGTCGATCCTATGCCGGAGATACTCGAGCTGCAGACCAGGTACCCATTCCGCATCCATATCGATGCGGCGTATGGCGGCTACTTCACGCTGGCCAACAACCTCGGGGGCGACGCACGCGCTGCATTCGATCGCATCCTCCAGGCCGACTCCGTCGTGGTCGATCCGCACAAACATGGTCTGCAGCCCTACGGTTGCGGTGCAGTCCTCTTCCGGGATCCAACCGTAGGCCGTTTCTATAAACACGGCTCGCCCTATACCTACTTCTCTTCCCAAGAACTTCACCTTGGCGAGATATCCCTCGAGTGCTCCAGGGCCGGAGCCTCGGCGGTCGCCCTCTGGGCGACACAGCGGCTTTTACCCTACACGCGCGATGGTGAGTTTGCCCGTAATCTCAGCGCCGGCCGCGCCGCTGCACTCGACTTCTATCAGCGCATCGCTGCAGACAGCCGGTTGATCTCTCCCCGCGCGGCGCCGCAACTCGATATCGTCTTTTACGCCGTGCGCAGTCCGGACGGAACCCCGGAATCCTCTTCGGCTCTTGCGCAGCGCGTCTTTCACGCGGCGGCAGAGCGTGACCTGCATCTCGCGCTCGCCACGCTCCCCGTCTCCTTCTTTCCCGAAGAAGACTTTCCGCATCGCGCGGACACGCAGATCACATGCCTTCGCTCCGTCATGATGAAGCCGGAGCATCTCGCATGGATGGACCAGATATGGCGACGTCTCGACGACGCGCTGGCAGAGACCCTCGGGCGATAGCCCGCATCGTTATCGTCCTGTTTTCCACACCTTCCACAGCTCTAAGGCAAATGTCGCCCCTCGCCGACATCTCTTAATCTTTTGTCAATCCCTCTTGCGATCAGCGCACAATGCCGGATGCAACACACTGGATCTGTGCGGGGTTTGGTAAACTTCCCGCAAGCCCGTTGCACTTGGTATCGCGCGCAGGACGGGTGTGAGCCGAGAGATCAGGAACCCCCCAACACGCCTCCGATTCACACGAGGAGTATCGCCGCAATGAGTATTTCCGAATTCCCCTCCGCAGATTTTGATCTCTCCACACGAACCATCGCCTACTTCTCCATGGAGATTGCGCTCTCTCCCCAGCTGCCAACCTACAGCGGCGGGCTCGGAATGCTCGCCGGGGATACGCTGCGTTCTGCAGCCGACGGATCTGCGCCCATGGTCGCTATCTCGCTCGTCTACCGGTGCGGATACTTCCGTCAGCAGCTCTCCGACGCCGGCCAGCAGACAGAGTCCGACGTCCCCTGGTCTCCGGAACGGCTTCCCGCTGCCGGTCCCATCGTCACGCTGGCCATACAGGATAGGCAGATCAGGCTGCGTGCATGGCGCTACGACGTAATCGGAGTCACAGGACACATCGTCCCCGTGTTTCTGCTCGACAGCGATGTGGAAGGGAACGATCCCTGGGACCGCAAACTGACCGATCACCTCTATGGAGGCGATACCTACTATCGCCTGTGCCAGGAGGCCATCCTCGGACTCGGCGGCGTTCTTCTGCTCCAGGCCCTCGGCGTTAAGCCCGAGGTCCACCACATGAACGAGGGGCACGCCTCCCTGCTCACGATCGGGCTTCTCGAAGAGCGGCTCCAGGGCAGGTCTCTCGCCGAAGCAACGGATAGCGATCGTGAAAGCATTCGCCAGCGCTGCGTCTTTACGACACACACACCGGTACCTGCGGGACACGATCAGTTTGGCCTTGACCAGATGAATCAGGTCCTCGGACACGATCGCGGAGCAGCCATCGAAGCCGCCGGCGGTCTGCACAACGGTCTGCTGAATATGACCTATCTTGCGCTGTGTCTCTCCCGCTACGTCAACGGTGTAGCCATGCAGCACGGCAAGGTCTCGCAATACATGTTCCCCGGATACAAGGTGCACTCCATCACCAATGGCGTGCATGCCGCGACATGGATGTCCGAACCCTTCCAGGAGCTTCTCGACTCCGAGATTCCTGAGTGGCGCATCGATAACCGCTACTTCCGTTCCATCTATGGCGTTGATCCAGCCCGCCTCTCGGCCTGTCATCTCAAAAACAAGCAGCGCCTCTTCGCCTGGCTGGCACGTCGCACCGGACACTACTTCAACCCGGCGGTCCTCACGCTCGGTTTCGCCCGTCGCGTGGCTACCTACAAACGCGCTGGACTCCTCTTGCACGACCCCGAACGTCTGGCTGCTATTGCAGAAAAGACCGGCGGCCTGCAGGTCCTCTACGCCGGAAAGGCCCATCCCGCCGACAACGCAGCCAAGGCGCTCATCCGCGATGTCTTCGCCGCCGCCGCAAAGCTCAACTCTGAATTCCTCAAAATCCACTACATCGAAAATTACGATTGGGAGCTGGGCGCCATGCTGACCCAGGGAGTCGACGTATGGGTCAACACCCCCCGACGCCCCTATGAAGCCTCGGGCACTTCGGGAATGAAGGCCGCCCTCAACGGCGTCCCCTCCCTCTCCATCCTCGACGGCTGGTGGATCGAGGGCTGCGCCGAGAATACGACCGGTTGGGCCATCGAGAACGGCGAAACCGAAGAAGCCGAAGCCAACAGCCTCTACACTAAGCTGGAGAAGGTCATCGCTCCGCTTTGGGCCAATCCCAATGCCTGGGCTCGCCTGCAGCAACACTGCATCGGCATCAACGGAGCGTTCTTCAATACCCAACGCATGCTCAGCCAGTATCTGACCAACGCTTACTTTCCGGCAGGTTCCAACCTGGCGGAGTTGGACCTCGCAGCGGAAGCCGCCGGTTTGGGCGAATCCGTGCTCAGCCAGGCACACTAACCCAAGTTTGAAATAAAAAGGCCCCGAGGATCTGTCGGGGCCTTTCTGCATCTGCAAGTGATCGCATCCGTTAATCGCCGGCAACCGGTTGGGCGTGTTCCACGTGCTTCTGCCGCCCTGACGTTGCGAGCCTCTTGGCGCGCAGGCGCACACGGTCAAAGAACAGGTAAACCACCGGCGTGGTAAACAGCGTCAGGCACTGCGAAACGATCAGGCCGCCGACGATGGTAATCCCCAACGGCTGACGCAACTCGCTTCCCGTGCCCCGGCCCAGGGCCAGCGGAAGTCCCCCGAGCAGCGCTGCCATCGTGGTCATCATGATGGGGCGGAAGCGCAGAAGGCACGCCTGACGGATCGCCTCCACCGGAGGTTTGCCTTCCAGCCTCTCCGCCGCCAGCGCAAAGTCGATCATCATGATCGCGTTCTTCTTCACAATCCCGATCAGCAGAATGATGCCGATCATCGCAATCACGCTCAGCTCAACCTTGAAGAGCAGCAGGGCGACAATGGCTCCAACTCCAGCCGAAGGCAGCGTCGAAAGAATCGTGAGCGGGTGGATGAAGCTCTCATACAGCATCCCGAGCACGATATAGACCGCAACCAGCGCCATCAGAATCAGCATCGGCTCGCTTGAAAGCGATGCCTGGAAAGCTTGCGCCGTTCCCTGAAATCCGCCGTGAATCGTCGACGGCATGCCGATATTGATGCGCGCCTGCTCAATTGCTTCCGTGGCCTGGCTCAGGGAGACTCCCGGCCCTAGATTGAAGCTGAGAGTCGTCGCTGGCGACTGCGACTGATGGTTTACCACCAGCGGAATCCGCTGCGATTCGATATGAGTTACCGCCGAAAGCGGAATCATCGCGCCCGTGTTGCTCTTCACGTAAATATTCTTCAGCGCGTCCGGGTTCCGCTGATACTGCGGAGCGACCTCCATCACAACGTGGTACTGGTTTAGCGGACGGTAGGTCGTAGACACCTGCCGCTGACCGAACGCGTCCGATAAGGTCGCATCGATCGTCAGGGGAGAAATCCCCAGCCGGGAGGCCGTATCGCGATCGATGACGATCTGCGCCTTCAGCCCATTGCTCTGCTGGTCCGTAGCGACGTCTTTGATCTGCGGAATCTTCTGCATCGCAGCCATCAGCTTCGGCGCCCACTCCTCCAGCTCCTTCAGATTGTCCGCCGTCAGCGAGTACTGGTACTGCGTCGCCGAGCTGCGTCCGCCGATACGAAGGTCCTGGTACGCCTGCAGGTAAAGCTGCGCACCCGGGATACCCGCCGTCTTCGGCCGCAGACGATTAATGATCACGTCCGCTGTATCGCCCCGCTTAATGCGCTCCTCGTCAGGCTTCAGGGAGACGAACATGTGCCCCATGTTGCTGCTCCCGCCGCCCGGTCCGCCCCCTCCCACAAACGACATCACATTCTCGACGCCCGGATCCGACTGTACGATCTTCGCGATCTGCTCCACCTTGGGCTTCATCGCATCAAACGATGAGTCCTGCTGTCCGATGATCGAGCCGCCGATGCGACCCACGTCCTGCTGGGGAAAGAACCCCTTCGGCACCAGGACATATAGATACACGTTCAGCACGAACGTGACGATGGTGATCGTGAGCACCAGCCCCTGGTGCTCCAGCACCCAGTCCAGCCCGCGCTCGTACTCCAGCGTAATCCAGTTCAGCGCCTGCTCGCCCCAGCGATAGAAACGACCATGCTTCCGCCGGTCATGCGGTATCAAAAACTTCGCGCTCAGCATTGGAGTCGTCGTCAACGAGACGACCAGCGATACCAGAATCGCCACCGAAAGCGTCACTGCAAACTCGCGGAACAGCCGTCCGACGATGCCGCCCATCAGAAGAATGGGGATGAAGACCGCGATCAGCGACGTGCTCATCGAAACGACGGTGAAGCCGATCTCTTTCGAACCATCCATGGCGGCACGGAAGGACGATTTGCCCATCTCCAGATGACGAGTGATGTTCTCAATCACCACGATGGCATCATCCACCACAAATCCCGTCGAGATAGTCAGGGCCATCAGGCTCAGATTATCCAGCGTATAGCCCAGCAGATACATGACCCCGCACGTTCCCAGGATGCTCAGCGGTACCGAGACACTCGGAATCAGCGTCGCCGGAATCTCCCGCAGGAAGACAAATACCACCAGGATCACCAGCAGGACCGAGATGATCAGCGTCCGCGTAACGTCCTTGATCGAAGCCCGTATGGACGTCGTACGATCCAGCGCAACATGAAGCTGAATCGCCGGTGGAATCGCTGCCTGCAGCGAAGGCAGCATGTGCAGCACATTGTCCACCGTCTCAATCACGTTCGCCGTCGAAGTCTTGAAGACGATGACCAGGATGGCAGGTTTGCCGTTGAAGTATCCGCCCGTGTAGCTGTTTTCTACCCCGTCGTAGACCTGTGCCACATCCTGGATGCGCACAATTCCATGCGCGGCAGCTGCGGGACTGGCGCTTGAAGTAGTTGCCTTTTTAGCGCTCCCGGAACTATCGCTCACCGCGCTCTGCAGCGATGTAGGAAGTCCGCTGGCCGCACCTGCGGCGCTGACAGGACCTCGATTGGTCGCGATAATCAGCGGGGCGTACGCCGCGGCCCCAAAGAGCTGATCGGTAGTGCTGACCTCCCAGCGCTTTGTATCGTCCTGCAGATAACCTTTCGGCTGATTGACGTTTACCGTCCCGATGGCCGCTCGCAGCGCCTCAAGCCCGATGCCGGTGTTGAAAAGCAGCGTCGGATTTGCTTCTACGCGCACCGCGGGCTTCGCACTGCCGCCGCAGAAGGTCTGACCTACCCCTTCCACCTGGGCTATCTTCTGCGCCAGAATACTGTCGCAGGCATCGTAAATCTGCGGGACCGAAAGCGTGTCCGACGTGAGCGCCAGAATCAGAATTGGCGAATCCGACGGGTTAATCTTGCGGTACGAAGGATTCTGCGGAAGGTTCGACGGTAGCTGGCTGCGCGCCGCATTGATCGCCGCCTGCACATCGCGCGCCGCTCCGTTGATGTCCCGGCTCAGGTCAAATTGCAGGATGATCGATCCGTTCCCCAGGCCGGAGTTGGACGTCATCTCGTTCACACCCGCAATCCGGGCAAACTGCCGCTCCAGAGGCGTAACGATCGCAGAAGCGACTGTCTCCGGGTCCGCTCCCGGCAGGCCGGCTCCTACCGAGATGGTCGGGAACTCCACCTGCGGCAGGCTGGAAACCGGCAGCATCTTGTAAGCCACCACCCCGGCCAGCAGGATGGCGAACGAGAGCAGGGTCGTGGCCACCGGACGCTTGATAAAGGGCGCAGAGAAGTGTACCCCAGCCACCTTTGGCATCTTCGCCGCGTCCTTGCGGGCCTTCTCCAGCTCGTGCTCCAGCTTCCGTTTCTCCATCAGTCCGCACTCACCGCGTGCTCATGCTCGCGAAACTCTGCGTCAGCCTCCGCCGTATGCAGATACTTCCTGCCAATGCGATCGAAGAACAAATAGACGACCGGCGTCGTGAACAGTGTCAGAATCTGTGAAACGATCAGACCGCCTACGATCGAGATACCCAGCGGACGCCGCAGCTCGCTTCCAGTCCCCGTGCCCATCGCCAGCGGAACTCCGCCCAGCAGTGCAGCCATCGTCGTCATCATGATCGGACGGAAGCGGAGCAGGCAGGCCTGGTAGATCGCCTCCTCCGGCTCCATATGGTGTTCACGCTCAGCCTCGAGGGCGAAGTCAATCATCATGATGGCGTTCTTCTTCACAATGCCGATCAGCAGGATGATACCGATCAGCGCAATCACGCTCAGGTTCACATGGAACAGCAGGAGCGCCAGAATTGCGCCAACGCCCGCGGAAGGAAGCGTGGAAAGAATCGTGATCGGGTGAATGTAGCTCTCGTAGAGCACGCCCAGCACGATATAGACGACGATCAGCGCGGCCAGAATCAGCAGCGGCTCGTTGGAAAGCGATGCAACGAACGCCCGCGCCGTTCCCTGGAACTCCGCATTAACGCTCGCCGGAAGGTTCAGCTCGGCCTTCGCTCGATTCACAGCCTCTACCGCGTCGCCAATCGATTTTCCGGGAGCCAGATTGAACGAGATCGTTACAGCAGGGAACTGTCCCTGGTGATTGATCGACAGCGTCGTCTCCCGCTCCTCCACATGCGTAATGGCTGACAGCGGAACCTGTGTCCCATTCGAGCTCTTGACGTAAATATTGTTCAGCGCGCTCGGATTCAGCTGGTACTTCGGCTCGACCTCCAGAATCACGTGGTACTGATTCAGTTGCGTGAACATCGTCGAGACCTGTCGCTGCCCAAAGGCATCGTACAGGGTGTCGTCGATATTCTGCGGCGTAATCCCCAGTCGTGAGGCCGTGTCGCGGTCAATGACCAGGTGAGACTCCAGGCCTTCCAGCTGCTGGTCGCTTGCGACGTCCGTCAGCTCCGGAAGCTCCTTCAGCTTGGCCACCATCAGCCGCGTGGCAGTCGCCAGCTCCGTCGCATTCGCGTCTTCCAGCGTGTACTGATACTGCGTACGGCTGACGCGATCCTCCACCGTCAGGTCCTGTAGCGGCTGCAGATATGCCTGGATCCCCTCCACCTGCGCCAGCTTCGGTCCCAGGCGCTGAATCACGTCCACCGCAGAGTCCGAGCGCTCCTCGCGATCACGCAGATTGATCTGGATACGTCCGCTGTTGAGCGTCGAGTTCGTACCGTCAATCCCGATAAAGGACGAGACGCTCTCCACATCCGGGTCCTCAAGGATCATACGGGCAAGCTGTTGCTGCCGCGTGCTCATTGCCTGGAAGCTGATCGTCTGCGGGGCCTCCGTGATCGCAAGCAGAACGCCTGTGTCCTGCACAGGGAAGAAGCCCTTCGGAACGATGATGTAGAGATAGATCGTCAGCAGGAACGTGGCAAACGTCACCAGCAGCGTCAGCGTCTGATGGCGCAGGACCCAGCGCACGCCGACCGCGTACTTGTCGATCACGTAGTCAAAGAACTGCTCGCTCTTGTGATAAAAAGCGCCCTTCTCGTGCTCCGGCTTGTGACGCAACAGCTTGGCGCACATCATCGGCGTCAGCGTCAGCGAAACCACGGCGGAGACCAGGATCGTGACCGAAAGCGTCACCGCAAACTCACGGAAGAGCCGGCCCACAATGTCGCCCATGAACAGCAGCGGAATCAGCACCGCGATCAGCGAAATGGTCAGCGACAGAATCGTAAACCCGATCTGTTCCGATCCTTTCAGTGCTGCCTCGAGCGGGGTGTCGCCCATCTCCAGGTAACGATCGATGTTTTCGATCATCACGATGGCGTCGTCCACCACGAAGCCCGTCGAGATCGTCAGGGCCATCAGGCTCAGATTATTCAGGCTGTAGCCCAGCAGGTACATCACCCCGAAGGTCCCGACGATCGACAGCGGTACCGCCACCGACGGAATGACGGTCGCTGCAAGCGAGCGCAGGAACAGGAAGATGACCATCACCACCAGGGCGATCGTCAGCATCAGCTCGAACTGGACGTCCTTCACCGACGCACGGATGGTATTGGTGCGGTCCGTCAGCACATCCAGGGTCACGCTGGCCGGCAGGGTCGTGCGCAGCTGCGGCAGCAGCTTCTGCACCTCATCGACCACCCCGATAATGTTGGCGCCCGGCTGACGCTGGATGTTGACGATAACTGCCGGCTTCAGCTGGACGTCGCGCGCCGCGACTTCCTTGCCGTCTGCGCCCTTATGCGCCGGACGGGCTGCGGTCCCCATCCATGCCGCCTGGTAAAGATTCTCCGCACTGTCCACCGCGTTGGCCACATCAGACAGCCGCACCGGCGATCCGTTACGGTAGGCGATAATCACCTTCGCGTAGTCCGCGCTCGACAGCAGCTGGTCGTTAGCCCCGATCGTATAGGACTGGTGAGTGCCGTTCAGGTTTCCCTTGGCCTGGTCCACGTTCGCCGTAGCAAGGGCCGACCGCAGGTCCTCCAGGCTCATCCCGTAGTTCGCCAGCGCCATCGGGTTTGCCTGGATGCGAACAGCCGGTTTCTGGCCTCCGTTGATGGAGACCAGTCCCACTCCCTTCAGCTGCGAGATCTTCTGCGCAAGAACCGTATCCGCCAGGTCTTCCACCTTGACCAGCGGCAGCGAATCGCTCGAAAGCGCCAGCGTAAGGATCGGGGCATCCGCCGGGTTGACCTTGCTGTAGACAGGAGGATTCGGCAGATCTTTCGGAAGATAGCTGTAGGCCGCATTAATGGCCGCCTGAACGTCCTGCTGCGCGATGTCGATCGACTCAGACAGATCAAACTGAAGCGTAATCACGCTGCCGCCACCGGAGCTGGTGGAGGTCATCTGGGTCAGGCCCGGAATCTGCCCGAACTGGCGCTCCAGCGGAGCCGTGACCGACGACGCCATCACCTCAGGGCTTGCACCAGGGTAGAACGTCATCACCTGGATCGTCGGATAATCCACCTGCGGAAGCGCCGACACCGGAAGCTGAAGATAAGCGACCCAGCCGGCAAGCAAAATGGCCACCATCAAAAGCGAGGTGGCCACCGGCCGCAGAATAAATGGCCGTGAAGGGCTCATGGCTGCTGGCCTCCTGTGCGGGCCTGGCTGCCCTGCCGGTTTCCGCTCTGCGATTCAGGAGCTACCCCCGTATCGGCCCGGTTCGGATTGACAGAACGCGGTCCATTCGGATTCACCGCCTGTCGCGGAATCACGCGGCTCCCGCTGCGCAGCTTCTCCTGTCCATCCACGACGATCGTCTCACCGGGAGTAACGCCTCCCGACAGAATCACCTGGGAGCCTTCCGTCAGGTCAACCTTGACCGGCTGAGCCACTGCATAGAAGTGAGGTTGGTTCTGGTTCGCGCCTCCTCCGGCATTCGCTCCAGTCTTCCGCCCCGCGCCCTCATTCGCGCCGGGGTTCGAGGCCTGCAGCTCCGCGGGAGGATCGCCCGGCTTCACCAGGTACACATAATTGCCCTCCGATCCGCTCAGAAGCGCCGCCGTCGGAATCACGATTGCGTTCGGGCGCTGCTGCAGCACCAGGCGGACGTTCACAAACTGGTTCGGAAACAGGGCGCCATCCTTGTTGTCGAAGACCGCCTTCACCTTCACCGTGCCTGTCGTGGTGTCGATCTGGTTGTCCACCGTCAGTACCGATCCGGTCGCCAGGTGCGTTGTCCCCGAGCGATCATAGGCCTCGACCGTCAGCTTCTTGCCCTGCCGGGTAAGTTCCAGCACCTCGGGCAGGTGATCTTCAGGAAGCGTGAAGATTACTGCAATCGGCTCCAGCTGGGTGACCACCAGCAGACCGTTCGCGTCGGAGGCACGGACGATGTTGCCCGGATCAACCTGGCGCAGGCCCACAACTCCATTAATAGGAGAGGTGATCTTCGTATAGTTCAGGTTGACCCTCGCGGCCTGGATCGCGGCCTGATCCGCCTGGATCGCACCGCTGGACTGTCCGGCCAGGGCCTGCTGGGCCTGCGCATTCTCGCGCGAAACCACACCCGCCTCGAGCAGGGCGCTGTACCGGCTCGCCTGCGCCTGATCATTGGCATGCTGCGCCTGGTCCCGGGCCAGTTGTCCCTGTGCCTGGGCCAGCGCCGCCTGGTAAGGAGCAGGGTCGATCTCCGCCAGCAACTGTCCCTGCCGCACTCTCTGGCCCTCGCGAACGTTCACCCGGATCAACTGGCCATCCACCCGCGACTTCACCGTCACGGTGTTGTACGCGGTCACCGTCCCCAGAGCGGTCAGATAGATCGGCATCGTCTTCTGCTGCACATGTACGGTCTGGACAGGGGTCGGCCGGTCTCCCATCGCCGACATCCTCTGCCCCTGGACCGACTGCTCCTGCGTGTTCTTCCGGATCTTCCAGACGGCTGCACCTACCACCAGCGCAATCACAACAAAAATAATCCACTTGCGGACACCAGACCCCTGCGGCTTCTCCGGCTCCGGAAGGCCGGGAAGCGGTTTGGCTGCCGTATAGGCAGGCTTGGTCTCCTGTTCGCTGGTCGGGGCTGATGACATTGGCGCGCTCACCGTGCTCTCAAAAATGCCTGATTTTTTCAGAATTGGTAGAAATGTTAGAAACAAAGACCCTGCGGGCCTTCTGCAGAGCCTCCAGAATAATTAATAATGACGTACAAGGAGAACCGAATGTTTCGTTTCCCCGACTCATTTCAAGCGACAAGTTTTCAGCAAGCTCCCATCGCAAGCCGGTAATCGCCTTATCTCGCAGGAAGGATTTGACTTTTGACCCAGTCCATCTCCGGCTTTGACCCCGCTGTCATCCCCGCGCTCTGTGTCGATCTGGATGGCACTCTGGTAAAGTCCGACACCTTGGTCGATTCGACCCTGGCTCTTGCGCGCTACCGCCCCGAACTGCTCCTGAAGATCCCCGGCTGGCTCACCCAGGGCAAGGCCGCACTCAAGCGGCACATCACCTCCTCCGTCTCGCTCGACGTCGAGCACCTGCCCTACAACCGCGAGCTTCTGCAATTCCTCGAGCAGCAACACGCCCAGGGCCGACCCATCTACCTTGCCACCGCTGCCGACTCCGCCCTCGCCCACCGCATCGCCGATCATCTCGGCCTCTTCAGCGGAGTCCTCGCCTCGGACGGAAACCTCAACCTTGCCGGACACAACAAACTCGCCGCCTTCCGTCAGGCCTTCGGAGACAACTTCTGCTACATCGGCAATGCTCTGCCCGACCTTCCTCTGCTCCAGAACTGCCATCACCCCATGGTCGCGAACCCCACCCGCGGCCTGCGTACCGCCCTGCGAAGAGCAAACGTCGCCCCTGCCCGCGTCTTCACCGAAGAGATCTCGCCCCTCAAGGCCTGGTTGAAGGCCCTTCGCATCCACCAGTGGGCCAAAAACGTTCTCCTGTTTCTGCCCCTTCTCCTCGCACACGCGCTCAAACCCGCCCTCATCGTCGGATCTCTGCTGGCATTCCTCTCCTTCGGCCTCTGTGCCTCCGCAACCTATGTCGTCAATGACCTCCTCGACATCGAAGTGGACCGCCAGCACCCCCGAAAGCGGCGCCGTCCCTTTGCCTCCGGCGACCTCTCGGCCCTCAGCGGTGTCGGGGTCGTCCTTCTGTTCCTCATCGCATCGCTGGCGATCGCTCTCTCTGTCCCTCACGTCATCGCTCGCATATCGCCCCAGCTGGCGCTTGCAAGGCCCTATCGCTTCCTGCTCTGGCTCGGAATCTACGCCGTGACCACCCTGGCATACTCGCTGCGTCTCAAACGGGCAGTGCTGGTCGACGTCATCGTGCTCTCCGGCCTCTACACCATTCGCATCCTCGCCGGGTCCGCCGCGACCGGCATCGAGGCCTCCGCATGGCTCGGCAGCTTCAGCATCTTCTTCTTTCTCTCCCTGGCCTTCGTCAAACGATTCGCCGAGCTTGAAAACCTCCGCGAACGCGGAGGAGAGGTGGCCAAGGGACGCGGCTATCACATCAGCGACCTCGAGCAGCTCCGCAGCTTCGGTTCGGCTTCAGGCTATGTCTCGGTCGCCGTCCTCACCCTCTATATCTCCAACCTCGACGCCGCGCAGCTCTACAGCCATACCAAGCGCCTCTGGCTCCTCATCCCCGTCCTCCTGCTCTGGATCAGCCGCCTCTGGCTGCTCGCCTCCCGGGGCGAGCTGAACGAAGACCCCGTCGTCTACGCCATCACCGACAAGAAGAGTCTGACGCTCGGTGTCATCGTGATGGTCATCATCCTCTCCGCGCTATAAAACTTCCGAGACCAGAAGCCAGGCAAAACAAAAAGTAAGCCGTCATTCTGAGCGAAGCGAAGAATCCCCTGTATTTCGCTCCGAGCGCCACATCTCCCTAACCAACAGCCGCCCTGTGCCCTCTGGCCGGAAGGCCCGCCATGACCGATGCCTCGGCATGGAAAAAGCGAACGACCCGTCGCTACCGACCCGATCCCGGCGCTGAAGCATTTATCCTGTCATCTGAGCCATGACCGATTCCATCCCTCAGCTTGCCAGCTACGACCAGACCTCCCTCGACCGCGCCTTCGCCGTCCTCGCCGAAGAGGTGCGCCAGCAGACCGCCTCGCTCAACAACGCCGAGGCGCAGGAGAACTTCCGTCTCCACTGGCTGGGCCGCAAGCAGGGTCGTCTCAAGCTCGTCTCCGACGCCTGGCTCAAGTCCGCCCCTGCTGAGGCTCGCAAGCCCTTGGGCATCCGCTTCAACCAGCTCAAGCAGCAGATCGAAGCCGCGCTCGAAGCTCCGGTCACCTCCGCCTCTGACGCCACGGTGCAGGGAATCGACATCTCGCTTCCAGCCACTGTCCGCAGGCCCGGCATCCCCCATCCTCTGCTCAGCACCATGCACGAAGTCGTCCGGGTCTTCCATCACCTCGGCTACTCAACCAACCTCGGCCCCCAGGTCGAAAGCGACTTCTACAACTTCGAAGCCCTCAACTTCCCGCCCAACCATCCCGCGCGCGACACCCAGGACACCCTCCAGATCGCCGGCCAGCAGGCGCGTCCCTCGCGCGATCGCCTGCTCATGCGCACCCACACCTCGCCCGTGCAGATCCGCACCATGATCGCCCAGGCGCCGCCCATCCGCATCGTCATTCCCGGCAAGGTGCACCGCAACGATGCAGCCGACGCCACCCACTCGCCCATCTTCCATCAGATCGAAGGGCTTTGCGTCGATACCAACATCACCTTCTCCGACCTCAAGGGAACGCTCGACCACGCCATGAAGGCGCTCTTCGGCTCGGCTGTAAAGACGCGCTTCTTCCCCAGCTTCTTTCCCTTCACCGAACCCTCTGCCGATGTGCAGATCAGCTGCATCTTCTGCGGCGGTTCCGGTTGCCGCAAATGCAAGCACTCCGGATGGATCGAGCTGCTCGGCTGCGGTATGGTCGACCCCGCCGTCTTCGCCTCTGTCACCCAAGAGCGCCGCAAACTCGACCCTGCCGACAATGTCTACAACCCCGAGAAGGTCTCAGGCTTCGCCTTCGGCATGGGGGTCGAGCGCATCGCCATGATGCTCCACGGCGTCTCCGACATCGGCCACTTCTACTCCGGAGACATGCGCTTCCTCGAGCAGTTCGCCTAAATTCACGCAAGCGGCGCACAGGCAGTCTGCCGGGCACCCGAGCTTTCCCGAACAGCACCCTTCTCTGGTGCCGCTCTGTGCTCCGTCTAAACTATCTCCATGGGGAAACAGTTCAGCTCCATCGCGCCCGAACATCGCGAATTCATCGAACGCCAGCACATCTTCTTCAATGCCTCTGCCGCTCCCGAAGGACGCGTCAATCTCTCTCCGCGAGACGTGGCGTCGCTCCGTGTGCTCGATGCCAATTCGGTGATCTACCTCGACCTCACCGGCAGTGGAAACGAGACCGCCGCGCATCTGCTGGCCGATGGGCGCCTCACCCTCATGTTCTGCGCATTCCAGGGCCCACCCCTGGTCCTGCGCCTCTATGGACACGGCCGCGTCATCCCGCGCCACTGTGACGACTACAACGCGCTTCTCGCCTCCCACTACAACAGCAACGAGCCTCCCGGAGCCCGTCAGATCATCCATCTCGCCGTCCATTCCGTCCAGACCTCCTGCGGGATGAACGTGCCCTTCTACGAGTACGTCGGCGAACGCGACCAGCTCCTTCGCTGGGCCGCCGTCAAGGGCGAAGCCGCACTCGAGGAATACCGCCGGCAGAAGAACACCCGCAGCATCGACGGTCTCCCCACCGGGCTCGAGCAGTCAGAATCACTATCCAAATAGCAGCGAAGCTCTCATCACAGGATCTGCGGTCTTCCAGCCTGCATCAACAAATCTCCCGGCCCGCACCCGCCCCATCCCTCAATCCCGCAGAATCCTCCCGGACGCACCCAACTCGATTCCCCCCCTGTGAAAAATTCCCGCATCCGGGTTCTATACTTCTCAAAGAAACTTTTGAAGCAGGAGTAGATGTCCATGAGCACAGCCACGGTCAGCGTCGACGAGTTCCAGGCACTCGAACAGAAGGTGCTTCGCGCCGTCGAGATCATCAAGCAGGAGCGCGAGGCTCGCGCGAAAGCCGAGGCCGAAATCTCCAATCTCCGCGAACAGCTCGAGTTCCAGACGCTGGTCGCTCAGGAGGCCCAGACCGCGGTCAACACCCTCAACAAGGACCGCGAAAACGTGCGTCACCGCGTCGAAAAGATGCTGCAGCAGATGGACGAGCTCGTCTAGCTCCAGGAGAAACGATGGACCATACCTCCGCCCCGGCCGCTCACCCTCTCCAGCAGGAGAGCAAGGCCGTTGCCGTCGAAATCTATGACCAGATCTACCGCCTTCGCGGTACCGACCCGGCCTACATCGAGCAGCTCGCCCAGATCGTCGACTCCAAGATGCGCGCCGTCTCCTCCATGGGCAACACCGTCGACTCGCTCCGCGTAGCCGTGCTCGCCGCCCTCAACATCTGCGACGAGCTCGAAACCCTGCGCAAGCGCTACGACGCCCTCGCCGGCAGCCTCTCCCTCTCGCAGGTCACTATGCGCTCCCGTGCCGGGTCGCTCGCCGGCATGCTCGACGAAATCCTGGAAGATCGCAAGGTAAGCTAGCAAACCCAAGCCCAGATCCAGAAACCCAGACCCTCAACCCCGGACCTCGACGTCACGGCGTCCCTCTCCATGACGTCGCTGGCGCCCCCATGGCTCGCTCCTCCCTCACCGCAGTCGCGCCTCCCCACACTCGCCATCCCCCACACTCGAGCGTAATGTCCCTTACACTCGTCATTCCGAGCGAAGCGAAGAATCCCTGTATTTTGCCCGCAGCGCCACAACCCTTCTCGGGAAGCCATCGGCCTCGGCGAAAATCCACCAGGAGTGGCAAACCAGTCAAGCCCTACCCCACCCTAACTCCAACAAACAGAAGGTAAAACGGACTGCCGATTCACCACCCCAACTCTGTTAAACTGGAAATAGCCTCAAAAAAGGGAACCGGCGCAGCAAGAGCCGTCGCAGTCAAGTCTTTACATATGAAGACTTTGCCTGTAACTTCCTGTTTTTCAATACTTTGGCATTCAAGTCCAAACCTAAGTCTTTTATTTGGAAGACTTTGCGCAAAACTGAAGGGAGGGGTATGTACATCCCGAAGCACAATGAGGAGAACCGCACCGAAGTGCTGGACCAGCTCATGCGCTCCCATCCCCTCGCCTCGCTCGTCACCCTCGGAGGTACCGGCCTCTTCGCCACGCATCTCCCGCTGGTCCTTCACCGTGAAGACGACCAGCACGCGATCCTGCGCGGCCACCTCGCCCGAGCCAACCGCCAGTGGAAGGAGTTCTCCCGGGAAATCGACGCCCTCGCCATCTTCTCCGGCCCGCAGCACTACATCACGCCAGCCTGGTACCCAGAAAAGGCCGAGACCGGCAAGGTCGTTCCCACCTGGAACTACGCCGTCGTCCACGCCTACGGCCCGATCGAGATCATCGAACATCCCGCCTGGCTCCTCGCGCACCTCAACACCCTGACCGACACTCACGAAGCCAGTCGTCCGGAGCCATGGAGCGTGTCCGATGCTCCCGCAGACTTCATCGCAACCATCGCGCGCGGTATCGTCGGCATCGAGATGAAGATCGAGCGGCTCGAAGGAAAGTGGAAGGTCAGCCAGAACCAGACCGAGCAGACACGAGCCTCTGTCGCCCAAGGGCTGGAAGCTCTGGGCGCCCAAGACGCCCTCGCGATGAGTGAGCTTGTGAAGGGCAGGCGTTAATGAAACCTCTGTAACGGCGCACATTTTACGCCTCTGCGTCAACTTGCAAAGCACCCCGCCCACAGGTAGCATCACAACCTAAGAGACCGGCCTGCAAAGCAGGTGCGCGATCCACGCTGGTTGAACCAACATTCATTGAACAGGGGCCTGGCTCGTATACATGGTTCGGTGTGCAACGTCCGCCAGTCCGGAATGCCTAAAGAACCACGGCAGGGTCCCGCCGTCTTAGGACGGGTTCACCAGCGCATCAGTGCACGGCCCCGCGGGTCGGTCCTCTTGCCTTCACGTCCTGCTCTCTCACGCGATCCACATGAGATAACAGCCTTGATTTATAAAAGGTGTCATCCTGAGCGGAGCGAAGGGCGCAGTCGAAGGATCTGCGGTTTCAGGATCTGCGATCCTAAAGACTTAATGCATCCCAGCCTTCTTCACATCGGCTTCCTGACGATTCCAACCTACGGCCTTCTGGCTGCAATCGGTCTGATGCTCGCGCTCGTCCTGAGCCTGCGAACTGCAGCCGTCGTCGGTCTCAGCCCGGATCGCGTCTGGAACGCCGGACTCTTCACCCTCATCGCAGCCTTTGTGCTGTCGCGTCTGCTGCTGGTCGTACAGAATCTGCACACCTTCCTGTCGTTCCCGATCCTGCTGCTGATGGTCCCTTCGCTCACGCCGCTCGGACTCACCCTGACCGCCGTCGCCAGCCTCGCTTATCTAAGGACGCGCAACCTGGAAATTCTCTCGATCCTGGACGCGTGGGCTCCCTGCGCGACCCTCGCCTGGGCCTTCCTCGCCCTCGGCCACTTTGCCGAAGGCAGCGACCCCGGACTTCCGAGCAATCTACCCTGGGCGGTTGCGCTGCCGTCGAGTTCACTTCGCCTTCACCCTGTCGCAATCTACGTCGCCATCATTGCCGCCCTACTGACGGCGGTGCTGCTGGTTCAGCTTCCGCGCCGCCAGCGCGCCGGAGACACTGCAGCGGTCGCGCTCGCCTCCAGCGGTCTGGTGCAGTTCCTCCTCAGCTTCCTGCGCGAACCGGCCTACTATGAGAACGCGCTCGGCCGCATGCTCGATCCGATTCAGTGGGTTGCCCTCGGCATGATCGTAGTCGCGGTGACCGTATGGCAGCTACCGCGAAGGGAGATTCGCCATGCCTTCTAAAAACATGCTGCCCAAAGGGAAGCGCCGCCACACCGTGAAGCCCGAGTATCGTGCCACACGCGGTGTCGAAGCTGCTCCGCCGCCCGTGATTCCTGTGCTCGAACTGGAGGACGAGACTGATTCAAGTCAGCGCTCCTTCACCGTTCCTGCAGAGGCCGCCGGACTGCGTCTGGATCAGTATCTCGCCCAGGCGATTGCCGACATCAGCCGCTCCCGCGTGCAGCTCCTCATCGACCACGGCCAGGTGCGTGTGAACGGTGAGCCCGCCAAGGCGAAATCGAAGCTGCAGGGCGGGGAGGAGGTCGTGATCGAAGGCGCCCCACACCCTCCGCCGCTGCACGCCTTCCCCGAGGACATTCCGCTTTCGATCGTTTACGAGGACGAATACCTTGCGGTGATCGACAAGCCTGCAGGCATGATGGTGCATGCCGGTGCTGGCGTAGCTGCTCCGGGTGAAGAGGTTGACGAGCGCAACCACGGAACCCTGGTCAACGCTCTCCTTCATCACTTCAACAAGCTCTCGCACGTCGGCGGCGAGCTTCGCCCCGGTATCGTGCACCGCCTGGACAAGCAGACCAGCGGTCTGATCGTCGTCGCCAAAGATGACATCACCCACCGCAAGCTGAGCGAGATGTTCGCCAATCGCGAGCTGGACAAGACCTACCTCGCTCTCGCCCACGGTACTCTCTCGCGCGACAACGTCACCGTCAATCTTCCGATCGGAAGAGACCTGGTGCGGCGAACCCGCATGACGACGCGCCGCTCGCTCGAAAGCGAAGGGGTCCGCTCTGCCGTATCCCACATCAAAGTGCTGGAGCGCATTCAGAACGACCGCTATGGCCGCTTCACGCTGGTTGAAGTGAAGATCGAGACTGGCCGTACTCACCAGATTCGCGTGCATTTACAGGCACTTGGCCACCCGATTGTAGGGGATACCCTGTACGGTGCGCCGCACCTGATCGGCAAGGCGCCGGAGGCGCGCTCGCTCGACAGGAACTTCCTGCATGCAGCGCGGCTGTCTTTTGAGCATCCGCGCAGCCGCAAGGCAATGACGCTTGAGGCTCCGCTGCCATCCGAACTACAGGAGCTATTCGCTGTCCTACAGACCGGCAGATAACCCGGTTGAGTAAAATGATCGCAGTGATCGTACCGACCCGAATGAACCGTCTCTTCCGGCTGCTTACAACCCTTTCTCTCTCCGCTGTTTTTGCTTCGACAACCTGCGCCCTGGCGCAGACGCCGTCGACCTCGCCCGGCAGCCTGCCTCCTGCTCCCAGTGCTGCTCCGCCTGCAGCGCCCGTGCAGCAGCCGGCCCAGCAGCCTGCGCCGGTGCAAACACCGGCCTCCACGCAGCCGGCAACGACGCAGCCCGCAACGGGACAGCCTGCAGGGGTGCAGGTGACTCCAGCGCAACCTTCGGCGAACCAGCAGCCGGAAGCCGAAGAGCCGATCACGACCATCAAGGTACAGGTCAACGAAGTCAATCTGATCTTCACCGTGACCGACAAGAAGGGCCGCTTCATTACAGGCCTGAAGCGTGAGAACTTCGGTCTGCTCGACGATGGCCGCCCGCCGGTGGCTGTTCTCCGCTTCAGCCAGCAGACCAATCTTCCCCTGCGTGTCGGCATCATGCTCGACACCTCCAGCTCCATCCGCCAGCGCTTTCAGTTCGAGCAGGACTCTGCGATCGAGTTCCTTCTCCAAATTCTGCACCGCAACGACCGTGCCTTTGTGCAGGGCTTCGATATCGAAAGCGACATGGCGCAGGGCTTCACCAACAATATCGATCTGCTCAACCAGGGAATCCGCAAGCTGCGTCCCGGCGGTGGTACCGCGCTCTACGATGCTCTGTACCGCACCTGCCGCGACCAGATGCTTACGCTGCAGGAGAACGGTGCCGTACGCCGCGCCCTGATTGTGCTCTCGGACGGCAACGATAACTACAGCCGCGCCCAGCAGTCCGACGCCATCAAGATGTGCCAGCGCGCCGAGACGATTGTCTATACCATCAGCACGAACGTCAGCCCAAGCAAAGACAAGGGAGACGAGGTACTGCGCGCCATCTCCGAGGCGACCGGAGGCATGGCCTTCTTCCCGACGAAGATTGAGGATGTAGCCGTAGGCTTCCGGAATATCCAGGAAGAGCTGCGCAGCCAATACTCGCTCGTCTATCGTCCGGCGGACTTCAAGCAGGACGGGTCTTTCCGAACGATCTACCTGCAGGCGCTCGATCCGCGTTATAAGGTCCGCGCCAGCAAAGGCTACTTCGCTCCTCGCCCAACACCGTAGCCGCTCAAGGCTGGTCGCGATATTTTTCCAGTCGCCGGCAGGGCGAGCTGCAGCATGTACGAACTCCGGTCTTTGAGAAGAGCTGCAGAAGCAGATGGCCGAGTCTGCAGCTTGCAAATGCTTCAGACGTACTGTTCGACTCGCTGGAGCAGCTTCAGCTTTCTCGCCGGGTCAAGAAAGCTTGCTTCGACAGCGTTCGCGGCAAGCTCGCGCATCTGCTCCATGGTGAAGCCGTAGGTCTGCTGGGCCAGCACATACTCGCCCAGCAGATCGCTACCGAACATCGGCGGATCATCCGAATTCAATGTAATCATCAGGCCGGACTCGAAGTATGACTTCACCGGATGCTCGTCGAAGCCCTTGCAGCAGCCGGTCTTCACGTTGCTGGTGATGTTGATCTCAAGCGGAATCTGCTTTTGCGCGAGGACTTCGATCAGGTCGGAATCGTGCTGCGCGGCCAGCGCATGACCGATGCGCTCCGCTCCGATGTTGATGGCCGACCAGATGCTCTCCGGTCCCACGGATTCGCCGGCGTGCGCGGTCAGGCGCAGCCCCGCGGCCTTCGCCTCCTGATAGAGCTCACGAAAGTGGTCGGCTGGCCCGCGAGCCTCATCACCGCCGATGCCAATACCGACGATGCTCGGGTACTTCTCGCGCAGCTCCGCAGCACGGCGAAAGACTCTTGCGCCTTCTTCAACACCAAAATGACGAACCGCGTCGACAATCCACAGCAGCGTCGTCCCGAACTCCTTTTCGGCTCGTTCGCGTCCACGCTCAATCGCAGCAACGTAAGGCTCTACATCGGTCTTCTTCCAGTAGAAGATGATGCCGAAGGAGATGTAGACCTCGGCATGCACAACACCCTGCCGCGCAAGCTCGCGAACCATGTTGTACGTGATCAGCTCATAGTCCTCCGGTCCCTTCAGGCGTTCGGTCACCGCTTTGAAGGACATGAGAAAGCCCAGGAAGTCTTCGTATCGATAGAGTGCGCGTGCCTGCTCGAGCGTCAGGGGCTGGTCGTCGTGTCGTTGGCTCAGCTCCACCAGCGTCTCCGGCTTGATGGTGCCTTCCAGATGAAGGTGCAGCTCCGCCTTGGGCAGCCCGCGCAGCCAATCTGTCGTGTCTATCTCGGAATCGTTCCTTGCCAGCCTTCGAGCCATTTCTCTATCTTAGGCCTCGGGCAAATAAAACTCACTTCGCTTGCGGCTGTAGAAGAAGTAGACGACCAGGCCAACGACCAACCAGACAAAGAAGCGCACCCACGTCTTTACCGGAAGCCCCGCCATCAGCAGGATGCAGAACGCCACGCTGAGCAGAGGGATAATCGGCCCGAAGGGGACGCGAAATCCTCGATGGCGCTCTGGCTGGCGCGATCGCAGCACCAGGACTCCAATCGAAACCAGCACAAAGGCGAACAGCGTGCCGATGTTCGACATCTCGGCAAAGGTACCCACGTCGAAGAGCCCGGCAGGAATCGCCACCAGAAATCCTGCAACCCACGTCGCAAAGGCAGGCGTGCGGAACCTTGGATGAACTCTACTGAAAGCGCGCGGCAGCAAACCATCGCGAGACATCGCAAACCAGACTCGGGCCTGCCCCAGCTGGAAGACCAGGATCGACGAGATCATCCCCACGATGGCGCCAAGAAGCACCGCCAGCCTGACCCAGTGCAGACTGTGTCCGCCCGGTGTCAGCGAGACACGCTTCAGCGCATTGACCACCGGAGCTGCATCGCCCGCGACGCTCTGCCACGGTACGATCCCGGTGAGCACAACGGCGACCCCAATGTAGAGGATTGAGCAGATGATGAGCGTCGCAAGGATGCCGATCGGGACATCCTTCTGCGGGCACTTGCACTCCTCGCTTGCGGTCGAGACCGAATCGAATCCGATATAGGTGAAGAAGATGATCGAGCCGCCCGCAAGAATCCCGCTCCAGCCGTTCGGCGAGAAGGGAACGTAGTTGCCGGGATGAATAAAGCTGATGCCGAAGAAGACAAACACCAGGATGGCCATGATCTTCACCAGCACCATGATGTTGTTCGTCTTGGCGGACTCCCGAATGCCGCGCACCAGCACGACCGTCAGCAGCAGCACGATCAGGAACGCCGGAATGTTGAATCCCGCATGCCATCCAGGCCTGTAGATATCGTGTCCCTGAAGGTCCTGCAACCCCAATGGCAGATAAGCGGGCGAAAGCCACTTCGGCGAGATCTTTAGCCCCAGCCAATCCAGCAGATCCACCACGTGCGCCGCAAACCCCACACTCACGCTCATGTTGCTGAAGGCGTATTCGAGGATCAGGTCCCAACCGATGATCCATGCCACCAGCTCGCCCAGCGTCGCATACGTGTACGTGTACGCCGAGCCTGCGATAGGGATCATGCTGGCCAGCTCCGCATAGCAGAGTCCCGTCAGCGCGCAGACAATCGCCACCAGCACCAGCGAGATTGCCAACGCCGGTCCCGCTCCCGGCCTGCCTGCGACAGCTCCGGTGGTGTGGTGAAGCAGCCCGAGGATCAGGTCGATCACCGGGGAATCGGAGAGCTTGACCTCGCTGGCCGGGTTGCCGCCGATCGCAGTTCCGATCACCGTGAAGATTCCCGAGCCGATGACGGCGCCGATTCCGAGCGCGGTAAGGCTGATCGGGCCAAGCGTCTTCTTGAGCGCGTGTTCCGGCCGTTCCGATTCAGAGATCAGCTTATCGATCGATTTGGTTTTGAAGATTTGCCTGGCCAGCACCCTGCTCCTCAAACAGAATTGTCCGGCAGAGTCGTCCCGGACTCACCCGAGTCTCACGATAACGAAAGCTGGAACTCGATTGGGAGGAGCTGCTCTCCGGGCGTGCCGGCAGGGTGCCATGCATCGCCCGGAGAGCCTCATGAAACTAGCGCTTCGACTGACCACGCACCAGCTTGCGAACCTTGGCCTTGTTCGAGCCGCGCGGAGTGGTGCGCTTGGCCTTGGGAGCAGCCGCTTTGCGGGCAGCCCGCTTTACCTTCTTACGCTCCACTTTGTCTGTAATGCTCTTGGTATTTGCCATTCGTCTCTTATCAAACTCTCTCTAAAAAATAGTTTCGGGGAAACTTAGAGGCGTTCCAACTGGGCAAACTTCTCCACCAGCTTCTTCACGCCATGCTGTTGAAATTGTACTGTAATCTTGGCGTCATCCCCATCTCCTTCGCGACGAAACACCGTTCCTTCGCCGTATTTCGGGTGCCGTACCCTGGCCCCCTGCTGCAGACCGGTCTTTCCCGTTGGTGTCGCAACCTCCAATTTCGGGCGCCCAGGCTTCGCTCCGGGTACTTTCTGGCCGCGTCCGGCAAAGAAGCTGGCGATATTGTCCAGGGACCCCGAACCGCCGGCAACCCCGCGCGCTGCAACGCGATCTCTCGATGTCCCGGAGCCGGATCCCCCGCGCCCGCCGCTTTGGTCCTCGTCCTCATAGCTCCAGTGCCGCTCGCCCGACTCCTGTTCGTCTCCCCGAAAACGATTCGCCCTGGGATAGGGCGTCGAGTAAAGCCTGCTGTAGTCTCCGCCGAACTGCGGCCGCTCCGGCGGACTGCCAAGGTCCTCCACCAGACGTGACGGCACCTCCTCGAGGAACCGCGAAGCTACGGTCGCATCCGGCATATCGCTGCCATACCTGCGACGGTGACGAGCACGCGTCATCACCAGCGTATCCATTGCCCGCGTCATGCCCACGTAGCAAAGACGTCGCTCTTCCTCCAGCCCGGTGGGGTCCATCATCGTCCGTGCGCTGGGGAAAAGTCCTTCCTCCATCCCGGCAATGAAGACGAGCGGAAACTCCAGCCCCTTCGCCGCATGCATCGTCATCAGGGTCACCTTGGCCTCCGAAGAGTATTGATCCGCATCGCTCGCCAGCGCCGCATGATCCAGAAACGCATCCAGAGTCTCGCCGCGCTCTTCCGCATCCTGCGCTGCGTTGGCAAGTTCCTTCAGATTCTCAATCCGCGAAAACGCCTCGGGAGTCCCCTCATCCGCAAGCGACCGTATGTAGCCGCTGCGGTCGTTCAGAAACTTGATCAGCTCCGGCAGCGTGGCGCGGCCCCCGGGAGTACGAAACGCCGGCCGTTCCCCATTCGAGGAATCCCCCCCAGCCCCAGAAACGGTGTCATCCTGAGCGGAGCGAAGCGGAGTCGAAGGATGCGCGGTCTTAATTCTTGGCTTCTCCTCCTTCAGCAAGACAGGAGCAAACGGGTTGAAGCTGGCCGCATCTATCCCATGCTGCTCGTCGGAGTCCGTCGAATTCTCCGCCGCGATCGTCGAAATCTCTTCGCTCGGTCCAAAGTCGAAGCTGAAGTTGAAACTCGTGTCGAACTCTTCGTTCTCGCCCGGAGCCTCCGACACGGCCTCAGCCGCACCCTCCTCCGACGCAGAGAAATCCGAAATATCGAACGACACATCCTCACTCACGTCTTCCTGTACATCGGCCTCGAGCTTCTCGGCGAACCCCGGCCCCACCATGGCACGGGCATCTTCAATCAGTCGCCGGAACGCCTCCAGCGCATTCAGCGTGCGCTGCGGCAGCAAACGATCCTCGATGGCCCGTGCCATCGCGTCCCACGTGCTCATGCCCGAGCTCAACGCCATCCGCTCCAGCGTCTCCATCGTCGTCTTGCCAATACCCCGCGGAGGCGAGTTCACCACCCGTTGCAGCGCAATGGAGTCATGCTGGTTCTGCACCAGCTTCAGATAGCTCAGCAGGTCCTTGACCTCGGCGCGGTCATAGAAGCTGAAGCCGCCCACCATGTGGTACTGGATCTGATATCGCCGCAGCGCCTCTTCCACCAGCCGCGACTGCGAGTTGGTTCGATACAACACCGCGCACCGCGGCAGCTCCTCCTGCTGGCCGGCCTCGCGAAGATAACGCTGAATGCGATCCGCGATAAACAGCGCTTCGTTCTCTCCATCGGGCGCTTCGTAGTACCCAATCAGTGAGCCGCCCTCGCGCGCAGTCCACAGATTCTTGCCCTTGCGCTGCGTATTCTGCGACACGACAGCACCAGCGCCTTCAAGAATCACCTGCGTCGAACGGTAGTTCTGCTCTAGCCGAATCGTCTTGCCGTTGGGGAAGTCCTTCTCGAAGTCGAGAATGTTCTTGATGTCCGCGCCTCGCCAGCTATAGATCGACTGGTCCTCATCGCCGACCACGCAGACGTTCTTCTCCGGCCCGGCCAGCAGCTTCATCAGCTCATACTGCGGACGGTTCGTGTCCTGGTACTCGTCGATCATGATGTAGCGATAACGTCGGTTGTACCTCTCCCGCACCTCTGCAGACGACTTCAGCAGCCGCACGGTCTCCAGCAGAAGATCATCAAAGTCCATCGCATTCGCCTTGGCCAGCTCCTTGCGATAGATCTCGTAGATATGCGCGATCTTCTCTTCAATCGGATTCGCTGACGCCAGGAAGTACTCCTGCGGGTCGATCATGTGGTTCTTCGCCCAGCTGATTCTTCCCAGCGCCACACGCGGCTTCAGGCTCTTGTCATCAATGCCCAGGCGCTTCAGCGCCGACTTCACCACCGCCTGCTGGTCCTGCTCGTCGTAGATCGCAAAGGTCTTCGTCAGGCCAACACCGTTGATGCGCAGAGCTTCAATATCGCGGCGCAGCACGCGCACGCAGAAGCTGTGGAAGGTCGCGAGCGTGGGCTTCGCCAGCGTCGTGTGGCCAAGAATCTTTTCAACGCGCTCTTCCATCTCCTTCGCGGCCTTGTTGGTAAAGGTGACCGCCAGGATCGCGTCGGCAGGGACGCCGCGCTCTTCAATCAGGTAAGCGATGCGGTGCGTGATCACTCTCGTCTTGCCGCTGCCCGCGCCTGCAAGCAACAGCACGGGCCCATCCACCGTCCGAATGCCCTCCTGCTGCTGAGGGTTCATATTTTCCAAAAGACGACTCAACTGATGCACGCTCCACCCTCAATTTTAACCTTCTGCGAACATTCACACCTTCCACATGCAATTCGTCCCCGCTTGCACGCCATTGGTCACATTCAACAATCCTGGGGAACTTCCCTGAGTCCAATGCGTATCCACATACGAAGGGCATGCTGAACCATGGCAGCAATGTCCGTCGCATAACGTACAAAAGCCGGGAGCATCACACAATGAACTACCGTAAAGTCATCGCCGCAACTGCCGTCGTCGCCTCCTCCTTGCTCGCCTCCCCTGCGGTCTACGCCGCAACCAGCGTGCACTCGCCCGTTCTCGCGATGTTCGGCAAATCGAAGACCATCAAGCTCACCATCATGAATGACAGCGGAGCACCGATGGAAGTGAAGGCAGGCGAAGAGATCATCAAGCTCGAAGCCGGCAAGCCCACCACGGTCAGCGTTCCCCCGGGAACCCGCATCGTCTCCGCAGAAGACAGGGGCACGCACAAAGCAGGGACCCTCATCGCCGAGGCCAGCAGCTCGCTGAACGGCGCAACCATCCACATCAAGTAATCAGCGCATCCCAGCTCTCTCCTTCGGCTTTTGAGGCGGCGTCCCCCCGCGGGGCCTCGCCTCAAGGGCCGCCTCGCAATTCACCACACATTGTTGCGCGATTGGTATCCTGACCATGTGATTCGTAACGTTGCCGTCTTCTGCGCCTCCTCCAACGGGGCCGACCCTGCCTATCAGGCCGCAGCCGTCGAGCTTGGTCGCACCCTTGCCCGGCAAAACATCGGCCTCATCTATGGCGGCGCCAACGTCGGCCTCATGCGCGCCGTCGCAGAGTCGTCGCTTCTACACGGCGGACGCGTCGTCGGCGTCATCCCCGAGGTGCTCGTCGATCTCGAGATCGCGCACCGCGGCCTGACCGAGCTACACATCACCACCAACATGCACACCCGCAAGGCCATGATGGGCGAACTCGCCGACGCCTTCCTTGTGCTTCCCGGTGGCTTCGGCACACTCGAAGAGATGTTCGAGGTCCTCACCTGGCAGTCGCTCCGCCTGCACCAGAAGCCAACGTTGCTCATCAACATCCGCGGCTTCTACGACAAGCTGATCGAGTTTCTCGACCACTGCGTCGAGCAGGGAGTCCTGAAGCCCCACGCGCGCGAAAATCTGCTCGTCGTTCCCAATGTCGAGCAGGCCTTCCGCCTGCTGCTCAATGCCGCGGCGCCTGCTCTCAACGGCTAGCCACCCTCCTCACAGAGCGAACCGTACTTCCAGGCGCAATTCACAAGTACAACTCGTAATCCCCTACAAGTGTCATCCTGAGCGAAGCCCGGAGGGCGCAGTCGAAGGATCTGCGGTTTGCTGGAAGCGCCGAAGCTGCTTCTGCTGCCGAGGATTGCCTTTCCTCGAAGCCTTTCTCTGGAGTCCACTGGAACTCAAAATCCGATAATCGGACATTTATTGCGTTATTCGCGCCGCCGTTCTAAATATGTATTTGAAATACATATTCAGGAGGAAGCATGCAGCAACAGCAAAAAGACATCGTCAAAGCCACCGTTCCCGTACTGCAACAGTACGGAGAAGCCATCACGACCGAGTTCTACAAGACGCTCTTTGCCGAGCATCCCGCGCTTCTGAATATCTTCAATCCCGCAAACCAGCGGACCGGTGGACAGGCACGTAGTCTTGCAGCTTCCATCCTTACCTACGCTGCCCATATCGAGCATCTGGAGCAGCTGGGTGGAATGGTCAACCGCATCGCCCACAAGCACGCCAGCCTTGAGGTGCAGCCGGAACACTACCCCATCGTCGGCGATCACCTGCTTCGCGCTATCCGGACTGTCCTTGGCGAGGCTGCCACGCCCGAGATCATTGCGGCATGGGGCGCGGCCTACCAGCAGCTGGCTACCATCATGATCGGCACCGAGCAGAAGCTGTACAACGATGGAGCATCGCAGCCCGGCGGATGGACCGGATTCAAGCCCTTGAAGGTGGTCCGCAAGGTGGCCGAAAGCGAGACCATCACCTCGTTCTATCTGGAATCTCCCGATGGTTCTCCGCTCCCGCCCTTCCGCCCAGGACAGTACCTTGCCGTCAAGGCGCATGTCGCCGACGCTCCCTTCCAGCAGATTCGCCAGTACAGCCTTTCGAAGACCACCAACGGCCGCCAGTACCGCATCAGCGTCAAGCGCGAGCTTGCGCCCGGCCACATCGCGGCTGCTGACAATGGCCTCATCTCCAACCACCTCCACGACGACGTCAACGAAGGCGACACCATCCAGGCGCACGTTCCCCAGGGAGACTTCGTCCTGCAGGAGAGCCAGCGTCCGGTCGTCCTGCTGAGCGGAGGTGTTGGAATAACGCCTGCAGTCTGCATGTTGCACCAACTGGCGGCCCATGCCCCGCATCGTCCGGTTCTCTTTGTTCACGCCACCCTGCAGGGCAGCCATCATGCCTTCCGCGAGGAGATCGGTCAGCTTGTCTCCAGCTTCTCGCATCTGAACGCACTGACCTTCTACGAGCGGCCGTCGCACGCAGACACCCTCGGCGTCGACTACGACCACGCCGGCCGTATCTCAGCCGAGGTGCTCGCATCGCAGCTTCCTCAGGACGCAGAGTTCTACTACTGCGGCCCCGTGGGATTCATGAACGCAGTCGATAGTATTCTGGATTCGCTTAACATCCCTCTGTCGTATCGCTATAGTGAAGCCTTCGCGCCCGATCCGTCCTTCGCGACCGAGGTCGCGCGGGCCTAACGCAAGGAGCCTCACTCAAATGACGATCACCCGCTTCTCGGACCTGGCCCTGCGCCTTCTCATGTATCTCGGCAGTCGCTCCGAGCCCATGCAGGCCACGGTCACGGTCCGGGAGGTGGCTGAGCTCTTCAACGTCCCCTACACCCACCTGGTCAAGGTGGCACACCAGCTAGGTCAGCAGGGATTTCTCATCACCACCAAGGGCGCCGGCGGCGGATTACGCCTCGCGCGATCCGCCGAATCCATCCGCCTCGGCGAGATTCTGCGCATCACCGAGCCGTCCGACTCCGTGATCGACTGCGTCACCCAGCCATGTACTTTAGCAGGCGCCTGCATCCTCAAGGGTGCTCTGGACAACGCCTATGCTGCCTTCCTCGACACGCTCGATCGCTACACGCTGGCTGAGGTGGCTCGCACCCCGCGCCTGCAGAAACTCGTCTCAATCAAAGTGTGAACGCAGCATCCGTGCGTCGCGTCATTCGCTCTCAGCGCACTCCGCACACTGACAAACGCGCCGCAGATACTCCCACGAGTAGATGCCGCTCTCGTGCCCGTCGTTCCACTTGAACTTCACGGCATAGTTGCCCACCGGGGTAATCTCCACCGGTCGCGCCGGAGCCTCATACATCGGCAGCAGCGACTGCGGTTTTGGCTTCGGTACTCCCGGCTTACGTCCGTTCTGTTCGCGCTCCTCGTGGCAGGTGGCACAGGGGCATCCATGGCGCAGCCACGCAAAGGTCCAGGCGCTCTTGTGCCCGTCCTTCCAGTCGATCTCCATTCCTGTGCCTTCCGTCTTGTGGACCCGCACCTTCGCTGGAGTAACCGCTTCTAACGGGAGACGCTTCTCCGTCGCAGCATCTTGCGTTGCCTGCTCCGCACTGACGAACCTGATTCCTTCGTGACTCATACGTCCACTTCCTTCATCCATTCAAAATTCATGCGCTCGCTCGAGCCGGCGCTCACAGGCCGTTTCTCCAGAAGAAATACGCTGCGACCACGCATCCTGTCGTAACAACGATCGCCCGCAGCACCCCGGGATTCATTCTGCGCGCGTAGTGTGCTCCCAGGTATCCTCCGGTCCCGGCAAACAGCATCGAAACCACGCAATACTTCCATACAATCGCTCCGGTCAGCACAAACGTCAGCACCGCCGAAAGATTCGACAGGCACGCCGCCAGCACCTTCATCGAGTTCAGCGTGTGCATCTCCTCCACGCCAAACAAGGCCAGCGCCGTCATCACCAGAAATCCGCCGCCCGCGCCGAAGTAGCCGATATAAAAGCAGATTGGCAGCAGCGCCAGAAACACCAGCCAGGGAGAGATCGTATGTTCGGCATGCGGTGTAGCCGACCGCCGCCGCAACCAGCGCGAGACCGGTCCGCTCAGCCCGAACAGCACCGTAGCCCCCAGCAGCAACCACGGAATCAGGTGCAGGAAGGTCATCTGGTGCGTATGCAGCAGGATCACCGCTCCTGAAACTCCTCCTACCGCAGAGGCAACGCAGATCGCCGGCAGCAGGTCCTTTCGCATGTCCCCGCGCAGCGCCGCGACCGAAGTCAGTTGACCCGGCCACAGTGCGACCGTGTTGGTCGCATTCGCTTGAATGGGCAGAACGCCGACGCCCAGCATGGCAGGGAAGGACAGAAACGATCCTCCGCCGGCCATGGCGTTCATCACCCCGGCGATCGACGAGGCGGCGACCAGCCAGGCATAGCGCCAGTGCGTGATTATGGGGGAAACCATCCACCTTCCATTGTATCGGCTGGCTTACTCTGCCGCTGTCGCCCGTATCTCCGGCGTCGCCGCGACCAGCTCACGCGTGTACGTCTCCCGCGGCGAATCGCACACCTGCTCGCAGCTCCCCAGCTCCACCAGCCGTCCCCGCTTCATCACCGCAACGCGGTCGCACAGATAGCGCACCAGCGGCATCGAGTGCGAGATAAACAGATACGTCAGCCCATAGCGCTGCTGCAGCTCCCGCAGCAGATTCACCACCTGCGCGCCCACGCTGACATCCAGAGCGCTCACCGGCTCATCCAGCACCACAAACTCCGGCCGCAGCGCCAGTGCACGAGCAATGTTGATCCTCTGACGCTGTCCTCCGCTGAACTCATGCGGATACCGCTCCAGCGCCGTCGCGTCCAGCCCCACCTCATGCAGCATCTTTTCCAGCCGCCCCCGGTCGCAGCGTTCCCCGTGAATCGCAAACGGCTCCGCAAGAATATCCCTTACCTTCATCCGCGGATTCAGCGCTGCAAATGGGTCCTGAAACACCACCTGCATCTTCCGCCGAATCGCCCGCAGCTCACCTGCACGCATCGCCAGCAGATCGCGCCCGTCATACCGCACCTCACCAGCCGTCGGCTCCACCAGCCGCAGCAGCATGCGCGCTACCGTGCTCTTGCCCGAGCCCGACTCGCCCACCAGCCCCAGCGTCTCACCACGCGCAATCGCAAACGAGACATCCTCCACCACACGCGCACCCTCGCCGTACTCCTTCGTCAACCCGCGCGCTTCAACCAACATCGTCCCGTCCTGCATAGCCGGATCCTAGCATCCTTGTCGGCAGAGCCGGTCGCGTCCTCAATTCAGGAGCACCAGTCCGAGATAAGTTCAGAATAGATGGCAGTAGCCCCCGCGATGTTGTTGATGTCGCACCACTCGTCGGTTTGATGAGCCGCTGAAGGATTACCCGGCCCAAGTATTACGACGGGGCAATGCAGCATAGGCTTGAAGATCGAGGCATCCGAAAAATAAGGCATCCCCAGCGAAGTTGAGCCGGCTTCCTTGCCAAGGACCCGTGTAGCCGCCGTTTGGACAGCTGCAACAAATGGATCTTCAGCAGATGTTTCGATGGGTGGCATATCGACGAAACGCTCCACGGCAACGGCATTCCCAAGGGTCTTCTCTAACTCTGTCTGTACCAGGTTGTGATCCATCCCCGGCACTGTCCGCACGTCAACCGTGAACTCCGCTTTATCCGGAACGGAGTTATAGTTCATCCCGCCCTGGATCATCCCTACATTGCATGTGGCTTTTCCGAGAAGCGGATGATGTTGATCGAATACTTGTTGGTTTTCGATTCGGCTGATTGCCGAGGCCGCCGAATAGATAGCATTGACGCCTGCCTCGGGCATCGACGAATGCGCAGTGACCCCGCGCGTTGTCGCCCTGATCGCAAGGCAGCCCTTAATGTGCCGTAGCCATACGGTTTGAGGTGGGCTCCCCTACAAGCATCCCGCTTGACGGGACAAGATCACGCAAGGTGAACGCTCGTGCGCCTGCACATCCCGTCTCCTCTCCGCCCGTGAAGATCAACCAAATACCCCTGCCCAATGCACCGCCGGCGAAAGCGCTCGCCGCAGCGCACATCGCGGCCACGCCCGACTTCATGTCCGACGAACCTCTCCCGTAAAGGCGTCCGTCCCCAAGCTCAGCCTCGAAAGGATCCATCGACCAGGTTGCTGCTCCAATCGGAACAGTGTCCAGGTGTCCAGTAAGAACAAGCGGCGGCTCATTGCTCCGCCCGGCAATCTTGGCAACCAGGTTCAATCGATCGGGCGCAAAGGCTTTGTACATCACATCGAATCCCATATCAGCCAGACGAGTGCCGAGCATCTCTGCACACCGCGCTTCGCGCCCCGGCGGATTGGTCGTGTCAATTCTGATAAGTTCACGAGCGAGAGCAAGAGCATCAAGCATTGATTTGATCCCGGGTGGACTTCTGGTAACTCCGATCGTCGGAAAGTAGAAAGCTCATCCCACGCCTGACATCGATTTGCCTGAAGACCGTTAGCAAGGACTCACAGCAGCTCAGTCGGTGCTCGGTCCGCCCAGCGGCTTTCCATCACACGCGAATCGTCTTTTTCCGAAGCTGCTATTTGAGGGACCTGACAGCTTGAAGTGCCGTCAGTCCCTCAAAGCTTGGCGTTTTATGTTTCGATCAGATTTGCTCGATGCTTTAGATATCGAGGTTCTTCACATCCAGAGCATTCTCTTCGATGAACTTCCTGCGGCTCTCGACGTCCTCGCCCATCAGCGTGGTAAAGATCTCCTCGCATGCGGCAATGTCTTCCAGCTTCACCTGCAGCAGCGTGCGGCGCTCCGGGTCCATCGTCGTCTCCCACAGCTGCGGAGCCGTCATCTCGCCCAGTCCCTTGTACCGCTGCACCTGGTACTCCTTGCGGCCCTGTTCGATCACATACTCGAAGACCTCGCGCGCCGTCTTCTTCTCCACCGGATCCTGATTCGCCTTGCCCGGGCGCTTGCCCGGCTTGGCCTCCAGCGCCGTCCCCGGAGCAGCAGCGGTCTCAGCGACGCCCTCTTCCGAAGCGACCTCCTCAGCCTCTTCCGCAGCGTCAACCTTCGCGCCCTTCGCCGCATACTCAATCACAAACGGCCCGGTCAGCTCTTCCTTGATCTGTGCATGCTTGCCCAGCATCTGCCGCGTCTCAGGAGCCGATGCCAGCGCCCAGTCGATCGTCCGCACCGCGCCCTGCGAATCCGTGAAGTTCACCGAGTACATCTTGTGCTCCTCGTCGAACTCCACCTCGCCCACATGCTTGAACTGGTAGGTCTTCGCCACCGCCTCCAGCTTCGCCTTCATCTCCTTCAGCTTCTCGGGCGACTCAAAGTCCGCGCGCCGGGCCGGTTCCTTCCCCTCATGGGCAAACAGATCGGCGAACTCGCGCATCACCTCTTCGTTCCTCAGGCGCTTCTGCGACTTGTCAAAGAACTCCAGATAATCCTTCAACTGCCCCATAAACTTCGTCAAGGACGCGCCCTCCAGCTTCGCGCCGCCATCGCCGTAGTGGATCACCATGCCGTCCGAGGCGCGCTTCACCATCACCGAAACGTACTCGCGGTCGTCCTTGATGTACTGCTCGAACTTGCCCTTCTTGATGCGGTACAGCGGCGGCTGCGCGATGTAAACATGCCCGCGCTTGATCAGCTCCGTCATGTGGCGGAAGAAGAACGTCAGCAGCAGCGTGCGGATGTGCGATCCGTCGACGTCGGCATCGGTCATCAGGATCAGCTTGCCGTACCGTAGCTTGGAGACGTCGAAGTCATCCTTGCCGATGCCGCAGCCGAGCGCCGTAATCATCGCGCGAATTTCCTCGTGACCCAGCATCTTGTCGTAGCGGGCCTTCTCGACGTTCAGAATCTTACCCTTCAGAGGAAGAATCGCCTGGAACTTGCGGTCGCGTCCCTGCTTTGCGGTTCCGCCTGCGCTCTCACCCTCGACCAGATACAGTTCGCAGCGGTCCGGCTCGCGCTCGGAGCAGTCCGCCAGCTTGCCCGGCAGACCGCCGCCGTCCAGCGCACCCTTGCGCCGCGTAAGATCGCGGGCCTTTCGAGCGGCTTCACGCGCGCGTGCAGCGTCAATGGCCTTATTAATGATCTTCTTGGCCACCTGAGGATTCTGCTCCAGGAAGGCTCCCAGCCGCTCGTTGATAAACGCCTGTACCGTTCCGGCGATATCGGAGTTCAGCTTGCCCTTCGTCTGGCCTTCGAACTGCGGCTGCGACAGCTTCACGCTGATCACGGCTACCAGGCCTTCACGCACGTCGTCGCCCGATAGGTTCTCCTTCACATCCTTGAACAGCCCCATCGCCTGTCCTGCGGCGTTGATCGTGCGGGTCAACGCCGCGCGGAATCCCTGCAGATGGGTTCCCCCGTCCACCGTGTTGATGTTGTTGGCGAACGTAAAGATCGTCTCGGAGTACGCGTCGTTGTACTGCAGCGCAATCTCCATGGCCACGTTGTCGCGTTCGGCCTCCATGTAGATCGGCTTGTCGTGCAGCACCTGCTTGCCCTTGTTCAGGTGCTTGATGAACTCGGCAATGCCCCCGACGTACTTGAACTCCTGGTGCTTGCTCTCACCGGTCTTCGTATCGGTCGCACGCTCGTCGGTCAGGTGGATCTCCAGGCCCTTGTTCAGGAAGGCCAGCTCGCGCAGCCTCTGGGCCAGCGTGTCGTAGTTGTACTCGGTGACCGTGAAGATCGACTTGTCCGGCAGAAAGTGAACCTTCGTTCCCCGCCGCTTGGTCGCGCCCATCTGGCGCAGCTTGCTGATCGGATCGCCCTTGGAATAGTCCTGGGTCCACGCAAAACCGTCGCGCCACACCTCGACGTCGAACTCCTCGCTCAGCGCGTTCACGCAGCTTACGCCCACGCCGTGCAGACCGCCAGAAACCTTGTAGTTCGAGGCGTCGAACTTGCCGCCAGCGTGCAGCATCGTCAGGACCACCTGCACGCCCGGCATCGTCTTGCCATTCACCGTCTTGTTGTCGACCGGGATACCGCGCCCGTCGTCGGTCACCGTAATGGAGTTGTCCACATGGATCGTCACATCGATACGCGTCGCATGTCCGGCCAGCGCCTCGTCGACCGAGTTATCGACCACCTCATACACCAGATGGTGAAGACCCTGCTCACCCGTCGAGCCGATATACATGGCCGGCCGCTTCCGAACGGCAGCCAGGCCCTCCAGAACGGTAATGTTCTCCGCAGAGTAGCCTCCTGTGGCCTTCGCCTCTGCGTTCGTTGCCTTCTTGTCGTCTTCGAAAAGTTCCGCTCCGGTGGGGACTGCCGTAGTTGCCATGGATCTCCTGAAAGTTCGGGAAAAAACCATCCGGGAAACCCGCTCCTGAAATCGCAAAAAGCCGCGTCAATCAAGCACTTCAGGCAGGTTTTCACCGGGATTTTTATTAACTTAAGTATAGCATGCCAAGGGGTGGGCGATGACTGCGGAAACAGGGGTATACGGGCCGGTTCTTACCTCCCTATCTTCTTGAAAAAGAAAGACTTGCGTCTTAACCTCCCGTTTCCCCTTCCGGGCGACCCCGCAACCTGCTCGGGTCTCACGGAAGACTACAGTGAGCGAAATTCCTGTCAAGTCCGTCAAGCCTCTAATCGCCCCATAATCAATAACTTGTCCAATGCCGATCTGATCCTTCCAATCCGCTATTCTGGATATATCGGGTCACTACCCCTCGAGCCTCAGCTTGGCCTTCCGCACCGAGGATCGCCTGGACTGTATCGCCGCACTGTTGAGCGCGACGTCGGGAGTGAAAAGCGTCTGATCGAGGCGGCTCTGCTTAAGGGCACGGTGTCAGCCGTGCCGCCATATACGTAATCCTTGGGCGTCGCGTTCCGGGCGGGGGTACGCTTCACAGCCCTGTCGCCGCATTGCTCAACGCGGCGTCGAGAGGAAAGCGTCCGGTCGAGGCGCTCTGCTTAAGGGCACGGCTTCAGCCGTGCCGCCACCGATCTCAACCAGGCGGCTTCAGCCGCTGAGGTCACAACGAACGCTGGAAGGAGCTAAAACCTACATTTCCCAAGGGACTCTTTGGAGCGGTCGTTCTGCGCGATGTCGAAGCATCTGCGTTGTCAGTCACATAACCTCTATACGATTCAAGACTTTACCCGTAAGTCGCCTGAATGGAAGACTTTGCAGTTTAGTCCTCCGATAACTCATTTGAATGGAAGACTTTGCACGAATTCCATACGGGGCCACCCCGGCCCGGCAGGGTCAGCCGCTTTCCTGTATACTCGATAAGTTGTCGAAAAAGCAGCAAACCTAGGATCATCAATGCCAAAGTTGAAGACACACTCAGGCGCGGCCAAGCGCTTCAAGAAGACCGGCACCGGCAAGTTCAAGCGTGGCCAGTCGAAGATGCGCCACATCCTCACCTCCAAGAAGACCAAGACGAAGCGCCACCTGCGCTCCATCACCCTGGTCTCCGAGGCGGATTCGGCCAAAGTCGCCCGCATGATTCCCTACGCCTGATTCAGGCACAGAGAACAAAGGTTTTTAGATCGAGCCGCTGTAAAGCAAAGGGCCGCAAAAGCGTAGAGGCCCCTGGAGTGAGCAAAAGCGAACTCCACCGAGATCTGAAGTAGCAAGCGAGTGAAGAGGCACACCTTACCTCCAGCCGCTATCGTAGTTCGCAGTACAACAACCAGCGCGAAGAGTGTTCGCGTGGTTTTCTACCAAGGAAAACCACACTGCACAAAAACTTCCGAAGGCGAGTAACTGCGAAATACGATTAAACGAAGTACGCAAAAGGAGATTCACGATGCCCCGTGTAAAACGGAGTACAAAGCGCAGCGACCGCCGCAAAAAGATCCTCAAGCGCGCAAGCGGTTACTTCCTCACAAAATCCAAGCTCTACCAGGCAGCCCAGGAAGCCGTCGAGCGCTCCCTGATGTTCGCCTACACCGGACGCAAGCAGAAGAAGCGCCAGTTCCGCTCCCTCTGGATCGTCCGTATCGGCGCCGCCGCCAAGCTGAACGGCATGAGCTACTCGACCTTCATCGCCGGCCTCAAGGCCGCAGGCAACGGCCTCGATCGCAAGATCCTCGCCGACATCGCCGCCAACGATCCCGCCGGCTTCACCGCGCTCGCCGAGCAGGCCAAGGCCGCTCTGGCTGCCAAGGCCGCGTAAGACAGGTCTTCCTTCCCGAAAGAGGCGCGGCTCCGGCTGCGCCTCTTTTTACCTCCATTCAAAGCCCTTCTGCTCCTCCGGAATCGTCTATCCTGACCCTATGCCGACTGCCTCTCCAGCCAACCAGCAGCTGAGCTTCCGCAGCACCGGCGACGAGCCCGCCGGCAAGGCCTCCTTCGAATCCTGGGGCCGCTACCCCGTCTACCGGGCCAACATCATCCCGCTCCACTGGCGGACAGACTACCCCGGCATCATCCAGAACCTTCACAGCGGAATTCTCCCGGTCGGCCTGGGTCGCAGCTACGGCGACGTCTGCCTGCTCAAGGACGGCAACCTGATCGCCACCCCCGCGATGAATCGCATGATCGCCTTCGATCCCGAGACCGGGCTGCTCACCGCCGAGGCTGGCATCTCGCTCGCGCAGATCCTCGATTTCGCCGTCCCGCGCGGCTTCTTCCTGCCGGTCACGCCCGGAACAAAGTACGTCACGCTGGGCGGAGCGATTGCGAACGACATTCACGGCAAGAATCACCACATCGCCGGAACCTTCGGGCGGCACGTCACCGAGTTTGAGCTGGTCCGCTCCGACGGAACCGTGCTTCGCTGCTCTCCAAACGAGAACCGCGAGTTCTACGCGATGACAATCGGCGGCCTCGGCCTGACGGGCCTCATCCGCTGGGCGACGCTGCGCCTCAAGCCCATCGTCTCTCGCGCCATCGACTACGAAGGAATCCAGTTCCACGGCATCGACGAGTTCCTCGCCCTCACCGAGGCCAGCAAAGACATCGAGTACACCGTCAGCTGGGTCGACTGCACCTCCACCGGCAAAAACTTCTGCCGCGGAATCTTCATGCAGGGCGATCACTCGCCCAAGCGCGCTCCGCTCGAGCCCTCGCCCGAACCGAAGCTGGTCTTCCCGTTCGACGCGCCCGGCTTTGCGCTCAATCATCTCAGCGTCGCGGCCTTCAATACGCTGTTCTTTCACAAGCAGATCAAGAAACGTGTCGTCACCCTGCAGGATTACGAGCCCTTCTTCTATCCGCTCGATAAGGTCCTGCACTGGAACCGCATGTACGGCAAGAGCGGCCTGCTGCAGTTCCAGTACGCGATTCCCTGGGACAACGCACGCGAAGGCACCATCGCGATCCTCAAAGAGGTCGCAAAGTCCGGCCTCGCCAGCTTCCTCGCCGTGCTCAAAGCCTTCGGCGACGTACCTTCGCCCGGCGTGATGAGCTTCCCCAAGCCTGGAATCACGCTCGCGCTCGACTTTCCCATCAAGCCCGATAAGTCGTTCCCACTCTTCGAGCGCCTCGCCGACATGACCCTCGAGTTCGGCGGACGTCTCTATCCAGCCAAGGACGCAGCCATGACCGCTGTCCAGTTTCAGGCCTTTTATCCCCAGTGGGAGCAGCTGGCACGCTTCCGCGATCCCATGATCACCTCCAGCTTCTGGGAGCGTGTCACCGGAGAGCAGTCCTAGTCTATGAATCAAATGGCAACCACATCTGCTGCACCCAACCACTCCGGCGCCTCGCGCAAGATCCTCGTCCTGGGAGCGACCTCCGGCATTGCTGAAGCGACCTGCCGCATCTGGGCATCGCAGGGAGCAAGCCTCTTCCTGGTCGCGCGTAACCCCGATAAACTCGCCGCTGTCGCCGCAGACCTGCGCGCCCGCGGAGCAGCCTTGGTCGATACTGCCGTAGCCGACCTGGACGACACCGAGCAGCACGCCGCGCTCCTGTCTCATGCCGTCAACTCGCTTCAGGGGCTGGACGTCGCTTACCTTGCGCACGGCGTCCTTGGCGATCAGTCCCGCGCCGAGCAGGACTTCAACACCGCAGCCCACATCCTGCACACCAACCTGATGGCGCCGGTCTCGCTGGTGACCTGGCTGGCAAACTACTTCGTCCAACGCCGCAACGGCGTGATCGCCGTGCTCTCGTCGGTAGCTGGAGATCGCGGACGCAAATCGAACTACGTCTACGGATCGTCAAAGGCTGGCCTCTCGGCATTTCTCGCAGGCCTGCGGAATCGCATCGACCGCGAAGGCGTGACCGTCCTGACCATCAAGCCAGGTCCGACGAAGACCGCAATGACCGCTGGCATGAAGGGCTCAGAGAAGTTTGCCGACGTGAATGCGGTGGCGAAGTCGATCGTGAAGGCGATCGATAGCCGTCAGGACAACCTGTACGTCCCGTTCCAGTGGCAGCCGATCATGTTCATCATCCGCCATATTCCTGAGCGTGTCTTCAAAAAGCTGAACCTTTGATTCGTCCAGATCGATGGGCTGGCTCGACTGCTCGAAAATTAATGGCGCGGTTCCTTTTGTTCGAATAGGCTGTTGGGCATGCGCAAAAATAACTTGCTTTTGTTGGCATGCCTTTGCTGTGCCTTTTTTCTGTCTGGTCAGGTTGTGGCGAATAGTCAGGAAGTGGCGCCAGGCATCACGCTGCCCTCCACTGGAACCGTCTATAGCGTAGATCTTGTCGGTAATAAGTCATCTCTGGTTCAGGTCCATCCCACCGAGATTGCTGCCAATACCCATGCCGGGAGTAACTTTGCCAGGAGCATGGTCTACTCCGGACCCCATAGCAGCATTGAGCTCAAAGGGGTTAGTTCTGCGGCTACTCTCCATATCTCCGAGGCCGTCTTCTATGTACGGCTCGCCGGTTCAGAAGACCCAGAGATTCTGAGAAATCGCGTGAAGCTGATCCAGCTGAAGCAGGTGAAGGACCGGCGCATGGTATCGGACTTCTCCATGAACATCTTCGGAGGCCAGCGGAGGCAGCGCTACCAGGAGATTCCGGTTGAGAAACAAGACGTGCCTGGAGGAGTTTGGCTGAAGCTTGTTCCTGAAAAGGCTCTCGCTCCGGGTGAATACGGGATCGTCTTCATGCCGAAAGATCCGAATTTTTTCGCGGACGCCGTATACGACTTCACCATTGCGACCTCTGAAAAGAAAGTGAATAGCGGAGGGAATTGAAGGCCCTTTTCATGCACGTTCGATGCGTCTTCCTGAACGCAGTGAAGGAATCCCTGTATTTTGCCAGCAGCAGCCTTAGACGCTGCAGGCAAAATACGGGATTCTTTCGCTACGCTCAGAATGACGAGGTATTGTCAGATCGCCAATAGAAGTCCGCCAGATTTGCTCTACTACTTCTCCAGCCGGTGTCCTTCTTTGCTGAAGTAATTCAATTGCCTGCGGTAGCAGCGCTGATGCTCCAGATCGAACGCAATGCAGGAATCGAACGGCTTCGAGTAGACATGCAGGCTGATGCAGCCTGTCGTTCCGGCGTTCTCGATCTGGTGGATCGTCTGAAGTTTGTCGACCGTGACCATCCCAGTGCCTTCGGCGCAGTTGATGGTGCGGATCTTATCGAGTTGAATCTCGGTAGCTCCGCCCAGGCAGTCGATATTCACCACGTTCTGGTTTTCGGGCGCGTTGCAGCGGGTGTGATGATACTCGTGCGTCAGGACCTCGCCCTGCGAGACGGTCATCCAGCCCAGCTGCCCGTTGTGGGTATGGATTGCGGTCTTCTGGCCGGGTGACCAGCAGATGGTCATCACCTCAAACAGCTCGTCGCGGTAGATCAGGTTGCGGGTGTAGAAGCTGTCGCGCCACCAGGTGAAATCATGCAGAGCCTCTGGCCGCAGGGTGGTCGCCGCCATGTAGGCTGCGATCCTGTTCTTGGTAATCAGGTCCCGCTCCAGCTCACGTAGTCCGGCGATAAAGTCCGCTAGGCTGGTCCGAAGCGGGTGGGTATAGTCTGCAATCTGCGATGTCGACATAGCCTTTGGCTCTCCTTGCAATGAGCTCCGTTCCTCCATTATCTCGCGGAAAGATCGCGGCTATTAAGCGACTTTTTACCGAAGATCCCGGTGCAAAGAGGAGGTTCGGGGCCTCAGCTCGCGATCGGGTGCGGTAAACTGAAGAGGCGCGTGCATTTTCAGATTTTTCCATCCTTTCAGCGCGCAAAAAGACAGGACATTTAACGCAGTGAGCCAGCAGCCGATTCGCAACATCGCCATCATCGCCCACGTCGACCACGGCAAGACCACGCTTGTAGACGCCATGCTTCGCCAGTCAGGAACCTTTCGCGCCAACGAGGCCGTTGCGGACCGCGTCATGGACTCCAACGATCTTGAAAAAGAGCGCGGCATCACCATCCTGGCCAAGAACACCGCGATCCACTACAAGAACTCGAAGATCAACATCGTCGATACGCCGGGCCACGCCGACTTCGGCGGAGAGGTGGAGCGCGCGCTGAAGATGGTGGACGGCGTCGTTCTGCTGGTCGATGCCTCGGAAGGTCCGCTGCCGCAGACCCGTTACGTCCTGGGCAAGGCGCTTGAGGCCAAGCTGACGCCTATTCTGGTCATCAACAAGATTGACCGTCCCGATGCCCGTCCGCAGGAGGTCGTCAACGAGGTCTATGACCTGTTCATCGACCTCGACGCCGACGAGAGCGTGCTCGAGTTCCCGATCATCTACACCAACGGCAAGCAGGGTACGGCGACGATGGATCTGGCCAAGCCCGGCACAGACCTGATGCCGCTCTTCGACCTGATCCTTGACACCATCCCGGTCGCGCCTGGCTCGCCCGACGGCGATCTGCAGGTACTGGTCACAAATCTCGACTACTCGGACTACCTCGGTCGCCTCGCCATCGGTCGTGTCTTCAATGGCACGCTGCGCAACGGCCAGGAGGTCAACGTCTCGCGCGCTGACGGATCGCTGACTCCGGTGAAGATCACCAAGCTCTTTACCTACGATGGCCTGAAGCGTATCGATACCGATGCCACCGAGGTCGGCGACATCGTTGCGATCGCAGGCATTGAGAACGTCACCATTGGCGACAGCTTCTGCGCGATCGAGGACCCGAAGCCGCTGCCGCGCATCAAGATCGACGAACCGACCATCGCCATGGTCTTCTCGGTCAACAACGGACCTTTCGCCGGTAAAGAAGGCAAGCTGGTCACCAGCCGCAACATCAAGGAGCGCCTGGAGCGCGAGCTGCTGGTCAACGTATCCATCCGTGTCGAAGACACCGGTTCGCCAGACAGCTTCAAGGTCATGGGCCGCGGCGAGCTTCAGCTCTCGGTGCTGATTGAGAATATGCGCCGCGAAGGCTTCGAGCTGTTGGTCTCCCGTCCGACCATCGTCACCAAACGCATCGATGACAAGCTGATGGAGCCCTCCGAGATTCTGTCGGTCGATGTCCCTGAGGAGTTCTCCGGCACCGTCATCCAGAAGCTGGGGCCGCGCAAGGGCGAGATGACCAAGATGTCGAACCACGGCTCGGGCCGCGTTCGCATGGAGTTCAACGTTCCTTCACGCGGCCTGATCGGTCTGCGCAACGAGATGCTGACTGAGACTCGCGGAACGATCATCATGAACTCCATCGCGGGCGAGTACATCCCTTACACAGGTGAGATTCCGCAGCGTCCGTCAGGCGCGCTGATCTCCGATCGCCAGGGGACGACCACCACCTACGCGCTCTCCGGTCTTGAGGATCGCGGTGTCCTGTTTGTTCCCGATGGCGTCGAGGTATACGAGGGCATGATCGTCGGCGAGCACTCGCGCGACAACGATCTGGACGTGAACTGCGTGCGCGAAAAGAAACTGACCAACATGCGCGCATCGGGGTCGGACGACGCTTTGCGTCTGACTCCGTATAAGCAGTTGACACTGGAGCAGACAATCGAGTTCGTCGCCGAGGACGAACTGGTTGAGGTGACGCCAAAGTCGCTTCGCATGCGCAAGAAGGTTCTGCAGGCCAACCGCCGGCCGCGCAAGGGACAGGTGGAGTAGCTTCCTGTATCAACCTGTGCACAGATTGACTCGCAAGTTCTCAGAGTCGAACCTACGAATAACTTTAGAAAAGCCCGGGAGGTCCTCTCGGGCTTTTCTATGCCAGACCGGTAAGAAGGCGGCGTACGCCACGTCATCGATGAGGTCCGACCGGTGGCTTCCGAAGCGTGTGTTCGCGGCAGCGCCACCACAGGGGCTTCCGTGAACACGAATATGCCTTTATCGCTAACGTTGCGAACGTCGTGAGGCTGACGGATGCGATTTGCGCAGAGGCTCGGCATGCAAATACCCAAAAAGCCCAAGCACTATGCGGGCGTGAGGCAAGGTTTTCGGCCAACCTGGCGTCTGTCATGGCTTCAGGGAGCCTCAATGCATCACGAGGTCCGTTCCCGCTGACGCAGTAGGGAAACTGGAAAAGTGGGCGACCAATTTTGACGTTCCGATGTTTGTAGACCTATTGTTATGGGCAAGTATTTCCGGCATGCGATTCGGTTTCCAAATCAAATCCGCGCTCGTGGGGCGTGAACGGGAGTTGTGTCTATGGCAGTAAGGCAGGCAGTTTCCAGGACCATGGTGTTGGCGGCGACGGTCCTTACCGTCGGAAGTATGGCCTCTCGAGCGCAGAATCCGCAGAGCGTGGTGGCCGGCATTCCGGTGAACTATGACGAAGCGAAAGTTGGTACCTACACGCTCCCGGATGCTCTGAAGCTGAACGATGGCAGGACCGTGGCCGATGCGAAGACATGGTGGAAGAAGCGCCGTCCGGAGATCGTCTCGATCTTTGAGCAGCAGCAGTATGGCATCTCGCCCGGTCGTCCCAAAGGGGAGGGCTTCGATGTCCTCGAGAAGGGAACCCCGGCACTCAAAGGCAAGGCGATCCGGAGGCGTGTGGATATCCATCTCTCCCCGCAGCCTGGCTCGCCGGTGATTCACCTGGTGGAGTATCTGCCGGCGGCGGCGAAGAAGCCGGTTCCCATGCTGCTCTGTATCAGCTTCAGCGCGCCTTCGAACTCGGTCGACGACCCTGAACTTCCGGTCGGCGAAGTGTGGGACGTGAAGACCCAAACAAAGATCCCTGCAAACAAGGCGCGGGCGTTTGGAAAGCTGAACGCTGAAGCCGTCCTCGATGCAGGGATCGGGATTTCGACCTTCTACTACGGCGATGTTGAGCCGGACTTTGCCGAGGGCTTCGAGAAGGGAATCCGGAAGTACTACCTGAAGGCGGGCGAGACAAAGCGCAGGCCAGAGGACTGGGGTTCGATTGCGGCATGGGCCTGGGGGATGAGCCGCGTGCAGGACTACTTCGAGACGGACAAGGGTGTCGATGCGAAGCGAGTAGCGATCCACGGTGTCTCGCGCCTGGGCAAGACGGTGATGTGGGCCGGCGCGCACGATCAGCGCTTTGCGGCGGTAATCGCAAGCTGCTCAGGCGAGGGCGGAGCGGCGCTGAGCCATCGCGATTATGGGGAGACGATTGCGCATCTTACGGCTCCGACGCGCTATCCCTACCAGTTTGCGGAGAACTACGGAAAGTGGGCTGGCTTCCCCGACAAGGCTCCGATGGACGCGAACATGTTGGTGGCGCTGATCGCTCCGCGGCCTCTGCTGCTTCAGACTGGCAATACGGACTACTGGTCCGATCCTAAGGGCGAGTTTCTAGCCGCAGTTGCCGCTGGACCCGTCTACAAGCTTCTCGGTAAGGACCCGCTCGCTACGGAAGCCTGGCCGCAGGCGAAGCAGCCTATCCTGCACGACCTGAGCTACTACATGCATGATGGCGGCCATGGAATGGTTCCTACCGACTGGGATATCTATGTCCAGTTTCTGAAGATGCATCTACACCCCGAGCAGTAGGTCCGCGGAAGCATCGGGAGCTGATTGCACTCGTCCGAATGGCAGAGCCCAATCGGGGCTGGCGGAGTGCCGCCGTCCTGGTTGGGCTTTCGCAACGGAATCTGTGGGACTTTGCCGTTATAAGTCGATGAAGTCTTCTGGGACCTGAAAAGTGAGCGTGGCTTCTGCGAGCCTCGGCGCGGTCATGGTTCATTCACTCTTCGTCGAATTTCTTTTCCGGACTTCTTCTCGTCTGCATCATCTTCTGAGCGGTACATGTATGCGGTCTCGCTCTCGGGAAGGTGAGACGTTGTGCCCTGTTTCCTGCTCTCGGGAGTGAGGGTGCCCCGCTCCTGCATCTCTTCGACCTCCTCACGTTCGGCCTTTCGTTCCTGATGGACCGATTGGGCGCGCCCTCCGGGTGCGGTCGCGGAGTTCGGGTTCAGTTGATCTCGATCGTTGCTGGCCATGACGCCTCCTTTAGAAGGAGTAAGACGCCAGAGCAGCGCCTTAGTGTTGGCGACCGCACACCCGATCCTCACAATTCGCAGCATGAAGCATCGGACTACGGAATGGCACTCTCGTATCTGTAAAATCGATCACCGCAGGTGGAAGACGAAACCTTGTGCCGTGAAAGTTGGAGAGAGAGACGATGAAGCGTGCTGTCCGAAATGCCTTGACTGTCGTGTGTGTTGCGTTTGCCGTGACAGGTGTAGCGCAGACAGGAGCGCATGTCAGCAGGCGGGACTGGCTGATCGGCCCATTTACTCGGCCCGTCAACGCGCCAGTCATCCGACCGCAGCCGCAGTCTGTGTTTCGCGATCCGGTTACGGGCAAACAGGTGCACTGGGAGGCGCTTCATACCTTCAACCCGGCGGCAATCGTGAAGGATGGCAAGATCTACGTCCTCTATCGCGCGGAAGACGATACCGGCGCGATGGTCATCGGCGAGCACACGTCACGGCTTGGCCTCGCGGAGAGTGATGACGGCATTCACTTCACCCGCCTGCCTGAGCCGGTGTTCTATCCCGCGCTCGACAGCCAGCAGGAGAACGAGGTTCCGGGCGGCGTGGAAGATCCGCGAATAGTAGAAAGCGAAGACGGGACTTACGTGCTCACCTATACGCAGTGGGCGCGCGCGCGCGGCGTCTATTCCGTGGGCATCGCGACGTCAAAGGACCTGCGCACGTGGACAAAGCACGGCAAGGCGTTCGGGTCCGAGGGCAAATACGGCGGACTGAAATACAAGTCGGCGGCGATTGTGACGAAGCGCGTCGGGGATCGGTTGATTGCGGCAAAGATCAAAGGCAAGTACTGGATGTACTGGGGCGAGATCCAGATTCGCCTGGCGACCTCAGCCGATCTGATCCACTGGAAGCCCGTGGAAGACGCGAGCGGCAAGCCAGTCGAATTGCTGAAAGACCGGCCAGGAAAGTTTGACAGCGCATTCCCTGAGAGCGGGCCTCCGCCGCTGCTGACGAAGAACGGAATTGTGGTGATCTACAACGCAAAGAATGCAGAGAAGGGCGGCGGCGATCCTTCCCTAGCTCCCGGTATGTATTCGGTTGGGGAAGCGCTCTTCTCGGCGGATGATCCGACCAAGCTGAAGGCGCGTGTCGATCAACCAGTCTTCCGCCCGGAAGAGGCGTTTGAGAGATCAGGCCAGTACGCCGCAGGCACGACCTTTGCCGAGGGGCTGGTGCTCTTCAAACGCAGGCTGTTTCTCTACTACGGCTGTGCCGACTCCTTTGTAGGAGTCGCGACTGCGCCCGAGCCGAAGAGCCTGGAGTAGGAGATCACTCCGAGCGAAGTGCCTCCATGGGATCGATCCTTGCCGCGCTACGGCATGGCACGAACGCCGCTGCGATGGCGGCGGCAAGAAACAAGAGGAGCACCGTAGAGACGACCTCCGGATCGGCCGGTTGCGTGTTGTAGAGCAGAGCGGCCAGAGCTCTGCCGATCCCGAAGCTGGTCGCCCATCCCAGCGCAAGTCCGGCGAAGATCGCGGGCATGACGGTTCTCATCACCAGGGCGTAGATATCGCCTCTGGACGCTCCCAGAGCCATGCGGATTCCGACCTCCTGCGTGCGCGTCTGGACAGCGTAGCTGAGGGTGCCATAGATCCCAAGCAGAGCAAGCAGCAAGGCTGCGCCGCCGAACGCGATCAGGATTGCGGTTTCAAGATGCTCAGGCGCGAGTGAATCGTTAACCTGCGATGCGAGCGTGTGAACGCGCGAGATGGTGACGTTCGGGTTGTAGCTCCAGATGGTGCGCCGCACCGATTCGATCAGCGAGTCAGGATCCTGCGAGCTGCGAACGAAGAAGTAGGTCGCTCTCCGCGGATTGTTCCAGTAGGGAAGGTAGACCATATTGACGGGAGCTTCGCGTAGCGAGGTATTGTGTGAGTCAGCCACGACGCCGATGATCGTGAAGACCTCGTCGTTATGCCTGAACTGACGTCCAACTGCTTCGCGTCCGGCCCAGACTGCATGGGCAGTTGCCTGCGAGATAACCGCGTTTTTTGTGTTGCGGTCCTGCTCGGTGAGGGCGCGGCCAGCGACGAGGGGCTGCTGGAGAGTTGTGAAGTAGTCCGGGCCAATCCAGCGGTAGTTGGCAAACACGTTAGGATTACTCGTTTCTCCAATCGGGTGGACATTGTCGATCCAGGTCTCTCCTTCCAGCAGCATGGCGCTGGAGAGGGATGCAGATTGTACACCCGGCAGCGCGCGCAACTTCGCAAGCACGCCATCATCGAAGCTCGCACGTGCCGCGTCACCGAAGGAGTCGCCCTGCAGAAGGACATCGGCAGCGATGACGTGATCAGTTGAAAAGCCCTTGTCGAAGCTGGTGAGGAGGATCAGGCTTTTTGCGAAGAGTCCGGCGATCAGCAGCAGGGTTACGCAGAAGAAGACCTGTGCGCCCACCAGCCATCTGCGAAGAGTGTTGGCCCAGCGGGGTCCGCCGCTGCGGGCGGTATTCTGCAGGACCTGCTGGGGGCGGACATGCAGCAGCCGCAAAGCGGGAAGCAAACCGAAGAGAAAAGCCGCTCCGACCGTGAGCGTGATGGAAAGAGCAAGCACGTTGAGGCTGATGCCAATGGCTCCCGTGCGTGGAAGAGCAAGCCGGGCGTAGCGCGTAAACCAGTGGACGGCCACGATGGCAAGGAAGATGCCGGCTGTGCCTCCGGCAACGGCCAGCAGCGCGATCTCCGCCAGGGCGTTCTGCAGCAGACGCGAAGAAGAAGCTCCCAACGCGGAGCGGACGGCGGCTTCGCGATCGCGGGATGCGAAGCGCGCGAGCTGCGCATTGGCGAGGTTGACGCACGCGATCAGCAGAACGCTGGCGACTGCAGCAAAGAGGAGCCACAGCCGGGCAGCGGTCCTGCCGACAATTGCTTCCTTCAGCGGCTGAACATAAGCCGAGAGGGCGTACTTCCTAGGGCCGTCCAGCTGGTTGGATGGGATTTGTCGGAGGATCTCTTCTGCGAGAACATTCAGCTCCTGCTGCGCCTTCCCGACGGAAACTCCTGGCTTCAGGTGGCCAAGCACGGTGTAGTTGCCGAAGTCGCTCATCCATCCGAAGTTTCTGCTGGGATCGATGACGAGCGGTGAGATCAGCTCGATGTCCGGCAACTGCCGCGCGACGGGCGACGGAGTCAGCTCATTCGCCTTCGGGAAGTAGAAGCTGCGCGGAAGGACCCCGGTCACGCGATAAGGAGCGCCGGCCAGAAGTACGGTCTTGCCGACCGCATCGCGATCTCCGTGAAAGAGGTTCTGCCACAGGCGCCAGCTAAGGATGACGACGTTCTGATGACCTTCGGTAGCCTCTTCCGGAAGGAAGTTACGTCCCAGAAACGGTTGTATCCCCAGCACGTTGAGAAGGTTGGGCTGCGCGATCAGCCTTCCTGTCAGTACGGGGTGATCTCCCTCGGCGAGACTTACCCCGATGGTGTTGGCCTGCACCATGGTTAGCTCGCTGAAGGAGTGTGCGCGTTTCTGCCATATCTCGGCATGCCGGGGATTCGGACTTGTATACGGAAAGAGCTTCTCCAGGAAACGCACTTTCTCCCAGACGACTACAAGCCTGCCACTGTCGCGATACGAAAGCGGCTTCAGGAGTACGCCATCGACGATGCTGAACAAGGCGGTGGTTGCGCCGATTCCAAGTGCAAGTGTCAGGACGGCAGTGATGGCAAAGCCGGGTGATTTACGCAACTGCCTCCATCCGTAGTGGAGGTCCTGGAGGATCGACTGCATGGCGGCCACTCCTTCTTATAAGCGCAGCGATTTCTTCATGCGCCTGAAGATACGGCAGATTGCGGGAGATCGTTCCAGAATTTTGTTGCGAGGCAGAAGAGGCGAAGACAAAGAAAGAGGCTGCACGATGGCAGCCTCTTTCTGTATGCATGAAAAGAGCAGTTACTTCTTATAGCTCTTCGCCGCTTCAAAACGCTTATTGACCTCTTCCCAGTTCACGACATTCCACCAGGCCGCGAGGTACTCGGGCCGGCGGTTCTGGTACTTCAGGTAGTAAGCGTGCTCCCACACGTCGTTGCCCAGGATCGGGTAGAGGCCCTGCGAAAGCGGGCTGTCCTGGTTGGCCGTCGTGATGATCTCGAGCTTGCCGCCCTTGAAGACCAGCCAGCCCCAGCCGGAGCCGAACTGCTTGGCCGTGCTCTCGTTGAACTGCTTCTTGAAGGACTCGAAGTCGCCGAAGTCGGCCTTGATCTGGTCATCGATGGCGCCCGTCGGTGTGCCTCCGCCGTTCGGCTTCATAATCTGCCAGAACATGGTGTGGTTCACGTGACCGCCGCCGTTATTCTGCACAACTTTGCGCACATCCTCGGGAACGGCGCTCAGATTCTCGAGCAGTTCTTCAGGAGTTTTCTTGCCCAGATCGGGATGCTTTTCAACCGCACCGTTCAGGTTGGTGACATAGGCCTGGTGATGCTTGTCGTGATGCAGCTTCATCGTAGCTTCGTCGATGTGGGGCTCCAGCGCGGCGTAGTCGTAGGGCAGAGGGGGAAGTTCGTATGCCACTGTATCTCTCCTGTTTTTTCGGTTTCGGTTTGGGTGCCGGCCACGGTGACGAGGCCGGGTTTCAAACTGTTCAGATGCCTTGCGCGCCGGGTGCGATGCAAACGCAAAAAGCGCACATGGCGAAATAGTCGCAACCTCGGCCATCATAGCGCAATCAAAGCATTGACATTTCATTCATACCCGACCTGTAACGGCCAACGCGGATTTGAGGTCTAATAGCACGCATGAGTACACCTTCTGAGAACTACCGTTGGCTGCAGGATGATGGCGCTGCGTTCGGCGCGCCGGGGCTGGAACCACGGTGGACTTCGAGCAGAAAGGATGCTGTCGGAACGGCGTACTCGGCGTCCAGCAGAGTCTGGTACACCCTTTCGCACGGAACCCTGAACGAGATCTACTACCCCACCATCGATCGCCCCCAGACGCGTGACATGGAGTTGCTGTTTAGTGACGGCGAGACCTTCTGTCACGAAGAGAAGCGAGATCTTCAATACGAGTTCGAGTACATCGACGGTGCTGCGCTTGCTGTGCGGATGAAGGGGCACGAGGCAGGCGAGCGCTACCGCGTGACCAAGGTAGTCATTGCGAATCCGCACTTCTCGTCCGTGTTGATGCGCGTCAGGATCGAGGGCGAGGAAGAAGTTCTCAAGCGAATGAAGTGTTACGTGCTTCTCGCCCCGCATCTCAACGGCGGCGGAGCAGGAAACTCCGCCCGCAGCGTAGACGTTGCGGGCAGGCGCTGCCTGCTGGCCTGGAAGGGAAATACCTCGCTGGCGATGGGAGTGGACTGCGGCTTCACGCGCTCCTCGTGCGGCTTTGTCGGAGCAAGCGACGGCTATCAGGATCTTTTTGATGACATGCGCATGACCTGGCAGTTCGGCGAGGCGCTAGACGGAAATATTGCCGTGACAGGCGAAGTCGATGTAGCCCTGAACCGCGAGTTCACGATTGCGCTCTCCTTTGGCGACGGGCACCACGCCGCCCTTGCCGGAATGATGCAGAGCCTTGCCGCGCCCTTTGCGGATCACCTCGCTCGTTTTCTGCTGCAGTGGAACAGGGTCTCCTCGCCCGAGCGTCTGGCCGCGGAGGCAACGGATGGAGGATGGCTGGCGAGGATCAGCCATAACGTCCTGCTGGCGCATGAAGACAAGACCTTCTCCGGAGCTTTCATCGCATCCGCGTCCATTCCGTGGGGTGCAGCACGAGGTGACTACGACCTGGGCGGCTATCACCTGGTGTGGACACGCGACATGGTGCAGACCGCGACGGCCCTGCTGGCCTGCGACCGCGAAGAGACAGCACTGCGCGCTCTGGTGTACCTGGCCTGTACGCAGCGGCCCGATGGCAGCTTCGCACAGAACTTCTGGATCGACGGCACACCGTACTGGCAGGGAATCCAGCTTGACGAGGTGGCGTTTCCCATCATGCTGGCCTGGCGGCTGTGGAAGCGTACCAAGCTGGGGTCCTTCCAGGTGTTTGCCTTTGTGGAGCGTGCCGCAGCATTTTTGGTGAAGTATGCCCCCGTTACCCAGCAGGAGCGTTGGGAGGAGACAGCAGGCTACTCCCCATCGACGCTCGCCGCTGTCATCGCAGGCTTGTTATGTGCTGCTGATATCGCGCGCGCGCACGCATCCATCGAGCTGGCATCCTTCTGGGAAGGATATGCAGATTGGATCGAGGCGCACCTGGACGAATGGACAACGACCAGCGATGGAGTGCTGCATCCCGACATCAAGCGGCACTACGTGCGCGTTCAGCCACCGGCGCCGGGTGAGCCATTTCATGACGACACTGTTCCTGTAGGCTCCTTTCGCATTGCCAACCGCGGGCCCGGCGAAAAGAGCGTCTTTGAGGCCCGCGAGGTCATTGATGCCGGATTCCTTGAACTGGTGCGCTATGGAATCCGGCAGCCCGACGATCCGCTGATTGTCGATTCCCTCAAAGTGGTCGATCACGTCATCAAGATTGATACGCCCTTCGGCCCATGCTGGCGGCGCTACAACCACGACGGCTACGGACAGAGGAAGGACGGCGGCCCGTATGAAGGCTGGGGACAGGGACGCGCATGGCCCTTGCTGACCGGCGAGCGCGCGCACTATGAGTTGGCCGCCGGGCGAAGCTGCAAAAAGCTGACCACGGCAATTGAAAAGTTCAGCTCCAAGGGCGGCATGCTGCCCGAACAGATCTGGGACAAGGCCGATCTGCCGTCCGAGGGCATGTATCACGGGCGCTCCGCGGGCGCGGCGCAGCCTCTGGTGTGGGCGCACTCCGAGTACCTGAAGCTGCTGCGCTCGCTGGCCGACGGCGAGGTCTTCGACACCATTCCCATAGCAGCCGAACGATATGCCGTGCCCAAGGAGAAGAGGACCTTCACGAATCACCGCGAGATCTACTCCGCTGGGCGTGCAGTGAAAAGCGTGAATGCAGGCGATACCCTCAGGATTGTCGATGCGGAGCGGTTTCGATTGGTCTATACAACCGACGATTGGGCCACAACCAACGAGGCGATCTCCAGGATGGTGAGCCACTCAGCGGCCTACGTGGATATTCCTACCCGGCCTGACCAGAGGGGCAAAATAATCTTCACCCAGGCGTGGCCGCAGGAAGGCGCGCCGGACCGCTGGCTGGGACGCAATGTTGCGATCGAGATCATTCCCACGCCAGAGCAGTAAGCATTCTGAGGATGCGACAAGGGCGTCTGCGCCTGTACACTGGATAAGGCTAATGCCTTAAATCGAAAAAAC